>Ga0208960_1000517_pt1 | contig 21521 bp, 14 predicted proteins | sample GreLakmeON33MSRF_FD_187703 | JGI IMG/M metagenome (GOLD analysis project Ga0208960, IMG submission 187703) | Freshwater lentic microbial communities from great Laurentian Lakes, MI, USA - Great Lakes metaG ON33MSRF (SPAdes) | ecosystem: Environmental > Aquatic > Freshwater > Lake | place: Great...
AAGTGAATTGAATTCAAGATCTGCACAAGATCTGCGCAAGATGGTTCAAGGCACTCCTCAATCTGACCGATTGGTCAGCTGAGGAGTCGATTTATGAAACGTACGAGCCAACTTCAGCGAGTCAAAGGACAAATCAATGGACGCGCAAATGTTTTGCTTGTTGGGCAAATGCTTTGGCCAACGAGTTGCGATGTATCGGATGCGCTGCAAGTCACACTGAGCACTGCGCGCGTTGACCGAGTTCAATCTGCAAGTGATGCGATCAGTTGGATACGCGGTCGTTCGATTGACATGATCGTGATCGATCAGGCAATGATTGGCGAACGGACTGCGCTGCTTGTGGCCACTTTGCGCGCGGCTTTTCCATCTGCTGGAATCTTTCTTGTTGGCGAACTTCCGTCGGCAACCATCGTTGCAGAATTTTTCAGAATGAATATCACTGATTGGATCGACACCGAAGATTGGGCAAACCAAGCATCAATCTCAAATCGAGTTGCGAGCGAGATCGAGAAGGCGATGATCGATCGCGTCAGCTGCGAGCGATTGGTCGTTTTGGAAAATGCGTACCGCCGATTGACGCGGGAACGAAAGTCCCTTGAGGAAAAACTTGGCGGTGCATGCGCAAATCTTGCAGGCGCAGAGGAGAACGCGCGTGATCGAGAAGGAATCGCCTCAATGCAGACAGAATGCCGAATACTCTTGGCGCAAGAAAGTGAAGTTGAATCGATCGTCGAGTTGAGCACGCAATATTTGATTGCGCGCGTTGGCCCGACCAACGCAGCAATTTTTCTGCAGGATCAAGGACAGTATCGTCTTGCGGGATATGTGCGCGATGACCTTGCGCGCCGTGCTGCAGGTGGATTAGTTGATCATCTGGCAAGTCTGTGGTGTGCGCGAATTGCCGTACATTCTGGAGTTGTTCGATTCGGCCCAAGCGAGCCGCCATCTGCAAGATTTGCGGAATTTGCAGGAGTTCTGCCTGGGAGATCTGTCTTTGCATTCGCTTGCCCGAATTTGGATTCGACGACGGGTGGTCCAGTCGTAGTTCTCTTTCGTGATGGGCAACGACCTTTCAGTAATGATCTGCAAAAAGTTGCGCTTGCAGTTGGTCCGGCATTCACAAATGGCTTGGCGCGCGTGCGTCGCATTCTGACGCGTGCACAACCAGAGTGGCCGAAGGAATCGCCCGACAATTTGCCAGACATTTCGCCCGATATCTCGCCCGATATCTCGCCCGACATTTCTCCAGGCTCGGTTGATTAAGAAGTAATCGGCTGCGATGGAAACGACGCAAGAATCGTGACGCCTCCGACAACTCGGTCGCCCTTCTTGACACGAATGACATTCGCGTCACGTGTGGGAATAATCAGTTCGGTTGTTGATCCGAACTTGATCATTCCAAAGCGTTGCCCGCGATTGAAAGAATCTCCCTCGGAAATCGGGCAGACGATTCGTCTTGCAATTGCGCCAGAGATTTGCTTGACCCCGATGCGATCTCCAGCAGTGTTCTTGATGATGATCAAATTGCTTTCGTTGACTTTCGCACTTTGCTCTGATCGAGCATCGAGGTATTGCCCAGGAGTGTGCTTCATCGAAACAACCGTCGATGCGCAAGGCATTCGATTGATGTGAACATCGAGAACGCTGAGAAAAATTCGCACGATGGTCGCGGGTCCGTTGGTTGCAGGATGATCTTCGACTGTTAGAACAGCAGAAACAACACCATCTGCAGGGCTGACAAGATCTGCGGGATCATTGGTCGCAGGTTTGCGAAAGAGAGGATCTCGAAAAAACGCAGCGGCGGCGAACCAAAGAATGCCAACGACGATCATCACCCACCAAATAGGACCAGTAAGCATAATGATTGCACACGCAGCAGCGGTTGCTAATCCCCATTCTCGAAGACCATAAGAAGTAAGAATCACTCGATTGACTTGCCGACGAAGAATCCGATGCCGCCGGCAACCAGGGTGGCAATCGCCAGACCTCCGCACCACATCATCAGATCTTGGGTGATCATTCCTGCGAGTGCTGATCCACCGCCCATTCGTGTTCCCATCACGACCAAAGTTGCCAAGATGATGGCCACGAGCGTTCCGACCATAAGTCCAAGTCCCATTCCGCTCATCGCGCTGTCGACGCGTTCGACTTGCATCGCGACCATTCCGCCGCCTGTGGAAGATGCAGCCATTGGAACGGATGAATTTTCTTGGTCAAAGCCATCCATCTCGGTGGGTTCGGCGAAAAGTCCGCTTCCACCACCAAGTGATGCGCCAGTTCCAAAAGTATCGTCGCCGCCGTCGTCAAGAAGTGCTGCTCCAACGGAAGATTGGTCCGAGTCGGTGGAATCATCAAGCATTCCACTGCCTGATCCAACAGTTTCAAGCGAGAGGCTGCCAGAGCCGGTCATTGCACCAACATCAAGGTAATCCTCGTCTAGTTGAGTGGACTTTGGTTTGCGCGTTGGCGGGGGAGCCATAGATCCGCTGGCGTCAGAGGCGGCCATTGCTGCGGCGGAGTCGCCACGACTGTCACTAAGAATATCGATTCCTCGGACAGCAGGCTTGTTTGGCTTGGAATCGTCCATACCCAAATCCAAATCTAAATCTAAACCCAAATCTAAATCCAAATCGTCTGAACTTTTCGCTTTTGCTGCTGGTGCGATTGCGCTCGCATCTGCAGAATCAAGCAGGCCGAGAGGCTCATCATTCTTCGGTGGAGTAATTTCAATCCTTGGGGTTGTTGAAATTGCTGGGACAACTGGGATTCCAGGCATGTCCTTAGCGGAATCTGAAAGATCCAAATCATCCAGACCAAGGTCAAGTCCCATTGACGGGCTCGCAGCAGAAGTTGGTGCAGTCGGCGCAGTTGGCGCAAAATCATCATCAAACTTCAGATCATCGATGATCGCGCTTCCAGAAGCATCGTTGAGCGAAAGCGCTGGTGGAGCAGGTGCTTTAGAATCACCCAAATCGAAATCGTCATCCAAAGGGAGATCTAGATCGATGCCGTCATCATCAACGAGCTGGTCAATCACCGCTCGTTTGAAGTGCACTTGGTCGTGCATCTTGAATTCTTCTAATTGTCCAGAATCGACCATCGCTTGGAGATCGGCTTCGGACTTACCAAGCCGCGTTGCGGCTTCATCGATGGTGTAAAAGAGCTTTGCCATGGCAGGAGGGGTAAGAATACCTACGCTATGGCTCTTATGGAGGTTGCGCAAGGAAATCGTCGGCGAGGCAAGTCGCGGGGGTCGCTTGCTCAAAATGTTGAAAAGTGGTTCAAGATTGCTGGTCGAGATTTGCCTTGGAGGAGAAATCGGACGCCATACGGGACGCTGGTAAGCGAGGCGATGCTTCAGCAGACTCAGGTTGCTCGGGTTTCTCCTGCTTGGGAGGCTTTTTTGCGACAGTTTCCATCGGTTCGTGCGCTGGCGCAGGCGCAGCAAGATCGGGTGTTGGCGGCTTGGCAGGGGCTTGGTTATTACCGCCGAGCAAGGAATTTGCAGGCGGCGGCCAAGGTGATCGTTGGGGAATATCACGGGAAAATTCCTTGCGACCGTCTATCGCTGGAAAAATTGCCCGGAATTGGACCTTATTGCGCCGGCGCCATCGCTTCGATCGCCTTCGGGCAGCGTGAAGCAATCGTCGATGGAAATGTCGCGCGAGTGATGATGCGAATTCACGGACGAAATGTTGATGGCGATTCGCGCACGGGCAAAGCGTGGCTTTGGAATCGCGCGCGTGATTATGTTGATGAGTCGCGTGATCCTGCGTTGGCTAACGAAGGACTGATGGAACTCGGAGCAATGGTTTGCACCCCGAACTCTCCCAAGTGTGGTGAGTGTCCAGTGCGCAAAGTGTGCGGTGCGTATGCGTCAAATACGCAAGACAAAATTCCACGCCCTCGTCGGCGTGCCGCGCGAAGTGTGCTGCATGTTGATGCGATCTTGGCGATCGTGAATGGTCGCTATGCATTGACGCGACGCCCAAGCATTGGTTTGTGGTCTGGCTTGATGTTCCCTCCGACCATTGAATCTACGCGTGCGATTTCGCGCACAGCGTTGGCGCAGAGAATCGGCGTCGGTACGAAGGCGTTGTCTGCATGCGGAGCGTTTACATTTTTGACCACGCATCGATCCGTGCGATTTCGTGTGTGGAGTGTTGATGATGCGAGTGCAAGAGAATTGAAGAATGCGCAGGAGAATGCCCAAGAGAATGTCCAAGTGAATGCGTGGACGTGGCACACGCGGAGCGCGGTGGAAAAGCTTTCAATAACGAGCGCAATGAGCAAGATTTTCGCACTGGCAGAAGCGCAAGGCAACGCAAATGCGAAAGCGAGAGCGAGAAAAAATGGCGGGAAGAGAGTAGCCTCTTTGCGGTTATGAATCGAAAGTCGACATCTTCACAGCTCTTGGCGATGCTCTGCGTCCTGATCAGCGGATGCCAACCCAAAGAAAATCCTGTCCTTTCGAATGAGCAATTTCCTGGAGAGAAGTATCCATCCAATATGTTGCTGAGTGAGAGTCAGAGTGGCGATGTCGTTGCGATTCTTCATGCGACTGCGCAGGGTGCGATCACAGACCCGCTCACTTCTGCTGCGCATGGCGTTCGTTGGTCAGATGTTTCAGCGGCGGCGAATGAGGCAATCTCATTGGCAGAGATGGGTGTCGCGAGCTCGAAACTCGATGGCGAAACATGGACATTCGATATTGATACGCAGGGTGGCGAGCCAGCCAAGTTGACTGTTGTTCGTCGGCAGCCACCTGATATGTATTACGCGACCGCAACTGTGGGCTCATTCGGTGAGCGATACACAGAAGCCGAACGGATCGTGCGCGAGTTTCGATTGGCGATGCGCCGTTACGGTGCGCTCAAGCGACCTTCATAGATTTATAAATAGACACGCCAACTTGTGATTCGTCATACGGTTGGATAGCCGCGGCCACCTTGCACGCGTTCGTACGCGCGCGCAACCTTCAAGAGCATTGGTTCTGCGAATGCTTGGGCTTGCAATTGAATGCCAACGGGCAGCGGCATTTGGGAAGTCTCGTCGAATCCTGCAGGCAAAGAAATGCCGCAGATTCCAGCGATATTCGTATTGACTGTATAGACGTCGCACATATACATCGCCAGTGGATCTGTCATGCCGCCGATGGAAAATGCTGCGGTTGGAGAAGTGGGGCCGAGTATGACATCGCACTTTGCGAATGCAGTGTCGAACTCTTGCTTGATGAGCCGACGAATTTGCAGCGCACGCCGATAGTACGCATCGTAATAACCCGCACTGAGAACATACGTTCCAAGCATGATGCGACGCTGCACTTCTGGACCGAATCCTTCTGCACGACTTTGCGCATAAAGATCGAAGAGATCCTTCGCCGCCGTGGACTTGGTTCGATGTCCATATCGAATGCCATCGAAGCGCGCGAGATTGCTGGATGCTTCGGCTGGAGCGATGACGTAATAGGTCGAGATGCCAACATCGGTCAGTGGAAGATCGACATCGACAATCGTTGCTCCCATCGCTTTGAAAAATTCAACAGCTCGCGCAACGGCGGCATCGACCGATGGAGAATTTCCCTTGCGATATTGAACAGGCAAGCCAACGCGAAATGCGCGCGGTGTTTCTTCAAGTGTGGTGACAACATCCTCGACTGCACGCGGCGCACACGTTGAGTCGTGTGGATCGTCGCCGGCCATACATTGATAGAGCAGTGCAGCATCGCGAACGCTGTGCGTGATGGGTCCAATTTGGTCCAGACTGCTGCCGAATGCGACAAGTCCATATCGCGAAATTCGCCCATATGTTGGCTTGAAACCGACAACTCCACAAAGCGCGGCGGGCTGACGAATGGATCCGCCAGTGTCGGAGCCCAGCGCAGCAGCGCACAGATTTGCCGCAACCGCAACTGCGCTTCCGCCAGAACTTCCCCCTGGAACGCGATTGATGTCCCACGGATTTCGCACCACTCCCCACGCACATTTTTCGCAAGACGATCCCATGGCAAATTCGTCCAAATTTGTTTTGCCAACAATGATCGCTCCGGCTTGCGTGAGTCGATTGATCACAGTTGCATCGAAAGGAGAACGATAATTTTCCAAGATGCGTGACGAGCAAGTTGTGTGACCGATGCGAGTGACAATATTGTCTTTGATGGCAATAGGCACGCCAGCAAGCACGCCAACAGATTTTCCTGCCGCAATTTCAAGATCGATGCGATCTGCATCTGCGCGCGCTTGGTCATCGAAGACTTCGTGATATGCGTTCAATTGAGAGTTGCTGTGAGCGATTCGCGCAAGAGTTTGATCAACAGTCGCTCGAGCGGTTGTCTTTCGCGTGCGAATGTCATCGCGAACTTGGACGAGATCGATGTTCATGATGATTCGCCGCCGAGAACTTTTGGCACTGCAAGAAAATCACCTTGGACCGCAGGCGCGTTGCGCAGCAGATCCGCAATGGGCATGCTCGGTTGGGGAACATCATCGCCAAGTCGATTGGTCAGAGTCAATGGATGCGCCATCGGTTCGAGACCATCGGTGTTCACAGATTGGAGCTGTGCGATATGCCCCAGAATGGCTTGCAAATCGTGTTGGAGTGCTGCGAGTCGTTCCTGTGGAACCGCCAAGCGGGCCAACTTTGCCACATGTCGCACATCGTCGATCGTCAGCGGTGCTGGTTGGTTGTTCGGGTCGTTCATCGAAATGGAAGTCTAACGCCGAAAGAAATCTCTATGGTGTAAGCGCCTGCAAATGCTGCAAGAGTCTGTTGGTCGAGTTTGGAATACAATTCGGGACTCGCCATGATTGTTCCACACATATCGAAAAGAACTCGAGTGATCAGGGCGTTGCTGTCCGTTGCGATGCTCGGTGGCTCGGTGGCAATCTTGGTGATTCTGGCATTGACTCGACCGTTGCCGGGACTCAACGTCAGTCGTGCAGAGCCTCAATCCATCGCAGTCTTTGAACCAAAGATGATTCAGCTGCCTCGACAATGGGCTGGATATGGAACTGTGCGCGCGCTTGATTCCGCTGATGTGCCAGCGCGTGTTGGGGCAGTCGTGGTTGAAGTTGCACCGATAAGCAAGGTCGGAACAGCAGTCACTGCGGGACAATTTCTAGTGCAATTGGACGACCAAGATTTTCGGAGAGTCTTGGATTTGTCGAATCAGCAACTTGCTGCAATCGACGCACAGTTGTCATCGCTGATAGTGGAAGAAACTGGATTAGAGGCTCGGGCAAAGTTGGCGAAGGAAGATGTCGCGTTGGTTCGCGCCGACGAAAAGCGCGTTCGTGATGCGGTCGAGTCTGGCGGAGCCGCCCAGCGTGAAATTGATCGCGCGCGTCAAATGACTCTTGTCGCCGATCGTGCTGAATTGCTGCTTCGGGAAGCGCTCAATCAAATTGTGCCAAAGCGTGCTGCGCTCTTTGCGCAGAACGAAATTCAGAAGACGATTCGAGAAAATGCTCAGAAAAATGTTGACCGATGCAGAATCACAAGCCCAATTGCGGGAATATTGCAACGTTTCGATCTTGAACTTGGTGAAAATGTGATCTCGGGCCAAGTCGTTGCGCGCGTGGTCGATGTTGGGAGCATTGAGATTTCAATTCGTATGCCTGCTTCTGCGCGCGGATCTGTTCGCGTTGGCGATCCAGTTGTGATTGAAGTGGTTGGTCAGATTCCCCGCATCGCGCGCACGTCAATCGATCGAATTGAACCAGAGGATGATCCGATCGAGCGAACGATGGCGGTCTATGTTGAAATGCGACAACCAGCAGATTCGGTTGATCGACTCTCACCTGGAGAGTTTGTCGAAGCATTGGTCGAGTCGCCCGATGCCACGGCTCGCACAGTCATTCCTCGTCGTTCTATGCGCGCAGATCGTGTGTTGGAATTTGTGGATGGGACATTGCGCTCTCGTCCGATTGTCGTTTCGCATTCATACAAAGGTGCAATTGATTCCTCTGGAGTTTCCGATGTCGAGTGGATCGTGTTGAAAGAACCACTCGCAGAAGGAACTGTGCTGGCAGTTGATGGTGGACGAACCGTCTCACCTGGTGCGCGCGTTCAGCCAAAGCATTCTGCTCCAACAGCAGAAGCATCAAAGGCGTCTGACACATCACCTGCGGAGGTTGGAGCGGCGATCCGATGAAAGAATTCGTTCGCTTTTTTGTTCGGCATCATGTCCCATCCAACATCTTGACGGTGGGTTTAATCGCTGGGGGAATCTTCGCCGCTTTTCATATTCGCCGTGAATTTTTTCCAGATATTGCGCCTGATTCTGCGCGCATTCTTCTTATCTATCCCGGAGCGTCGCCTCAAGAAATCGAAGAGTCAATTGTCCGCCGCGTGGAAGACATCGCCGTCGAAGTGGATGGTGTTGATCGCCTCGAAACAATTGTTTCCGAAGGCAGCGGAGGAATCGTTGTGAAGTTCGATGGTGGAGTGAATGTTCGCCGTAAAATCGAAGATCTTCGCGATCGGCTGGAGTCATTGACAGATTTGCCTGTCGAGGCCGATCGCATCCGAGTGACAGAATTCGAACCAAACTTGCCGGTCATCCAAGTGACTGTCTCTGGTGATACCGACAATCAAACGCTCAAGAGTTCCATTCGCCAGGTTGCTGATGATCTGAAGACTTTTTCTGGAATGGGACAAGTCGTCATCAGCGGGACGCGCGACGATGAATTGCGCATCGAAGTGAACCACGAGGATTTGTTGCGCCATGCAATTCCAATCACCAGAGTTGCAGATGCAGTTTCTGCGTGGATGCGGGAGATACCAGGTGGGAGCGTGCGCAACAGCGATGGCGAGGTCAAAGTTCGCACGATTGGAGTCGAAGAACGCGCGGACAGAATTCGACAAATTGTCGTCAAGTCATATCCAGATGGTGGACTTGTGCATGTTGGCGATATTGCAAAGGTCGAAGAGGGTTTTATCGACGCAGAAGTTGTTCGTCAGTTCAATGGAGAGCCCTCTGCAAATTGCACAGTCTTTCGAAAAGGTAAGCAAGATGCCGTGGATATGGCTCAATTCACGCGCGGATATGTCGCTGCACGCAGAAGCGAGCCGCTGAATCCATCGCTGATCGAGCGGTTTTTTGGATCGAAACGAATGGATGGATGGTCACTTGGCGCGAAGCGCGGACCACTGCTTGTTTCGATTCAGAAACATAATGATTTGGCGAAGTTGATCGAAGACCGACTTGATTTGCTGACACGCAATGCTTGGCAGGGTGGTCTGCTTGTGTTTGTGACACTTCTGCTTGGCGTGCATTGGAGAGCAGCATGTTTCGTGACGCTAGGAATTATAATTGCGATTTGTGGAACACTTTTGGTGATGGACATCACGGGTATCTCGTTGAACTTGTTGACGATGTTCGCTTTGTTGATGACGCTTGGAATGCTTGCCGATGATGCGATTGTGTTGTCGGAAAGTATTGAGATTGAAGCTTCAGGTGGAGGCGATATCGAAGAAACGGTGCTTGTTGGTGTTGATAAGGTTCAATGGCCAGTCGTGGCAAGTTCTGTCACGACGATCGTTGCGTTCATTCCACTTGTGTTGGTTCAAGGAAGAATCGGCGACATCTTGGGCGAACTTCCTATTGTCGTATCACTTGCGCTCATTATCAGTTTGTTGGAAGCAATCTTCCTGCTGCCAGGTCACATGGCGGTGGGTATTCGTCGCGAGCGAAGTGGGCAGACCGGGATGATTGATCGCTTGATGCGACCGATCGATCGCTGGCGCGAACATTGGCTGTGGCCTTCGATCGAGCGTTGGTATCGGCGTGCAGCACTTTGGTGTATTGATCGGCGATATATGACTGTTTCTGCTGGGGTCGCAGCCTTCATTGTTTCTGTCGCATTGATTGTCGGTGGTCGATTGCCGTTCACATTCCTGCCCAACAATGACGCTGAAACTGCGATTGTTGAAATCCGATTGCCGCTGGGTTCCAGTCTTGAACTGACAAAGTCCGTGGGCGGGCATGTTGAAAAAGCAGCGCGTGCGCAACCCGATGTTCGTGCGATCACGTCGATCTATGGTCTTCGTGTCAATTATGAAACTGCGATCGCCGACGGTTCTTCCAGTAATTTGGCGCAGATTTTTGTAGAACTTTCTCCTGTCGAAGAACGCACGCGCCGCTCCGCTGAAATCTTGGATGCGATTCTCAAAGCCGCGGGTCCTCTGGATGATGCAGAGTCGGTGACCGTGCAAGAAATATCTGGTGGCCCAGCAGGAGCCGACATTACATATCAATTTTCAGGTGATGACATCGAAGAAGTTCGCGTGGTGAGTGCTGGGGTCAAAGATTTGATTTCACGGGTGAATGGTGTGTTGAGCGTTGCAGATGATGATTTCAATGCGCAGCCAGAAGTGCAGATCATTCCTCGTCCTGGCGCGGCGGCACTTGGTTTCACGCCTGTGGACATTGCACGTCAAGTTCGTGGCGCGCTCTATGGCATCGACGCACATGTTTTCAGCGAGAACCGCGAAGATGTCGATGTGCGTGTGCGGATGGATAAGCGACTTCGTTCGCGCGGAGATTTCGCAGATCACCTTTGGGTTGTTCCTCCTTCTGGAATAGCTGTTCCCCTGCGAGAAATTGCAGAGATTCGCGAAACGACCAGTGCAAGCACGATCAATCGACTGGATCGAATGCGAACGATCACGGTGACGGGCGATACGCAAGTCGATACATATCCCGAATCGGTGATCGAACAAATCAGTGGCGATGTTGCAAAGTTGATGGCGGCGCATCCGTCGGTTCAGCTGCGCGAAGGCGGCCGTCAGAAGGATCTCACTGAAGCATTTGCAACGCTTCCGTATGCGATCGCTGCAGCACTCATTATGATCTATGCAATTCTTGCTTGGCTCTTTGGCAATTACACTCAACCTTTGGCGGTGATGATTTCGATTCCATTTGGAGTCATTGGAATGGTTGGCGGACATTTGTTGCTGGGTTCGGATTTGACGTTCCTCAGTGTGATTGGTTTGGTTGCTCTGGCGGGGGTGGTTGTGAATAACGCACTTGTGTTGGTGGAATTCATCAACATTGAAGTCGCCGCAGGCAGGCCGCTTCGCGAGGGATTGATTCTTGCAGGAGAGAAACGCATTCGCGCGATCTTGTTGACGAGCGTTACAACCATTTTGGGCCTTGCGCCATTGGTCTTAGAGCCTTCGTTTCAGGCGAAATTTCTCGCACCGATGGCGATCACAATCAGCGGTGGGCTGGTGAGTGCGACTGCGTTGACGTTGATTCTTCTTCCATCGTTCATTTACATCATCGACGATGTCAAGAAAATTGCTGGGCGCATTTGGAATGGACCGCAGACTGTTGTCAACACCGATTCGGCATCGGTCAGATAGTCTGCTGTGTATCTATGGCAAAGAATCTCAAGCGAAGTGGATTGGTGGTTGGTGTCGATCTTGGTGGCACGAACATGATGGTCGGGATTGTCGACCAACATCACAAGATTATTGCGACTGTCAAGAGAAAGACAAAAGCGGCCATGGGTCGAGACGCGGTCATCGATCGAATTGTCGGATCGATTGAACGCGCATGCGAAGAAGCTGGAGTGAAAGTGGGATCGGTGGACGGTGTCGGCATCGGCGCGCCAAGTGCAATCGATTTTGAAGAGGGCATGGTGATTAACGCAGGAAATCTTGGATGGAAGCAAGTGCCCCTTCGCGCGATTCTCGAGAAAAGACTTGGAATGCCAGTCGTCGTAGAGAACGATGTCAACGCAGCAATCTGGGGAGAAGCGCAACTTGGCGCGGCGAAGTCTTGGACGGATGTCTTGGCAGTTTGGGTTGGAACAGGAATCGGCGGAGGGCTGGTGCTTGGTGGAGAAATCCATCGAGGATCATTTCACACCGCTGGCGAAATTGGCCAGATGATTCTTTTCCCGCGCGGTGGAGTTGGGCGCAGAACATTGGAAGAACATTGCAGTCGTTTATCCATGGTGCGCGCGATGGAGACAATCGTCGGCTTCTATCCTCAGAGCAAGATTCGCGCGGCATTTGCAGAGCGCGGTGAAGATGGAATGGTTGGGAGTTCGGCGATCGCAGAGTGCTATGAAAGTGGCGATGAGTTGGCGGTGCGTGTCATCGATGATGCGGCAGAACTTCTTGGAATGGCGATTGCAAATGCTGTCACACTTTTGTCTGTGCGCGCAGTTGTGCTTGGTGGCGGAGTGACCGAAGCGTTGGGCAAGCGATATGTTGATCGTGTGCGCGAGTCGTTCGAGTGGAATGTTTTTCCAAGCACGCTGAAGAAGTGTCACCTTGTCGTTGGTCAACTTGGCGATGCTGCGGGAGTGCTTGGTGCGGCACTGCTTGCGCAAGCGCATCCGAAGAAATAAGTTTGGCTGAGCCTCTGAAATGGGCGGCCGGTGTCGAAAAACGACAATGGGTGCCCATTTCGACCTAAACATCAACCAGCGGATGACGATCGCGCTTTGAAAGCGTGAATGCCATACCCGGAACAAGCGGTGCAATTCGTTCGGCAAGTCTTGGCAGATATCCGCGTTCGCTGTTGGTGTGTCCTGCAAGCAACAGTGTGCGACCTCCGCGAACAACTGCGAGCTGGTCATGATGCTTTGCTTCGCCTGTGAAAAAAAGCGTTGCGCCCGCTTCGGCCGCCGCAGCGAAGAGCGACATGCCAGAGCCTGCGCAGATGCCGATCATTTCGTGATGCGAAGGAGTTGGTGTGGAAGATTCCGCGCACTCGATGCGTTTGATGCCAAGATATTTCCGAAGTCGGCGCGCGATGTCTAGAGTGGTCGCGGGTTCTGAAAGTCTTAACAATCGACCTTGACCTTCGCGAACACTTGGTTGCGCAGCGAGCGCGTGCACTTCAATCGCTGGCGCTTCGTATGGATGCGCAGCTCGCAGTGCGGCGAGCGCGGCCGAGAGCGCTTTGGGACCACAAACCATTTCGATGCGCTGCTCGATCACGCGTTCCAGTTTTCCTTTGCGTCCAGTGCGAGGTGCGGTTGTGGGTCCGCCATAAAAAGTTCCATCCACAGGAAAAGAATGTGAACACTGCGAATAGTCGCCGATGCGACCTGCGCCAGCGATTGACATCGCCGCGCAAATGCGGTCGACAACATCAACCGGTGCGAGCGTGACAATCTTGAATGACTCCCGTGCGGCGAGTGCAGATGCACAATTGAGTGGACGACATTCGCCATCGCCAATCCCTTCAGCAAGCCAATCGTTGATGCCGCCCGCAACGGCATCGAGCGCAGTGTGCGGAGAAAGCAGTGCAATTCCAGCGCGCGCTGCGCGAGCAAGAACTGCAGTGGCAGGATCATGTGAAACAAGTTTGCGAATCGGATCGAAAAGCGGCGGGTGATAGGCGATGATCGCCTGAACGTTCAGTTCGCAAGCTTCGAGCATTACATCTTCAGTCAGGTCGATCGTCAATAGAACTCGTTCGCAAGGAGATTGCGCATCACCCAGCAAGAGTCCGACATTGTCCCACTCTGCAGCGAGTGCCGGGGGAGCGACCCGTGCAAGCGCTTTGACAAGATCGCTGACTTTTCGGGATCGTCCTGATGATCGACTTATTGATTGCTTGGTCGGTCGGGTGGTCGTTCGCTTCGCCATAGTGGTCACGCTACCCGCTAGGACAAATTCGGGAAATGCACGTCACGCACATAATTCAAAACGTACAATGTGTGTATCCATGATGAGCCGACCAAACGCGGGAACGGGCTCCCACAATTCAGCGGCGAAAGCGCCAATGAGTGCGGAGCAGGTACGAAAGCATTTTGTACTCGATACAAATGTGCTTCTTCACAACCCCCAATCGATCTTCAAGTTCGAAGAACACCAAGTGGTCATTCCGCTGACCGTGTTGGAAGAACTTGACACCTTCAAGAAGAACAACGACGAAAAGGGGCGTAACGCACGACAAGTGATTCGATCACTTGATCGACTGCGTGGCGTTGGTCATCTCTTTGAAGGCGTCGTCTGGAACGAACAAGGTGGATCTATCCGCGTGATGCGATTCAAGCCATCAGCGAACTATGACTTGGATCTCAGCATCACAGACAATCGAATCATCGGCATTGCGCATGCATTGCAAGATGCTGGATTGCGCGCGATCTTTGTTTCCAAGGACATCAATGCGCGCGTGAAGTGTGATGCGATTGGCATCACTGCCGAAGATTTCGAAGCGGATCGTGTTGATGCAGATTGGTTGAACACTGGATTTATTACCAGCCGCGTGCCACGCGAATTGATTGACGATCTTTATTCAGAGCGCCAGTTGCCGATTGCTCGAATCGAAGCGGTGCCGGGAGCGATTCCACAGCGCAACGAAGATGGCGACGAGGAAAAAGTCACGCTCCTTCCCAACCATTTTATTTCTCTCGTGGATGAAAACGACCCTTCGCACACGGGCCTTGCACGACGACTCGCGGATACTGCGCACATTATTCCCATCACTGGTCCGCGCAAGCCGATCTATGGCGTGATCGCACGCAATGTCCAGCAAACGATGGCGCTTGATTTGTTGCTCGATGATGAAATCAAACTCGTCACGCTGATTGGTCCCGCGGGGACGGGCAAGACGTTGCTTGCGATCGCTGCGGGAATGCACAAGGTTTTCAAAGAAGAGCGCTTTGATAAGTTGCTCGTCGCGCGTCCCATCATGCCTCTTGGTCGTGATATTGGATATTTGCCAGGCGATAAAGATGAAAAATTGGCAATGTGGATGCAGCCGATCTTCGATAATGTCGCATATCTCTTGTCGACGCGTGGTGGTCACGGTGGGTCTGAGCCCGACAGCAAAACCACCGAGCAGCGCATTGATCAATTGATTGCTTCGCGCAAATTGGTTTTGGAGCCGATTACCTACATCCGAGGTCGAAGCATTCCGCACCAGTTCATCATTGTCGATGAAGCGCAGAATCTTTCGCCGCACGAAGTCAAGACAATTGTTTCGCGCGTTGGTGATGGGACGAAGATCGTGCTCTGCGGAGATGTTGGGCAGATTGATAACCCCTATCTCGATGCAGCAAGCAACGGTCTTTCGCATTTGATCGAGCGCATGAAGGGACACCGACTTGCGGGTCACGTCACGCTGTCGAAGACGGAGCGAAGCGAACTGGCGAGCCTTGCTGCAGAGATGCTCTAGCGTTGTTCTTTTCATTGATTCCGTCGAGTACCTCCGAGAGGTTGCGCAATCTCAGCGCTGCAACTCGGTACATCCCAATTTGTCCAATGATGAATTGCACCGGCTCTGCGCTCAATAAGCGAATGTTTGGTCGGAGTCGAATTTCTGGAATCAAATCCTCAAGTTGTTGCGCTTGTATATCGAGTTGCTTGGTGGCATCAGAAAAACTTTTGTAGTTTTGAGTCGCCATAGTTGCGCTGCCGATATCGCATACTTTTTGGATGGATTGCGCACAGGCATGAAGTTCATCCAATTCACTGCTGATAATTTTCGGTCGAATCCCGGCGGAGATGCGATTGAGCGCAAGCGCATTTGCGCTGTAAAGAATCAAAGTCAAGTTTTCCGTGATCTGCAGGACTTCTTCTCGAGTGATTGATGGCTCGGATGCGTGGATCTCTGGATGGAGATTTTCACAAAGCTCTCGACTGCGCAAGATGAGCGAGATGATTTTGTATCGCATCGCGGCGATTTCATTGAAAGTTCCTGGACTTGAATCGAATCCAGTCATTGCCAACGATCCAATTCGATCAAGTGAGCGCGCGAAGAGACGCATCACTTCACTGCGTGCATAATCGGGAGAAAAATAGTTGAAGATCGCGAGTGTTACGAACGTGCCGAGTCCGACGCCAAGTATTCGCCCAGAGGGAGCAGTTAAATCAATGGATGGGTGAAATGTCGTGCCGATCGCAATTGCCAAACAGAAGACAGCTTGAACTCCCATATATGAGACTTTGGGTCCGCCAGTCAAGATCCAAATGAGCGGTGCACTACAGCCAATCCAAATCAGCAGTAGTCCAGGAATACTGTCGGCGGTTGGGATCAGAAAGAGAATTGCGAAGATCGAGACAATCGCTCCAAGTATGGTTCCCCAGAGACGAAGCGATGCTCGCGCGCGTGTCGCATCGCTCGACCCTCCAGTTGCGCCAACAACCATGAGTGGGGTGACCATCATCGTGCTGAGGCTGCCAAATTTTGTCGCGCTTACAAAAATATATCCAATCACGCATGCGCAGGCCAGTTTCACGGCGAACCAGAAACTGCGTGATGCGTCATCGCTGAGGCCCGGCGAGAGCAGTGGTGTGGTGATCGATCGCAGGACATCGACCTGTATGTGGGTCGCCCCAGTTTGAGTGTGTTCAATGGAATAGGTCGTGGAAAGCGCGCGAGTCATCGCAATGGTCGCCATCAACGCTTGGTTTCCTTTTGGAGATCGGCCAACGCCTTCACGAATTCCAATTCGCAGAATCTCGGCTTCGTGCAGTGCATCGAAGGCATGGATTGAATCGAGGAGTGGCTGAAAATTGATGGGATGTAATGTGAGCGAGACGCCCAGATCTTGAGTGCTTTCACCCCACGCTTTCAATTGTTGCAGAATTGTCTCGATTCGATCGAAGAGAACAAGTGAGGCAGCCATCAAAGCTGGAGCTGCACCTTGTTGATTGGAATCTTTGATCAACGTAATCGCGTTACTGGTAATCGTGGAGATTGCATTCACAAGAGTGATTCGATCGGTCAGAGATCCAACAAGGAGACCCATGGCCCGATTTCCATAAGCAGCGCTTCCAATCAGGACGAGCATTTTCTTTTCGATCATTGGATCGACACGTTTTGGGGGCAGCGTTTCGATCGGAGTGCCGAGTTGACCCTCTTCAATCTCGTGCAGATTGCGTTTGACCCATTGGACACGTTCGATTTCGTGATGAGTGGTCTGGATATACAGGATGCGAAAACTCTTTATTGGTCGCGGGGGATAAACCAACAAGAGAGCAGTCCAAGACGCGAACACTCCAAGCGCAACAACCCAAAATCGCTCGAAACTGATTCCGGCGATTTCGCCGAATGACGCGTCTGTTTGCATTGAAACCACAAGTATCGAAAGAGCAAAAACCCAACCAACATATGGTTGTTGGCTCCGTGCGATGACGAGACCCGCAACAATCAGCAGCGCAAAAAGGGATGCAATAAAAAACCAGTTTTGTTGAAAGAAGACGGAGATGATGATGTACCCAACAGCAACTCCAGCAAACGTTCCGATCATTCGCTGAATCATCTTGCGCACTGAGGAATCGACATTCGGTGCGCAGACGATCATGATCGTGATCACAGCCCAGTATCCCTGTGAGAGGTGAAAGAATTGGGTCACGGTCATTGCAATGACCGTTGCTGCCAGAACACGAATCGTCGAATGCCAGCGTTCAGTTGAAGGCGAAAATTCTCGTTTTAGAAAATTTATGAACGCCGTTTCATACAAGATCAACCAGTTCATCCGTGTGCGGCAATCGTCTGAGGTTCGTGTTCGTGAGTCGCCAAAGCCAATCGAAGTATGTGAGTTTTCGTCATGCACTCTTGCGCTTCGGAGAGAGGATCACTGTCTGCAACAATCCCGCATCCTGCGTGATATTCGATCGTCCACTGGTCTGAAGTCAGAGATCGGGTCAGTTGCGCTGTTCGAATCGCAACACTGAAGAGTGCTGATCCGCAACTGCTCGCAAGTCCGATCGCTCCGCAGTATGGACCTCGTGCAGTGGATTCCAGTTCGTCGATGATCTGCATCGCACGGATCTTCGGCGCACCCGTGACAGATCCTGGCGGAAAACAAGCGGAGAAAAGATCGGCAATATCAAGTGGCAAGGAAAGTTTCCCAGAGATTTCAGAGACGGCTTGCAGCACCGTTGGGTGATGTTCGAGCATTCGCGCTTCGTCAACATGGATTGATCCGATGTCGCAGACTCGCCCAAGATCATTGCGCATGAGATCGACAATCATGTGAAGTTCAGCAGCATCCTTTGCGTTTGCCATCAATTCTGCAGCATCGTTTGGACTTGCGCGAGTTCCCTTCATCGGTCGAGTTGTGACTCGTCGGCTTTCGCCATCAAGTGAGAGGAAAAGTTCGGGGCTGAAGGAAAGAAGCGCTCGATCATCGTCAAGTTCGAGGTATGCGCCGTACCGCGGCGAGGTTCTTCCGAGTGCGTCAAGTGCGAATGCCCGAACACTGCCAGCAATTCGCGCACGAAATGGCTGCGTCATATTCGCCTGAAAAATATCCCCGGCTCGAACATATTCAACCGTCTTCTCAACCATTTCTTGAAAATTGCAGGCGTTGGATTGCGGCTTGACCTGTCCACCATCCATTGCAATCCAAGATTCATCTTTGGATTGATCTTCCAAGTCACTCTTTACCATTGCACAAACATTTGGCGCGCTTGCATCGCCGACATCAAACCATCGACCAAGTGTGTGAGAATAGACAAGGGCGCGTGGCACTCTGCACAGCATCGCATCTGGCCACGCGGCATGAGAAGCGTGTCGATCGTGCGCGCCACCGATCACTTGCGCAAGTGGTTCGAAAAGTGGAGCGCAGTCATAACCAACAAAGCCGATCCATCCGCCAACAAATGGAAGACGCAGGTTTTTCGAACCGACGAACTCTGCAGCGCGTGGTGGTGCAAATGTTCGCATCTGATCAAGAAGTTCGGCAGCGCAACTTGTTCGCGCAGTCAACGATTTGACTTCAAGGCGTGGCGCAAGAATGGTCCACTGATCGAAGGCAGGAGAGTTGCCGCCAGAAACCAGAGCAAGCAGCGGAATGTCGCAATGCCACGATGCCATCACCTGTTGCGGAGTGAGCGTCCAATCAAGTTCTCGAACCAATCCACTTTGGGACATCTGAACATCCTAGTCGTTCGATCCACTATCAAAAAGCGTTCAGTCGAGTACGATCAGATTCTTTCAACTGGAGACCTCAATGCCAAGCGCAACTGCTAAACGACCTTCCTCTTCACGCAATAAATCAAAGTCCAAAGTGACGAAGGCAGCGGGCAAACGCAATGCGCCGGCGAAGTCGCGGGCCAAGGGCAAGCGAACCAAGATGGTGTATTTCTTTGGACAGACCTTGACCGAAGGAAAGGCCGAACAGAAATTGCTTCTTGGTGGAAAGGGCGCAAATCTTGCCGACATGACGTCGATTGGTTTGCCTGTTCCTCCAGGATTCACGATCACCACCGAAACGTGCGCGATGTACAGCGAAGGTCGCAATCGAATTCCTGCGGGAATGATGGACGAGGTCAGCAAGAACATTCGCATGCTCGAAAGAGAACTTGGCAAGAAGTTTGGCAGCGCGCGCAATCCACTTTTGGTCTCGGTGCGATCGGGTGCTGCTGTTTCTATGCCAGGCATGATGGACACGATTTTGAATCTCGGTCTGACCGATGAAGTTGTCGCAGGAATGGCAGCAGCAACGGGTAATCCACGATTTGCATATGACGCATATCGCAGATTGATCAATATGTTCGGAGATGTTGTGATGGGAGTTGATCATCACCGCTTCGAGCACGTCTTCAATGAAATCAAAGCGAAGTACGGCACCACAGAAGACACCGCTGTTCCAGTCGAAGGATTGAAAGAACTTTGCGCGGCATACCAAGCTGTCTATAGAGAGCATGTTGGCAAGCCGTTCCCACAAGATCCAATGAAGCAACTCGAAGCTGCAGTCGGCGCGGTTTTCGAGAGTTGGAATGGCGCGCGCGCAATTTCATATCGCCAGATCAATGGAATCAAGGGCCTTGCTGGAACTGCAGTCAATGTGCAGGCGATGGCATACGGAAACATGGGCGAAGATTCCGGCACTGGCGTCGCATTCACCCGCGATCCTTCGACTGGCGAGAATGTTTTTTATGGCGAATTCCTGATCAACGCGCAGGGTGAAGATGTTGTCGCAGGGATTCGAACGCCTCTCCCGATCAGTCAGATGGAAAGGTGGAATGCCAAAGTATGGAAGCAGTTGCTTCAAGTTCGCAAGAAATTGGAACGACATTATCGCGACATGCAGGACATCGAATTCACCATCGAGCGTGGCCGTTTGTTTATGTTGCAGACTCGAAATGGAAAACGAAACGGCGTCGCAGCAGTGCGCACTGCCGTGGAAATGGTGCGCGAAGGATTGATCAACGAAAAAACTGCGCTGAAAAGAATCCCCGCAGGAGATCTTGTTCAGTTGCTCTTGCCGTATTACCGAACCGAAGACAAGCGCGGCGTTGAAATCTTGACCAAGGGAATCGCGGCCAGTCCTGGTGCGGCATCTGGGAAACTCGCATTCACCGCAGCAGAAGCGGTCGCGCGCGCAGCGGCGGGTGAGGATGTTTTGTTGATTCGCAAAGAAACTTCTCCTGAAGATGTTGCGGGTATGCATAAGGCCGTTGGAATCTTGACCTCCACAGGTGGCAAGACAAGTCACGCTGCTGTTGTTGCAGTGGGTTGGGGCAAGTGCTGCGTTGTCGGTGCTGGAGAACTTTCGATCGACACCGAAGCTGGAACGCTGACGGTGAAGGGCAGAACGTTCGGTCGAAACGACATTCTTTCCATCGATGGCTCGACTGGCGAAGTGATGCCAGGCGTTGTTGCTCGCACCATTCCAGAGGCAATTTCAGGAGATTTCGCGCAAGTGATGAAGTGGTCAACAAAGCACGCAACGATGGGAGTTCGCGCGAATGCGGACACGCCAGCGGATGCGAAGCGCGCGCGGGAATATGGCGCGATTGGAATCGGTCTTTGTCGCACCGAACATATGTTCTTCGAATCGGATCGCATTAAAGCGGTTCGCCAAATGATTCTGTCAACCGAAGTTTCGCAGCGCGAAGCAGCGTTGGCGCGATTGCTTCCATATCAACGAAGTGATTTCATCGGCATTTTTACGGCGATGGATGGCCTGCCTGTGACGGTGCGATTGCTGGATCCACCGCTGCACGAATTTGTTCCGCATGATGAAGCGGCGCAGCAGATTCTCGCTGATGAAGCAGGGGTTCCGCTTGTTGATGTTCAACGGCGCGTGTCACAATTGCATGAAGCGAATCCAATGCTTGGGCATCGCGGTTGTCGTTTGGCTGTGACCTATCCCGAGATTCTTGTGATGCAAGTGCGAGCGATTGTCGAAGCGGCAATCGAATGCCGACAGAATCGAATCGACGCTCGACCCGAGATCATGATTCCGTTGGTTGGGACACGCAAGGAACTTGCGATTCTGCGCACATTGACTGAACAAACACGCGATCTTGTTTTCAAGGAGAGCGGCTTTAAGAAGTTCGAGATTCTTATTGGCACGATGATCGAAATTCCTCGCGCTGCCGTGACTGCAAACGAAATCGCTGAAGTCGCGGAGTTTTTCTCGTTTGGCACGAACGACTTGACTCAGATGACATTTGGATTCAGTCGCGATGACATCGCATCTTTCATGCCGGCATATTTGGAAAAAGCAATCGTCGACAGCGATCCATTCCAGTCGATCGATGTGGGCGGTGTTGGTGCGCTTGTTTCGATGGCATGCCAAAAGGGACGCTCGGTC
>Ga0208960_1000520_pt1 | contig 21468 bp, 19 predicted proteins | sample GreLakmeON33MSRF_FD_187703 | JGI IMG/M metagenome (GOLD analysis project Ga0208960, IMG submission 187703) | Freshwater lentic microbial communities from great Laurentian Lakes, MI, USA - Great Lakes metaG ON33MSRF (SPAdes) | ecosystem: Environmental > Aquatic > Freshwater > Lake | place: Great...
CGACGGCGGCGAGCGCGTCGGGCAGTCGGGTGATACCGCAGATTTTGACCTTGGTGCGCATGGCTGCTTGATGAAATGACTCGGTCGAAGCGGACCACAAACCGGGCGCGCGGGCAAACCCACTTTTCAGCGGTCATTTCAAGGCGAGCCTGCGCCATCCACCGCAGGAGGAGGAGGAGGGAGGCCGTGCCAGCCCGGAGGTTTCGCAGTCCAGCTCGGCGGCGCGCCCGTCATTTCCCTGACACATCCAGGCACACCAAGTCCGCCGCGCTGCGGCAGTAGATGTGCCCGTTGGACAACACCGGCGGCGCCCACGTGCTGCTGCCGCCGAGGATTTGCCCGGCCGCGCTCTCGCGAAAGCCGGCGGGCGAGGCGTCGGCGAGGCCGAGGCGCCCGCGCTCGCCGTAGAGGAGCAGCCGGCCATCGGCGAGCATGAGCGAGCCTTTGCCGTAGGCGGGCGTGGACCACTTCACCACGCCGGTGATGATGTCGAGGCAGCGGAGCTGATTCTCATCGAAGCCGTAGAGATGCCCTTGCCAGAGCACGCAGGAGTTCATGTGGTTGCGCATCGCCTTGTTTTGCCAGACCAACTTGGCGGCACTGGCGGACACTTGCAGGAGCGCGCAGCCGGTGCCGTAGCCGGAGGAGATGAAGATTTTGTCGTCGAGGACGATGGGCGTGGCGGCGTTCACGTCGTAGCTGGTGGGCCAGTTGTAATGCCAGAGCACGCGGCCGTTGCTGACGGTGCGCCCGGTCAAGCCGCCCGCACTGAAGACCGCCACCGCGCGTTCGCGGGCGAGGTCGAAGGCAATGGGGGACGCGTAGCCAGCTCTGAAATTTCCGTTCGCCCACACCACCCGGCCGGTCTGTTTTTCCAGCGCGACGACGGAGCGGTTGGCCGCGCCGGTTTCGAGGATGAGCAGGTTCCCCTCGACCAGCGGCGAGCCGGCGAAACCCCAGATCGGGATGAAGCCGCCGAAGTCGTTGAGGAGGTTTTTGGTCCAAAGCAGTGCGCCGTTCGCCGCGCTGAGGCAGAGCAGGTGACCGTTGCGGCTGAGGGTGAAGACGAAATTCCCGTCCACCGTGGGCGTGCAGCGCGGGCCGGGGTAGCCGTTCGGGTCGGCGGCGGAGCAGGGGTATTTGTAATCCCAGAGCAGCTTGCCGCTTTTGGTGTCGAGGCACGTCACGTGGTCAACGTTACTGGTGTTGCCCATCGTGAAGAGCTTTCCCTTGGCGACCGACACGGAGGAGAAGCCGATGCCCACCTTCGCGGCCCACAGGCGGCGCGGGCCTTCCTTCGGCCACTGCGCGATGAAGTCCTTCTCGAGGGAAATCCCGTTGCGCTGCGGGCCGCGCCACTGCGGCCAGTCGAAGCCCTCGCTCTGCGCGTGGGCGAACACCGGTGCTGACAGGGCAAGTGTCGCGGCGAACTTTCGGCGGCTGAGAGTCACGTCGTGAAATTAAGCCCGCCGGTTCCGTAGCGTCAAACGATTCGTCCCCATGGCAGCTCAAAGCCTCCGCCGCCCAAGGGGACGCGAAAGCAAAAGCTGAACTCACCAGACTCGGCCTCCAGTGACGGTCTCCAAGGCCTGAGCACGCCTTCGCCATGAGAGAGAGTAGGCGGAAGTAGCCGCAGGCCGGAGGTCTGCCCCCCGCCCTCGACCAAACCCCTCATCGGATGAAGGGAAACCCGCTACGCGTCCCGGTGCGTCGGTTGGGGCTTGCCGGGGCGGAAGTGTTCGAGGTGTTCCAGGCGGAGGAAGAGGTGCGGGTGCTGCTTGCCGGTTTCCGTGAGCGCTTGCGTGAGCGCGGCGTGGAGCACGTCGGGCGAGGCTTCGGCGCGGCAGTTGAGGATGAGCTTGCCGGCGTCCAGCCAGTCGGAGAGTTCCTGCGAGAGCTCGGGGACGAAGTCGTTCCGCACGAGGTTGATGACGGCGAGGTCGCCGAGGCCCGCGTCCTCCGGCTCCAAGGTCATCTTGAGGTGCGCGACTTCCGCCCCGCCTTCGGCGAGCAGTCGGCTCATGGTGTTGGCGAGGTCGCGGATGACTTGGTTGCCGTCGAAGCTCTTCTGGTTGGAGAGGATCACAGTGGCGTTCAGCCAGCCGAGGAGCGCTTCGCCTTCGGCGTAGACTTCATAGTCCACATCCATCGCGACGCGCGCGACTTGCTCGGTGGCGGTGATTTGATTGAACCAATCGTCGAGGCCGGCCCCGGTGCGCGCGGAGACGGCGAGGACTTTGGCGCGGGGGAATTGCTCGGCGAGGCGGAGGCGCAGGCGGTCGAGCTGGAGGGCGTCGAGGATCTCGCGTTTGTTGATGACGATGAGGTCGGCTTCCTCGAGTTGCTTGCGGTAGATGTAGAGCACCTTCTCGGAGAACTGCCCGCCGTCCGCGAGGCCGAGCACGCGCTGGGCGCGCACGGGGTCCACGAGCACGCTGAGGGGCGCGATGAGGAACTGGTCGCCATACATCCGGCGCAGGGGGTAGGTGACGGTGGCGACGAGGTCGGTGCAACTGCCCACCGGCTCGGCGATGAAGACGTCGGGGCGGGTGGTTTCGGTGAGCTTGTTCGCCGCGTCCACGAGGGAGTTGAAGCGGCAGCAAAAGCAGCCGCCGGGGATTTCCTCGGTGGCGAACCCACGCGAGCGGAGCATGGCGGTGTCCACGAGTTCCTTGCCCTGATCGTTGGTAATGAGGCCGACGCGGAGGCCCTGTTGCGTCAGGCGTTCGGCGAGCTTGGCGACGGCGGTGGTCTTACCGGCTCCGAGGAAGCCGCCGAGCATCACGTAGCGTGCTTTGCCGATTGCCGATTCTCTGGTTGGGGCGCTCATTGACTTTCTTCGTGGTGCTCGCGTTCGAGGATTTTATCAATCGTCTTGTCCAGCAGCTTCACGTAGGCGTGCACGTCGAGGCAGCGGGACTCGGGCGTGCCGGTGGCGGCGTAGAGCCAGCCGTGGCCGTGCGGGTCTTTGTTCACGGTCGTGATTTTGGTCTTCAGCAGCGGGTTCGCGCCGAGGAACTCGCCGTCCACGATGCCATAGACATCCGAGATGGCTTTGAAGCCTTCGAGCCAGCCGACGACTTGGCCACAGGCGACTGCCGCACCCGGTTGAACTTCCCAACCGCACTCGACCATGTCGCCGAGCATGCGCGTGGCGAACTTGGTGATGCCCACGCGCCACGCGCCGTCCGCCTGCCGCGCGGCCCACGCGTGCGAGGGGCTGTAAAGCGTGTCGATCGGCAACTGCGCGGAGAAGCGCGAGCGTTTGTAGGCTAAAAATTTCAGCGGGGCTTGGCTCATGCGACTTCCACTAGGAGACGAGGTAACGAGTCTCCAATCAATTCTCGAATTGCGGCACTCAGAGCTTCTTCGCGAAGGCTTCGAGAGTCTTCGCGAATTTCTCCGGCGCGAAGTCGGGGAGGGATTGGGCGAGGGTGAAGAGTTCTTTCAAATCGGGTTCCAGCTTCGCGAGCGCGGCTTTCTCGAGCGGGGCAGTGAGGCGATCAAGGGCAAGGACGAGGCGTTCGGCGCGGCGGGCTTGCTGGGCGCGGGGGATGTTGGCGTCGGCGAATTCAGTGTGCGTGGCGGCGAGGCGTTGGAGGGCTTGGCGGGTGAGGGCGTGGCTCCATTCCAATTCGGCGGCGCGGCGGGCGAGGGTGTCGGCGGCGGGGTGGGCTTGGGTGGCATTGGCGGCGGATTTGAGAGAGGGCAGGGCGGAGCCGAGATCGTCGAGTTTTTGAAGAAGCCAGAGCGAAGCGGACCACGGGGCGGTAAGCTTCTCGCCGGGGGTTTTCTCGCGGTTGAGCTGCGCGCTCATCTCGCGGAGGGCGACGGCTTGGCCGACGAGCCAGGCTTTCGGGCCGTGCCAGTCGCCTTTTTCGCGCCAGTGCTTCGGCTCGGAGACGGCTTGGCCGTCGAGCTCAAAGAGGAGTTCCGGGTGGCCGGCGGCGAGGAGCGCGGGGTCCACGGTCTGGTGGCAGGCGACGCAACTGTTCGCGCGGACGTAGAGGTGATTGAGGTCGCGCAGGCCAAGGAGCACGCGGTCTTTGTGGCTGAAGTCGGGGCGCGTGTGGCTGCGAATCCACTTCTCGGCGGGGCCGTGGCAGCTTTCGCAGGAGACGCCTTCGGTGGGCTTGATGACGTCGGCGAGGAAGGCGGACTTCGGCACTTCGTGGAAGGGCGCGTGGCAGGTGGTGCAGCGGGAGCTGGTCGTGGCGTCGGGGATTTTGAGCGCGGCGGCGATTTGCGCGGAGCGGGCGTTGACGAGGGAGTTGTAGCTGCGCGAGTGGATGTCCTGCTTCTGCCAGATGGTGGTTTGGTGGCGGAGTTCGCCCGCGCCGCCGTGGCACATGGAGGTGGCGCAGCTCGGTGAGCCGGTGAAGCGTGCGGGCACTTCCGCGGCGGCGGACGCGAGCGGCAGCAGGAGGACCAGCAGCAGGACGGGCGCGGGCTGGCGCTGTCGGCTTTTTGTTCCTGAAAAGACGTGGCGCATTGGTGCTGGCCAAATTTCAGGTTCGCGCGGAAGTGAAAGCAAGCGTGGATTTGTAAATCGTCTTTGCAGAAAAAACCTTGGCAACCCACAGAAGAATCGAACAATGGTGCCCGACAGGCGAAAGTTACGGTCCATCGAGGCCGCTCCGCTCACGGTCATGCTAGCCATCATCGAGCAACTACAGACGGCCCTAGAGAGCAACGCGGGACTCGCGCTCGGCTACCTGCTGCTCGCTGTGCTGACGAGCCAGTTGGTGCTGATGGCCTACGCGACGGCTGCGCGGCTGCGGCACGAGCATCGGCAGCAGCGGCTGGACCGGGAGCGGTTGGAGACGTTGGTGCTCGCCGCGAAGGTTCGTTACAAGGAAGCGCAGGAAGTCACGCAGGGCTGGAACGGCTACCGCAAGTTCACCGTGTCGCAGAAGTCCATCGAGTGTGAGGATGTGAACTCGTTCTACCTCGTGCCGCATGATCGCAAGCCGCTGCCGCCTTACAAACCGGGCCAGTATCTCACCTTCAACCTCGACATCCCGGGGCGCGACAAGCCGATCGTGCGCTGCTACTCGCTCTCCGACAGCCCGACGCGCCCGGATTGCTACCGCGTGACCATCAAGCGCGAGCCGGCCCCGCCGGACAAGCCCGGCGTGCCGCCTGGCGTGGCGTCCGGCTTCTTCACCGAGCACGTCAAGGAAGGCGACCTCCTGAATGTGAAGGCGCCATCGGGTCACTTCTACCTCGACATGGCGAAGACTACGCCCATCTGTCTGCTCGGCGGCGGCGTGGGGCTGACGCCGATGTTGAGCATGGCCAAGGCTGTGGCGGAGAGCGGGACGCGGCGCGAGGTTTGGCTCTTCTTCGGCTGCCGCAGCACGGGCGAGCACATGCTGCGGGAGGACCTGAACAAGTTGCGCAACCACCACAACATCCGCGTGGTCGTCTGCTACAGCCGCCCGGGCAAGAGCGATACCAAGGGCGAGGATTACGACCGCGAGGGCCGCGTCACCATTGATCTGCTCAAGGAGATGCTACCCTCCAACAACTACGAGTTCTTCATGTGCGGCAACGGCGCGTTCATGAAGGCCCTCAACGACGGCCTCGAAGCCTGGGGCGTCCCGGAGAAGGACATTCACTACGAGGCGTTCGGCCCGGCCACGGTGAAGAAGAAATCTGCTCCGGTCTCCGCCGCTGTCTCCGCCGGACCTGCCTACAAAGTCATCTTCGCAAAGTCCGGCAAGGAGATGGAGTGGAACCCGGCGCAGGCCAATCTGCTCGACTTCGCCTTGGAGCAAGGCCTGCGCATCGAGTCCGGCTGTCGCGCGGGCAGTTGCGGCGTGTGCTCGGTCGCCATCAAGTCCGGCAGCGTGGATTATCTGAAGCCGCCGGATGCGGCCCCGGAGGGCGGCTCCTGCCTCACCTGCATTTGCCGCCCGAAAGGCGACCTCGTGCTCGATGCCTGACGCATATGGACACAGCTCACTTCGTCATTGATAAGCCCGAGCGGTGGGACAGCTCGTTCGACCCGGACATGACGGAGGCGGACGTGAACCGCCTGCTGGAGATCCGTCCGTTCAGCGAGATGAACTCGGGCAAATTTTCCAAGCGAACTCCTCTGCGCGGCATTCTCAAGAACGACGCCCGCATCCGGCGCTTCAAGAACGGCGAGATCATCGTCCGCGCGGGCGACTACGGCTCGTCCGCATTTCTGGTGTTGGCTGGCAATGCGCGCGTGGTGTTGGACCCGGGCCTGCCTGTGTCCTTGCTGGGACAACGCAAGTCCCAACACAAATCTCTCTTCCAAATCGTCGCCCAGCTCTGGACCAACCCGCGCGACCCAGAGGTCCGCACTCCTGCCGAACTGGAGCAGGACACCGGCGTCAAAGTTGGCGGCGAATTCAAGGGCGTCTTCCTCCAGGACGTGCCGCGCATCCTCGACGAGCACCTGACTGCCACAATGTCCCCGGGCGACTTCTTCGGCGAGATCGCCGCCCTCAGCCGAAGCGCCCGCACCTCCACCATCTTCGCCGTCGGCGACGCGACGGAGATGCTCGAAATCCGCTGGCAGGGACTGCGCGACTTGCTGCGCTTCGATGACCACCTGCGCCACCACATTGACCGCATTTACCGCGAGCGCACGCTGGCGACACACCTGCGCGAGATCCCCATTTTCAGACGGCTCAACGACGAGCAGCTCAAGCGCGTCATCGAGCAGACGCAGTTCGGCACCTACGGCGACTACGACTGGTCCGGCGACTACAAGCGCCTCGTCAAGGAGGGCACCCGCTCGCCGGAGAAGGAAACCATCATTGCGCAGGAAGGCGACTACCCAAATGGCGTGGTGCTCATCCGCTCCGGCTTCGCGCGCCTCAGCCAGAAGTTCGGCCACGGTCACCGCACGCTGAACTACCTCAGCGCCGGCTCCCAGTTCGGGTTGCGGGAGATCGCGCACAACTGGGCGCACAAAGACACGGTGCCCTTCCAGCACAGCCTGCGCGTCATCGGCTACACCCACGTCATCGTCGTGCCCGCGCCGGTGATGGAGGAAATCGTCCTACCCACCGTGCCGCGGGACCAACTGCCCGAGTTCTTCACGCCCGCGGAGTTGGCCGGGACGGAGCAGTCCGAGTCGCAGCAAAAGTTGGACGCCGGGGCGAAGATTGGCCCGGAGCTGATGGAGTTCCTCACCGAGAACCGCTACTTCAACGGCACCTCCACGATGGTCATTGATATGGAGCGTTGCACGCGCTGCGACGACTGCGTGCGCGCCTGCGCCAGCGCGAACGAGGGCAACCCTCGGTTCCTCCGCCACGGCCAAACCACCGGGCGCATCATGGTGGCGAACTCCTGCATGCACTGCGCCGATCCGGTCTGCCTCATCGGCTGCCCGACCGGCGCGATCCACCGCGGCCAGACCGGCGGCGAGGTGGTGGTGAACCAGGCCACCTGCATCGGGTGTAGCATCTGCTCGAACAACTGTCCTTACGAAGCCATCCGCATGGTGGAAATCCGCGAGGAGGACGGGGCCTTCATGGTGGACAAGGACATGAAGCCCATCGTCAAGGCGACGAAGTGCGACCTTTGTTCCGATCAACTCGGCGGCCCTGCCTGCGAGCGCTCCTGCCCGCACGGCGCGCTCAAACGCATGGACATGAACAACCTCGATTCCTTCGCCAAGTGGCTCCAACGATGAGTGGATTCGTCAGACGCCGCCTGCTCTGGGGCAGCCTGCTGCTCGCCGCGACCCTCGCCGTCATCTCCGCGTATGCCAGGTGGGCGGGCGCGACGACGCGCGAGGCCTACCTGAGCGGCTGGGTGCTTTTTGGCCTGATGGTGCTGCTCACCGGCTACAACTGGTTTAAGAAAATCCCCTACCTCCCACTGGGCCGCTCGGAGGTCTGGCTTCAATTCCACATCTACGCCGGCCTCTTCACCGGCGTGCTATTCCTGCTGCATGTCCGGGGGCGTTGGCCGACCGGCTGGTTTGAGATCGTCCTCACCGTGCTCTACGTCCTCGTCATGGTCAGCGGCGTGCTGGGCATCCTCATCTCCCGCGGTTGGCCCAAGCGCCTCACCGCGCGCGGGGGCGAGGTGCCTTTCGAACGCATCCCCATCGTGCGCCGTCAGCTCCGCGAGCAGGCCGAGGCACTCGCCTTGAACTCTGTGGCCGAGGCGAGGTCCGCCACCATTGCGGAGTTCCACGCGCGCCGGCTGCACGCCTTCTTCGCCGGGCCGCAGAACTTCCTTTCCCACGTGTTTGAAATCCGTCTGCCGCTCAACGCGCTGCTCAACGAGCTGGGCGACCTCAACCGCTTCCTCAACGAGCAGGAGCGCAAGGTCACCGCGCAGCTCGTCACGCTCGTCCGGCAGAAGGACGGCCTCGACTACCAGCACGCCCTTCAGCTCACGTTGCGCCTCTGGCTCTTCATCCACATCCCCGTCACCTACAGCCTGATGCTCTGCGCGCTCGCGCACATCGTCCTGGTCTATGGCTTCTCCGCCGGAGTGCGATGAATGAAAGACCAGCTCCCATCGCCCGACTTCGACCGCAGCCGCTACGACCGGCCCAATCAGGATTGGGAGTGTGGTTGGACTTGCGATGGCTGCCCCTGCCGCATCGGCCCCTCGCCCTCCGGCACCTGCCGCGCCACCGCTGAGTGCCGGCCCGTGCTGGAAAAAAAAGACGGTGAGGACAAAGGCCGCTGGCGCTGCACGCGCTCGAAGGAGCACGGCGGCCCCTGCACCAACGGCCCGCTGCCCTCCGGCGGTTGCGCCTGTCCCATCCCGACCTGCCAGCCGCGCCGCTCCCTGCGCAACCAGCGCGGACGCCTCTGTGTGGCCGTCACCGCCGTCACCTTGGCGCTGCTGCTCGTCGGCTTCTTCGGCCCGTGGCAATGGCGTTTCATCTCAGCCGGCCCGGTTTCCTCCAATCACCACGGCGTCGTCTTTGCGCAGATGAAGCACTCGTGGCCCGGCAGCGACGGCTGCGGGGCCTGCCACACCGCTGCGCACGGTGATCTCCACGAGTGGATGCGCGCCGCGTTCCGCGCGCGGCCCGGCCCGTTTGAGCCGCACCGCCTCCTCACCGTCACCGCCGGCATGACGGAACTGGACAACCACTGTCTCTCCTGCCATCCCGGCCACCGCTTCCACCAGCCCAACGTCACCCGCGACCATTCCTGCTCCGCCTGTCATCGCGAGCATCAGGGCAGTGGCCGGATGCCCCCGCCCGCCGATACGCAATGTCTCTCCTGCCACGGCAACGGGACGGTGATGGAGGCCTCGCGCAAGGCCGGCGAGAAGTTGCCGCCAGCCGCCTTTGATTATCGACAGGTCGCCGGTCGCCAGCACTTCCAAGTTCCCCGGCCCGAGCGCGGCTACACTCGCGTTTTCAAATCCTTCGATACCGACCACCCCGAATTCCAGCTCCACGCCCAAAAACTCACCGACACCAATTCACTGCGCTTCAACCACTCCCTTCACCTCTCCAGCCTCGTCCAGCGCAACGGCCAGCCGCTCGCCTGTGCCGACTGCCATCAGCCCGCCGCCGCCGGCGCGCACTTCCAAGCCATCACCTTCGCCAAGCACTGCCAGAGCTGCCACGCCCTCCAGTTCGATGCCCGCAACCCGCAACTCCGCGTCCCCCACGGCGACCCCGTCGGTGTCCGCGCCTTCCTCCGCAGTTTGCCCACGCAATATGCCGACCTCGCCCGCCGCTCCGGCGTGACCGCGCAGGCCGACACGGAGAAATTCGTCGCCGAGGAGATGCGCCTGCTCCGCGAGCGCGCCTTCAGCGGCGAGAACTTGGAGCAACAAATCTTCTTCGCCAGCGACCCCTCGAAGCAGCTCACCGTCGGTGCCAGCCCCGGCAACGCCTCGCCTCGCGCGCGCTTCGCCGGCTGCGCCTACTGCCACGACGTGAAGCCCGGCGGCGCCGACGGCCTGCCGCACATCGCCCGCGTCTTCACGCCCGACCGCTGGCTCATCCGCGGCGAGTTCAACCATGCCAAGCACACCATCGTCAATTGCGCGCAATGTCACGACGCCGCGAGCAGCCGACGCACCGAGGACATCCTCCTGCCCAACAAGCAGAGCTGCACGGAATGCCACAGCCCCGCCGGCGGCGTCTCCCAAACCTGCGCCACCTGCCACAGCTACCACACCGTCCACGGCAGCCAGCCGCAGACTAAGAGGTAGCCCGGCCCGTGCCGGCGGACTTGCAGTCGCCGCCTCGCTTTCAATTAGCCACGCCCCCGCTATCCTCCCTTCGTGACGATTCTGTCCCTGCACGAACTCCACGCCGCACTCGGCGCGACCTTCCTCACCGTTCACGGCGCGGAAGTCGTCGCCGGCTATGGTGACGCCGTTGCAGAACTCTGCGCCCTCCGCGACGCCGTGGGCATCCTCGACCTCAGCCACCGCAGCCGCCTTTGCCTGATGGGCGCGGACCGCGTGAAGTTTCTCCACGGCCAAGTCACCAACGACGTGCAACGTCTCGCGGTCGGCGAAGGCTGTTACGCCGCGCTCGTCAATGCCAAGGGCAAGATGCACAGCGACCTGAGCATCTACCGCCTCACCGACGAACTCCTCCTCGACTTTGAGCCGGGCTACACCGCCGCCGTCGCGCAACGCTTGGAGAAATACATCATCACCGACGACGTGCAGTTCCTCGACGCCGCCCCGCACTACGGCCTCCTCAGCGTGCAAGGCCCCCGCGCCGCCGAGACAGTCTTGGCGCTGGGACTGGATTGGAAACTGCCGGAGAAGCCCCTCGCCTTCAGCGCCCACGCCGACCCCACGCTCGGGCAGCTTTACCTGATGCGCCGTGCTAGCAGCGGCTTCGACCTCTTCCTCCCCACCGCCGCGCTCGGTGCCGTCTTCGACAAACTCCTCGCCGCCGCGAAAGCCCTCGGCGGACGCGCCTGCGGTTGGCAAGCGCTGGAGCACGCCCGCATCGCCGCTGGCATTCCACGCTTCGGTCAGGACATGGATGAAACCAACCTCCCGCCCGAAGCCGGCCTCGAGGCCCGCGCCATCAGCTACAGCAAAGGCTGCTACATCGGCCAGGAAGTCATCGCCCGCATCCGCACCTACGGCCAAGTCGCAAAAAACCTCCGCCCCCTCCGCCTTCCCGCCGACCTGCCCACCGTGCCCGCGTGTGGGGACAAGCTATTCGCAGGTGACAAGGAAGTCGGCCACCTCACCAGCGCCATCCCCGGTCACGCCCTCGGCTACGTGCGCAAGGAACACAACGCACCGGGCACCGAGCTCACGCTTCGGACGGCAGCGGGGGATTGCCGTGCGATTGTGCAGGCAATTCCCGCGTGACTTTCCGCCGGCTGCGTGGCATTTCCTCCGCCGCTATGAAACAAACTCTGTTGCTCTCCGCCACCGCTTTGCTCCTCAGCTTGGGCGTCGTCTCCGCGCCTGCGCAGGACAAGAAGGAAACCAAACCCGCCGCGAAGGAAGTCGCCGTGCTCAAGTTCAAAGACTTCGGCGACATCGTCGTGGAGTTCTTCCCGGACGTCGCGCCCAAGACCGTGGAGAACTTCAAGAAGCTCGCGAAAGAAAAGTTTTACGACGGCACGCAGTCGCACCGCCTCATCCCCGGCTTCATGATCCAGCTCGGCGACCCCTTCACCAAAGATCCGAGCAAGGAAGCCTTCTGGGGCACCGGCGACCCCGGCTACAAGATCAAGGCGGAGTTCAACGCCCGCCCGCATGACAAGGGCGTGCTCTCCATGGCCCGCAGCTCCGACCCCGATTCCGCCGGCAGCCAGTTCTTCATCTGCTTCAAGCGCGCCGCCAACCTCGACAATCAATACACCGTCTTCGGCAAAGTCCTCAAAGGCCTCGACGTGCTCGACAAACTGGAGGCTGTGCCCACCGCGCCCCGTGACCGCCCCACGCGCCCCGTCGTCCTCGAAAGCATCAAAGTCGTCCCCGCCGACTCCATCAAGTAACCGTCTGTTTTACTGCACCCACACATGAGCACCCCCGCCCCCGCCAACGAAGTCGCCCTCATCAACACCTGCCACGGCCAGATGGTCGTCGAGTTCTGGTCCGACGTCGCCCCCGGCCACGTCGAGAACTTCAAGAAGCTCGCCCGCCAAGGCTTCTACGACGGCACCGCGTTCCACCGCGTCGTGAAAGGCTTCATGATCCAGGGCGGCGACCCGCTCACCAAAGACGTCGCGAATGAAGCCCGTTGGGGCACCGGCGATCCCGGCTACAAGATCAAAGCCGAGTTCAACGACCGCTCGCACGTCCGGGGCGTGCTCTCCGCCGCGCGTTCCTCAGACCCGGACAGCGCCGGCTGCCAGTTCTTCGTCTGCCTCGGCGACGCCAAGTTCCTCGACCGCCAATACACCGCCTTCGGCAAAGTCATCGCCGGCGACGCGGTGCTCGAAGCCATCGGCAGCGTGGAAACCAAGAACGCCGGCGGTGGTGAGAAGAGCCGCCCGACGCGCCGCATGAGCGTGGAGACGGTGCAGATCGTCCCGCGCGACTCGGTGAAGGCGTAACGCCTTGAACGCCGAGCTGGCCCAACTCGCGCAGGCGCTGGTGGCCGTCGGTTGCCCGCCGGAGAAGGCTGGCGAGATGGCGGCGCAACTGGACAAGCGCGCCCGCCAGCTCTCGGCGGAGCGCAACCAATCCTACGAGCAAGCCCTCGCGCACTTGCTGACCCTCATGAGCCAAGGGTGGGCCGCACCACAGGCGCGCGGAAAGTGACAGCCGCCGCCGCTCAAGCTCGCTTCACCGACTTCGTCTGCCCGGACTTCGCCGCCTCGTAGAAGGCATAAATCGTGTCCAGCACCCGCATCCCCTCGCGGCCGGTCACGGGCGGTGGCTGCAATCCCGCGCTCGCGCGGACGCACGCGTGGACGAAGGGCGTGTAACCGCCCGGCTCATTCGGCGGCGTGTAGTTTTGCACGCCGCTGACCTTCGGCTCAGCGGTGGAATACCACTTCAGGCTGACCTCGGGCTGGTGATTCAGCTCCAGCCAGCCCTGCTCGCCCCAAACCTTGATGTGCTGGTGGTAACCGCGGTCGAGGTAGTAGCCGCTGGTCATGGTGCCGAACATCCCGTTGGTGAAACGTAACGCGGCGGCGTTCGAGTCCTCCACGTCCATCGGTTGCCCGCCGACGTTGCCGGAGAAGCCCGCGACGGCCTCGACCTCCGCGCCGGTGATGAAGAGTGCGAGGTCGAGCCAATGAATGCCCAGCCACGTAAAATGCCCGCCGCCCCCGCGCGCCTTCTGCCCCATCCAACTCTTGCGATAGCCCTCGCTCTTCAGCCGCGTTTGGTCGGCGACGAGGTGGATCTCCATGCCGTAGAGCTTGCCGAGCCGGCCTTCGCGCACGAGTCGCTGCGCCTCGCGGGCCTCCGGGCGCAGTCGGTTCGCGAGCGCGAGCATCAGGTGCAGGTGCTTGCCCTCGGCCTTGCGCACGAGCGGTTCGAAGTCCGCCGCGCGCACGCACGCGGGCTTCTCGGCGAGCACGTGGCAGCCCTGTTCCAGCGCAGCGTCAATCGCGGTGGGCGTGAGCACGGCCTCCATCGTGATGAGCGCCATCTTCGGCTTCGCCTCGCGCAGGACAGTCGAAATGTCTTTGCCCGTGGATTTCAGTTTTGGCCCAAGCGCTTTCTGCGCGGCGGCGAAGGTGCTGCCGCTCGGGTCCGCGACGGAGACTTCGCCGACCTCGCTGCTCGCGGCGAGCGCGGTGAGGTAAGCGTCCAGATGCGGACCTCCCGCGTGGGTGAGAACGGCGACGGGGATGGGCATGAGAAACTCGGTTGAGTTTACTTCCCCGCCTGCTCCACCTGCGCCGCGAGCTTCTCCAAATCAATCTGCTCGCCCGCCGCCGGGAACTTGTGCGGGAGCAGATACCAGTCCTCCGTGAAGCTCACGCTCGCGCCCGGCGCGATGGGCTTGCGCGGGCCGTGCGGTTCCAACTCGCACGCGGGCACGAAGCTCGCCTGCGGATACCAGAAGCACAGCGTCAGGCCGGCGATCTCCGGATACACGCCGTCCTTGGGCGAGGGGTAGCGCTTCACGAACGCTTGGTCGTGCGGCATCACATAGGCGAACCAGCCGGCGTTCGAGTCGAAGCCGAGCTTGGGCTGCTTCGTGGGGCCGAGGACTTCGAGGAAGTTACCGCGCATGCGCACGTTCGGGTCCGTGGGCTTGAGAATGATGGAGTGCTCCGCGCCTTGGTTATACATCACGAAGCCGGTCGGAAACCGCCGCGTGTCCGGCGTCTGCGGGATGACACCGATGCCGCCGTGGACCGCGAAGGTGCGGCTCCAGTGCGTCCAATGCTTCGTCTCCTGCGACCCGTTTTTGATGACCTGCTCGCAGGCGAGATGCGTGCCGGTGGCGGCGAGGCGGAAGTTGCGGATGAGCTGCACGCCGGTGGCCGCGTCGGGTTGGCTGGTGAGCCGCACCGCGCGCGGGCCGGTGGCCTCAGCCTTCCATTCGCCGGCCCAAAGCGTGTCGCGCTTGGGGATGAGATACTCGGGGCCGATGTCGAAGCGGCCCGCGCTCGACGGCGCTTTCGGTCCGCCGGGCGTGCCCCACTTCTCCTCACGCGGGTCGAGGTAGAGGGCGTTTTTGCCCTTGAAGGAATACTCCAGCACGCGCCCGCCGACGTGGTGACCGAGCGTGACCTTTGTGTCGGCGTTAGAGAGCTCGAAGCAGTCGGGGTAGTTGAGCACCTTCACACGGCGCACGCCCTCGGGCAGTGCGGCGGCGGAGGCGGAGACGAGGAAGCCCAGCAAGGCGGCAGCGGCGGCGAAACGGGTGGAGCGCATGCCGCAGTGTGAGCGGCGGGGCAGGGGTAATTGCAACGCTGAATTCCGCCCCTTACTCGGGTTGGCGCACCACGCTCTCTACTTCGCCCATCCTCAAGCGCGTCTTGAGCACTTGCCCCGGCTTGGCCTCCTCCGCGCGGTGGATGACTTTGCCGGTCGCCGCATCCGTGGTGATGGAGTAGCCGCGGGCGAGGACGTTCTCCGGCGAGAGCAGGCGCAGGCGGCTGGTGAGTGCGGCGAGTTGCTCCCGGCGCAAGGCGAGTTGGGCGGTGGGCTTGAGACGCTGAAGGTGCGCGGCGGCTTGCTGGAAGCGATACCCTCGCTCGCGCACCCCTGACTTCGCCTCGCGGAGCAGCGCGACGCTGGCGTCATCCAGCCGCTGCGCCCATTCCTGCAAGCGCCGACGTGGGTGCGCGAGCGTGAGCCGGTGGCGGACTTGGACGAAGCTCTCTGCCGCCGCCTCCAAGTGCTGTCGCGCGAGGTGCCGCAGCCGTGCCGTCGCGTCCGCCACGAACTCGCGGCTGGCGAACGCGCCTTCCGTAATCAGCTCCGCTGCCACGCTGGGCGTGGCCGCGCGCAGGTCCGCGACGAAGTCTGCGATGGTGAAATCAATCTCGTGCCCAACCGCCGAAACGACCGGCACCGCCGACTCGAAGATGGCGCGAGCGACGACCTCCTCGTTGAAGGCCCACAAGTCTTCGAGCGAGCCGCCACCACGTGTGATGAGGATGAGGTCGAGCTTGGGCGGGTGAGAAAGTGAGAGAGTGGGAAAGTGAGAGAGAGCCTCGGACGCCGCTCCCACTTTCTCACTCTCTCGCTTTCTCACCTGCCCCGCGTCCCCTGCCGAAAAAGCATTCAACAACCGCACTGCCTCCGCCACTTCACGCGCCGCTCCATCCCCCTGCACGCGGCACGCGACGAAGATGACTTCCAGACCCGGCTGGCGGCGTGCGATGACGTGCAGCACGTCGCGGATGGCCGCGCCGGTCGGCGAGGTCACAAGGCCGATGCGTTGTGGGTAGCGCGGGAGCTTGCGCTTGCGCTCCAGCTTGAAGAGGCCCTCCGCCGCGAGCTTTTCCTTCAGCCGCTCGAAGGCTGCCTGCAACGCGCCCACGCCCTGCAACTCCGCGCTGCTGACGATGAGCTGATACTGCCCGCGCGCCTCATAGACCGTCACGTCGCCGGTGAGCAGCACCTTCTGGCCGTCCGCGAGCAGCGCGCGATGCGGGACGGACGTGTTGCGGAAGAGCACGCACGCGAGCTGCGCGCCCGCGTCCTTGAGCGTGAAGTAAACGTGCCCGGACGCCTGCGCGCGGAGGTTGGTGATTTCGCCGGAGACGGCGACCTGCCCGACCTGCTTCTCCAGCAGTCGCTTGATGTTCCCGGTCAGCTCCGAGACGGACAACACCTTGCGCACGGCCTCCGTTGGGAAGAGTTCGCCGCCGAAGTCCCACTGCGATTTGGTTGGTTTGGCCACAGGTGGAAAACGATTTAACGCAAGGACGCAAAGGCGCAAAGACGCAAGGAGGAGTAGAGAGGAAATGATTTCTCCGCGCCTTTGCGCCTTTGCGCCTTTGCGTTAATTCTCGTGCTCACTCGGATTGCGTTCCGGCTGTCGGCAACGGCTCCGACACCCGCTGAATCGCCGTCGCCTTGCCGGTCTTGTCGTCCAGTTCGATGACCACGCCTTGGAGCAGCACGCGGTCGCGGGCGACCGTAAAACGACGGGGTTGGCTGGTGATGAAGCGCTCGATGATGGGCTGGATGTCGCGGCCCAGGCAGCTCTCGTGCGGGCCGGTGAAGCCGGCGTCGCACAGGAAGGCCGTGCCGCCGGGGAAGATTTGCTCGTCCGCCGTTTGCACGTGCGTGTGCGTGCCCACCACGGCGCTGACCTGGCCGTCGAGCATCCGCGCGATGGCGATTTTCTCCGAAGTCGCCTCGGCGTGCATGTCCACGAAGATGAAGGGTGTGTGCTGACGGAGTTGCTCCACCTCGGGGCGCACGCGGATGAACGGGTTGTCCATCGGCGGCATGAAGGTGCGGCCTTGCAAGTTGATGACGGCCAGCAAGCGTCCGTCCGGCAGGCGATGCGTGGTGCTGCCCTGGCCGGGCGAGCCGGGCGGGTAGTTGAGCGGGCGGACGAAGCGCGGCTCATCGGTGAGCAGCGTGATGACTTCCTTCTGGTCCCAGAGATGGTCGCCGCTGGTGATGATGTCCACGCCGCCGGCGAAGAGGTCCGCCGCAGTTTCAGGCGTGATGCCGGAGCCGCCGGCGGAGTTCTCGCCATTGGCGATGACGACATCGAGCGCGTGACGACGCCGCAGGACCGGCACCAGTTCGGTCACGGCTTTACGTCCGGGCGAGCCGACCACATCGCCGATGAAGAGGATTTTCACTCGCGCGAGACTAGCCGGCACGGGTAGGCAGGCAAGCCCGCCCGTCAGCGCGCGGGGCTTTCCGTTGTTCTTCGGCTCGGCGACTTGCTAAGTTCGTCGCGTGCGCATCAAAGCTTGGTTCCCGACGTTCATCTACTGCGCGCCGCTGCTCCGCACGGGCGCGGCGCGGTTCAGCGCGGAGTTGCTCAAGGAGGCTTATCAGCTCCGCGACTTCGACCGCGCCGGCCAGAAGTGGTCGAAGAAGAATTACCCCGGCGGCTTCACGACTTACGGCTCGCTGGACAAGCTGCACCAGTTCTCCTCCACGTTCACCGAGTTGCAGCGGCGCATTGACCGGCATGTGAAGGCGTTCGCGCGCAAGCTGGACTTCGACCTCACGAACCGCCGGCTGGAGATGACCGATTGCTGGGTGAACATCATGCCGCGCCAGACCGCGCATGGCCTGCACTTGCACCCGACCTCGACCCTCAGCGGCACTTACTATGTGAAAACGCCGAAGGGTTGCCCCGCCATCAAGTTCGAGGACCCGCGCCTCGACCGCTTCATGGCCGCGCCGCCGCGCAAGGCCGGGGCGAGCCGGGAGAACCAGACCTTCGCCCACTACGCGGCGGAGGCGGGGAACGTCATCCTCTTCGAGAGCTGGCTGCGCCACGAAGTGCCGGCCAATCCGGTGCAAGCCGAGCGGGTGAGCGTGAGCTTTAACTACAACTGGTTTTAGCCACAGATGGACACAGATGAAACACAGATGGGGACTTTCTCCGGGGAACCGCCAGCGAGTAAGCAGCTCTGTCGAGTGCCGTCGCGTTCCTTCTGGGCCTGTGCGCGTCTGATGCTTATTCCATCTGTGTTTCATCTGTTTCCATCTGTGGCTTCCCATGCCTGACTCGCCGGAAATCGTGCGCGCCGAAATCCTGCGCTGGCGGAAGGGTGAAGAACCGCGTCGCGTGCACGATGCGCTGGCGCGCGAGGAGCCGCTGGAGATTCGCGTGCGCGGGCAGAGCGTGGCGGTGACGATGCGCACGCCGGGACACGACTCGGAACTGGCCGCCGGGTTCTTGCTGACAGAGGGATTGGTCACGCGCCGCGAAGACATCATTGAGATTGCGCATTGCCAGCAAGGCGAAGCGGCGCAGCTCGGCAACACGCTCAACGTCTTCCTCGCGCCTTCTGTGGTTGTGGACTTCGAGCAGCTCACGCGGCACGTCTTCGCGTCGTCGAGCTGTGGGCTGTGCGGGAAGGCGACGATTGAATCGGTCCACCGGCAGTTTCCGCCGGTCACTTCCTCCGTTCGCCTTGTGCCCGAAGTCCTGCTTCAGCTCCCCGCCAAGCTCGCCGCGCAGCAAGTCACCTTCGACCAGACCGGCGGCTTGCACGCCGCCGCGCTCTTCACTGCGACCGGCGAACTCCTCGCGCTCCGCGAGGACGTGGGCCGCCACAACGCCGTGGACAAGGTGCTCGGCTGGGCTTTCCTCAACGGCGCGTTCCCGCCCGCCGACCATATCCTGCTGGTGAGCGGCCGCGCGTCGTTCGAGATTTTGCAGAAGGCGCTGGCCGCGCGGGTGCCGGTGGTGGCCGCCGTCTCCGCGCCGTCGAGTCTCGCGGTGGAGTTCGCGCAGCAGAGCGGGCAGACGCTCGTGGGCTTCCTGCGCGGCGCGGGGATGAACATTTACGCGGGTGCGGAGCGACTGGCCTGACGTGCGCAGAGGACTTGAAGCCAACTTCTCAAACCGCCGTCTGACACCCATCTTCAAACACTTGAAATCGTTCCTCAAACCACTGTTCACCGCTGTCTTGCTCGCCGCCGTCTCGGCCAGCGCTGCACCTGCCAAGGTCGCCGCGCCGCGCGCGTTCAACTTCGAGAATGACATCAGCCCGCTGCTTACGCGGCACGGCTGCAACGCGTCGCAGTGCCACGGAAAAGCCGAGGGGCAGAATGGGTTCAAGCTCTCCGTCTTCGGCTACGACGCGCTGGCGGACTTTCGTGCGCTGACCGTCGAGAGCAAGGGCCGACGTGCTTCGCCTGCCGCGCCGGAGCAAAGCCTCTTTCTCGCGAAGGCCAGCGGCGCGGTGCCGCATCAGGGCGGCGCGCGGGTTCCCGCCGGTTCGCCGGACTACGAGACCATCCGTGCGTGGCTGGCGGCGGGGGCGTCCTTTGGCTCGACGAACGATGCGCGGGTCGTGCGGGTGGAACTGGAGCCGCGCGAGCGCATCCTCGCACCGGGCAGCAAGCTCCAACTCCGCGTCAACGCCACCTACAGCGACGGTCGCAAGGCGGACGTGACGCGGTTCTGCGTGTTCCAGTCGAACAACGACTCGCTCGCGAAGGTGGACGAGCACGGCCTGGTGGACATCGGCTCGCTGCCGGGGCAGACCTCGGTGATGGCGCGCTACCTCGGCGAAGTGACCTCGTTCCTGGCCATTGTGCCGCGTCCCGGCAAACCGGTGGGCGACGCGGGCTTCGCAGAGTTCAACTTCATTGACCGGCACGTCAACGCGCACTTGAAGAAGTTGAACCTTCGCCCGAGCGAGGTGTGCGATGACGCGACGTTCCTGCGCCGTGCTTCCCTCGACATCATCGGCACCTTGCCGACGGCTGACGAGGCGCGGCGATTCCTCGCGGACAAAGCATCCGACAAGCGCGCGCAGCTCGTGGAGTCGCTGCTGAAGCGGCCCGAGTTCGCGGACTTCTGGGCGCTGAAGTGGGCCGACCTGCTGCGCGTGGACCGGCAGAAGCTCGGCCAGCGCGACGCCTACGCTTACTACCGCTGGATTCGCGACCAGTTCGCCGCGAACCGCCCGCTGGACCAGTTCGCCCGCGCGCTGCTCACCGCCGAGGGCCCGTTGGACGACGCGCCCGCCGGTCATTTCTACAAGGTCGTCACGCGGCCCGGCGACATGGCGAACGCGGTCTCGCAGGTCTTCCTCGGTATCCGACTCGCGTGCGCGGAGTGCCATCACCATCCCTTCGACCGCTGGAGCCAGACGGATTATTACGGCATGTCGGGCCTGTTCGCACAGGTGAGCATCCGCAAGGGCGCGCTGGGTGAGACGTTGCTGGCCGAGGGAAATCCCGCGACCAAGCACCCGCGCACGGGCGAGAACGTCCCGCCGCACGCGCTCGACGCCGAGCCGTCCAAAGACACGGGCGACCGCCGCCGCGCGCTGGCCGAGTGGTTCACCGCGCCGGAGAACCCGTGGTTCGCGCGCAACCTCGCCAACCGCCTGGCCGCACACTTCCTTGGGCGCGGCGTCATCGAGCCAGTGGACGACGTGCGTGCAACAAACCCGCCGGGCAACCCTGCGTTGCTCGACGCCCTCGCGCGCGTGGTCACGGATTCGCGCTTCGACCTCAAGCAATTCATCCGCACGCTCGCGGCGTCGCGCACCTATCAACTCTCCGCGACGCCGAATGACACCAACGCGCAGGACGAGCAGAATTACTCCCGCGCCCTCTTCAAGCGCCTGCCCGCCGAGGTGCTCTTCGACGCCGTCTGCCAGGTGACGGGTGTGCCGGAGAAGTTCGACGGTGTGCCCAGCGGCACGCGCGCCATCCAGCTTTGGGACAGCCAGACGCAGCACTACTTCCTGAAACTCTTCGGCCGGCCCGTGCGCGTGACGGCGTGCGAGTGTGAGCGCAACAGCGAAGCCAGCATCGCACAGGTGCTGCATCTGCTGAACTCGCCGAACCTCCAGTCCAAGCTGTCGCACGCCAACGGCCAACTCGCGCGGCTCGTCGCGTCGCACCCGGACAACGCGAAATTGGCCGACGAGCTTTACCTGACTTTCTTCAGCCGCATGCCGACGGCCACCGAGCGGCAACTGGTGGCGAAGCACCTCGCGGCCAGCCCCGACCGCCAGCAGGGCGTCGAGGATTACGCCTGGAGCCTGTTGAACGCGGTTGAGTTTGTTTTCAACCATTGAAGGCAGCACGCAACGACTGCATGACTTCGTCAGCTGGCGCCCGGACTTGAAGTTGGTGCTGGGAACCTCTCCAACCTGTGCTGAAAGGCGCGAAGGCAAAATCCGTTGCCCTGCCCTTTGACGCCGCGTTATTGTCCTGCGCTCTCGTGACCAAGCAAACATTCATCCCACTGCTGGCCGCCGCGCTGCTCGCCGGCTGCAATCCGCCCGAAGCATCCAAGGGCGGCAAGAAGGACGGCAAGGCCGCGCCCGCCCTGCCGTCGCGCACCGTGCAGGCAGCCCCGGCGGAGTCGCGCCCGATGGAGCGCGCCGTGTCCGTCATCGGTGCTCTCGCGGCGATAGATCACGCGACCTT
>Ga0208960_1000524_pt1 | contig 21450 bp, 17 predicted proteins | sample GreLakmeON33MSRF_FD_187703 | JGI IMG/M metagenome (GOLD analysis project Ga0208960, IMG submission 187703) | Freshwater lentic microbial communities from great Laurentian Lakes, MI, USA - Great Lakes metaG ON33MSRF (SPAdes) | ecosystem: Environmental > Aquatic > Freshwater > Lake | place: Great...
GCAACCGCTCGCGACGCCCGTCATCGGCGGCATGGTGAGCAGCCTCCTGCACATCCTCGTGGTGACGCCGGTGATTTTCGCGATGCTGCGGGAGCGGGAACTGGCCTCCTCGGTCAAGTCAGCGGTTGGCCGTTGAACGTGCGGCGACAGAGAGGGCGGAAGTGCAGATGCGCTCTCAACATCCCGCAGCGGTTGGCGAGGCCCCCAGCGCTTCGGTGAACCCGCCCAAAAAGTAGAGCTTGCCACCCACGGCCGCCGTCGGCGATTCCACGCGCGGCCACAGAGAAGGCGCACTCTGCTTCCACTGGAGCGGGGGCCAGATGGGCGACGGAGCCACTGCTGCGACTGGTTCAGCGGGCATGCCCGATGACGAGCAAGTTCAATTCGACGACGGCGATGAACATGCGATAGGAGTTGGTCATTTTTGAGGCCTTTTTCGGGATGACACAATGGTGCAGTTTCTGCGGAACGATGGCGCGAATAACTCAGCTGCAGAGAAAGGGGCCGCCGTCTGCCGGATGGTATTACTCGAACACGCCGTGGACGGACCCGGCGTTGGGCGGGCAGTGAGGGAAGCAGCCCGCGCGGTCTGCCGTTTGGCTACTTGTTCAACACCTTGTTCAGGTTCTCGAGGTGGATCTTGGCCTTCTCGCGCAGGGTCTCCGTGCTAGCGTTTTTTTCGGCCTGTTCGAGGAGTCGCTTCGCCTCCACGTAGTCTTTCTCAACGCCTTCGCCGGTGAAGTAGTTGATGGCGAGGTCGAACGACGCCTGGGCTTCCCCGGTCGCGGCGCGCTTCTTCCGAAACTCGATGGTATTGCTCAGTCTCTCCTCGGCGGATTGCGCAGGCTTTGGCGGAGATGTGGCCACGGCCTTCTTGGAACTGGTTCCCGGTGCGCTGCTCTTGGGGCTGCCGCTGGTGCCAGCCGCGGTGGAAGCGCCCTGCTTGGAGGCTTGGCTCTGCGCTCGCTTGGCCAGCTCGGTGCTGATGGCGTTTTTTCCCTCAATGCCGGTGAGCGAATAGAAGTAGTTGAGATCGTCCTCGCTCTTCCAGTTTGTGTCCGGCCCGGCGGAGAGGACGCTGAAGCCGTTCTTGGGCACGTCCACGGTGAGGCGGTATTCGGTGCCCCAAGGATCCTTGGACTTGTCTCGCGTCTCGCGGCCGTCTTTCTGGCGCATGTTTTCCTTGAGCCAGCCGCCGAAATCCTCGACAGGCAGGTTCTTGTCATCCACGAAGTCCCGCGCCAGAGCTTCCGCGATACCTTGCATCTCGACGCCGGAGGTGGCTGCGCTCCGCACTTTGTCCACGACATCGAGGCTCTTCTTGAGGGCGTCGCCGTTCATCACGGCTACGCCGGCAGCGGCGGCCAAGGGAAGGATCTTCAGCAGCACGCTCATTTCGCCGCCCCCTTCTTCTTCAGCGCGACGACGCGTTTGTCCGAGGTGCGCTCGATGGCCATGCCGGTGAGGAAATCGCGGCTGACGAGCTGGAGGAAACCTTCCTTGCCGAGCTTGAGGCAACGGCTGTGGCGCAACGCGGCGACGTTCGCGGAGGCGGCGGTGCCTTGCAGCAGGCTGATCTCGCCGCAGAAGTCGCCGGGGCCGAGCGTGGCAACTTGCGCGCCGGCCTTGCGCACGCTGAACGCGCCTTCATAAACGATGTAGAAGGACTCGTTGTGACGGCCCTCGCTGAGGACCTCCGCGCCCGCCGCGCAGTCATGGAAGGCGAACTGGCCGGCGACTTTCATCAGCGCGTGCGGCGGCCAGTCTGCGAAGATGGAGTTGCGTCGGAGGAAGGCGCAGACCTGCACGACCTCCTGGATTTTCTTCGCGCCGAGGGTGGATAGGAGCAGTTGGTCGAAGTCCGCCTTCTTCAGCGCAAAGAGTTCTGTGGCCTCGACGACGACGACGGAGCTGGTGCGTGGGACTTGCTGTAACAACGCGATTTCGCCGAAGACATCTCCACGCGCGAGCTGCGCCACTGGCCGGAGCGAGCCGGACTCGTCCTCCTTCTGCACCTCCACGCGGCCACGATAGAGGACGAACATGAGGTCGCCCCGGTCGCGCTCGCGGATGATGTGCGCGCCCGGCTTCACGACAATAAACTCCATCGCTTCTGCGACGGGCCGAAGGTCCGCCTCGGACAACTGCGAGAAGAGCAGCGTGCTGGAGAGGAATTTCACCGTCTCGTCCGGTCCGGGGCGTTGCCCGCCGTCAAAGATGAGCTTCCCTTCAGCCGAGAAAAGTCTCGGCGCGAGCAGGCGGTGTCCAGCCTTGGCAACGAGCCACAGGCCGAAGACCAGCGGCGCAGCCACAACCAGCGCGAGCAGGAAGATGACTGTCTGTGTCCCCGGCTCGAAGAGGACGTTCGTGTTGACGCTCACCTGTCGCGACATCAGCTCGGATGCGAAGCGGAACACCGCCCCCAGCCAGAGCACCGCCCACGTCGAGTGCATGATGAAGTAGCGCTCCTCGGTGAGGGACTCCTTCCAGTTGAACAGTTGCGCGAGGAATTTTTGGTTCAGGAACGTGTCCGCGCAGCGCGGCAGCTCGTGCTGTTTGCGGAAAAGCGCGTGCAGCAGCGCGTGCGCCGGTGAACCGCCGAAGGGCGAGGCCAGCAACAGCGCCATCACCCAGCCGGCGAGGAAGACAGGCGTCGAGTCCATCACCCAGCCCATGAGCGCGATGCCAAACGGCGAGGCCAGCATCTGCAATGCGGTCAACGCCTCCACTCTCCGCCCGCCCATGATCGCGTCGCGCGTGTCCACGGAGAAGAATGGCAACACCAGATCCAGCCGCACTTCTGGCCGATACACTTCCCTCCCCAGGCCGCTCAGGACCGCGCCCGCCAGCACGTTCGCCAAACTCAAACCCAGCGACACGGACAACAGCGTCAAGAACCAGCCCGGCGCGCTGGGGATCAAGGAGACTTCCGACACGGTCACGGCGGCGGCACCGCCAAAGATCAAGCAAAGTGCCAGCGCGAACGCGCCCGTCGGTGTGCAGCGGACGTTCCAGCGGCGGCCCTTCTCATGCGTGCTGTGCGGCTCCGTGTCACCTTCATGCAGGAAGCCTTTTGCCTGCGCCGTGAGCACGAGGTCGTAGAAGGCGCGAATCTTCGGATGCCCCTCCGCGTGAAGCACTCCTTGCAGCACCTCCTGCACCGTCTGCTGGCCGTCGAACTCCGCGAGAATGCCCTCCTGCTGGTGGCCGTTCAGCGCGAGATATTCGCCTCGATTCGTCTGCTTAAGGAGACGCGTTCCATCGGGCAAATCCTTCCTTTCCAGCGAGCGGGTGAGCCGGAGCTTTTGGTCGTTGAGCGAAGGAGTCATGGGTAAGGGGCGATCAATTCGATAGCAAATCAGTCGCTCCCAAGCAAGCTGGAAGGTGGGAGTCAGGGGCCAGAGGGCTTCACCACGACTGACTGGATGCTTACTCCTGACTTTGGGACGCGACTCCTGTCGTCGCGTCCCGCGCCGGGCTTGGCAGCCCGTGGCACTTCGTGTTTGCTGTGTTCGTGCTCACCGCCCTGAAGCATCCCGCCATGCTTGTCCTTTTGGCTGCCGGCCTCGTCTCGTCGCAGGCCACCGCCCAAGTCTCCCTGCCCAACGCCAAAGCCATCCCGCTCGTGCAGGCGCTGCCGCAGCCTTACGAACAGGTTTCCTTCCAGCGCGACGGCGTCGAGCTGGCACGGCTCCACTTCGGGCCGGGGCTGAACCGTCCCTTCGTCTTCCCGCTCCTCGGGCCGTCCGGCCGCTCGGTCACGCGCATGGGGCATCCGCACGATCCCGTGAGCCACAGCCACCACAACGCGGTCTGGGTTTCCCACCACGACGTGAACGGCTGGAGTTTCTGGGCCGACCGCAGCACGAACCAAGGCCGCATCGTTGGCCAGCGGTTGGAAAAACTCGAAGACTCGGACACCGGCGCGGGCGCAACGATCTTCAATCACTGGGTGGACAAGAGCGGCAAGGTGCTTTTGGAAGAGCGGCGGCGCGTCAGTCTGGAGCTGCTGCCCAACAACGAGTCGCTCCTCGTGCTGGACCTGCGCTTCGAGGCGAAGGGCGCGGCGGTCACGTTCGGCAAGACCCCCTTCGGCCTCGTTGGGGTGCGGATGGCGAAGAGCATCGGCATCGCCGACGGCGGCGGGACCATCCGCAACTCCGAGGGGAACGTGGACGAGCAGGGCGACAACGGCTGCTTTTGGAAACGCGCCCGCTGGTGCGATTACTCGGGACCAATCGCGCCCGGAAAAAACGAAGGCGCGACGCTCCTCGATCACCCGGCGAACCCGAACCACCCGACGTTCTTTCACGTTCGCAGTGATGGCTGGATGGGCACGTCTTTCACACACGACGCGGCGCGCGTGGTGGAGCCGGGCAAGCCGCTGCAATTGCGCTACGCCGTTTACGTCCACGCCGGCGTGCCCGCGCGCGAGGCGTTGCAACGCCGGTGGGAGTCCTTCGCGAAGTCAGAGCTGCCGGACTTGAGCGGAAAGAAAAAGTAGGCCCGCGGAGGCAACAGCTACTTCTTCGGCTCTTCTTTTTTCACCGCCGGCTTGGCTCCACCCTTGGGGTCGAGATTCGCCATGAGGTCTTCCTGTGTGACGGTGGACTCGACGCCGTTGGCCGGCACGTCGCTCTTGGCAATCCAGAGAATCGCGTTGAGGACGAGCTTGCGCTGTTCGGCATTGCCCCAGCCGAGGTGGTTGTGCCCGCCGGTGAAGCCGAAGCCGCGTCCATTGTTCGGGCGCGTGGCAGTCCACATGACGTGCTGCGGCACGCCGCTCTTGACGGCCTCGCGCACGGCGGGATTGCCGCTGTGCGAACCGTCGCCACGGTTCATGGTGCCCGCCGGGGCCACGGCACTGAGGATGGGCGTCACGTCCTTCATGCCATCGCGGAACCGCATGTGGAAATACCATTCGTCGTTCGTCTTGAACGGCTTCACGCCGCTGGTGACGGGGTGTTTTGGAAACGTCTTGAAGTCGCCATCCCAGTGCGGGTTGACCGACCAGTGCGTCTCGAAACAGCCGCCCATCCAGTCGCGGAACTCGGCGTTGCCCTTTGCCGTGACCGGCTCGACGGCGTAGTGAAGCGCGCCGAGACCGACGCCCTTCTGCATCAGTGCGCCAATCTTCTGGAGTCGGTCGCCGGACAGGAAGGGATGGCCGCCGCCGCCGTCGCTGTAAACCACGATGGCCGCCGCGCCTTCGAAGACCTTCTCGTCGCTGACCCAGCCGTTGGTGTGGACCTCAGTGACGACGCCCTTTACGGCGGCGAGAGATTTCGCGAGCAGCAGGCAGCCCGCGCGGTGCTCGTGCGACAGCGGCCCGTGGCTGGGCCGCCCGGCAATGAAGATGATCTTGGTGTCAGCAGCCAAGGTGGGGAGGGCGAGGCAGAGCGCCAGTGAGGCGATGAGGAGTTTTGTTTTCATAACGCTCCGTATCCGATGCCCCGGACGCGGAATAATTCACGGCCATGCCGGCAACGTGTGTCGGCGACTCCTCCTGCTCGTAATCCTGCTCCGGCTTCCGGACCCAGCAATGGAGCAGGATTAGGATTACGAGCAGGAGAGGAAAGCCCCGCGCTCACACCGCCCTTTCGCTCCGTGGCCCGCCCTGCTACGTTGCGCTCCGTCCTAATTTGAAAGCACTCATCGCCAACCCCAAGCACAAGGCCCAGCGCGTCTTCCTCGTCGGTGTGGAACTCAAAGCCGGCACTCAGTGGGAGCTCGCCGACTCCATGGCGGAGTTGGCCGAACTCGCCCGCACCGCCGGCTCCACCATCGTCGGCGAGGGCAGGCAGAAGCTCGAATCCATAAGCCCCGCCACCTTCATCGGCACCGGCAAGGCGGAGGAATTCGCCGCGAGCTGCCGCGAGGCCCGCGTGGACACGGTCATTTTCGACGACGAACTTTCCCCCGCGCAGACGCGCAACTTGGAGAAGGTTTTTGACTGCACCGTGCTCGACCGCACCGCGCTGATTCTCGACATCTTCGCCCAGCGCGCCCGCACGCGTGAGGGCAAGCTCCAGGTCGAGCTGGCGCAACTCCAGTATCTCCTCCCGCGCCTCACGCGCTACTGGACGCACCTTTCGCGTCAGCGCGGCGGTGTGGGCGCGATGGGCGGCGAGGGCGAATCCCAGCTCGAGGTGGACCGGCGCAAAATCTCCGAGCGCATCTTGAAGCTCGACGAGGAACTCGTCCTCGTCCGCCGCCAGCGCGCCACGCAACGCGAGGGTCGCCAGCGCAACCAGTGGCCGCTCGCCTCGATCGTCGGCTACACGAACGCTGGCAAGTCCACGCTCTTCAACCAGCTCACCGGCGCGGCGGTGCTTGCGGAGGACAAGCTCTTCGCCACGCTCGACCCGACCACGCGCCGCCTGCGCCTGCCGACGAATCAGAACGTCCTGCTCTCCGACACCGTCGGCTTCATCCGCAAGCTGCCCACGCGCCTCGTCGAGGCGTTTAAGGCCACGCTCGAGGAAGTCGTGGAGGCGGACCTGCTGTTGCACGTCGTGGACTGCTCGCACCCGCAGGCAGAGGACCAGATTCGCGCGGTCAACGCCGTGCTCGAGGAAATCCACGCTGGGGACAAACCCATTTTGCTCGTGCTCAATAAAATTGACCGCGCCGCGCCGGACCTCGTCGCCCGTTGGCTGATGCAGCACCCGCGTGCCGTGGCCGTCTCTGCGCGCACGGGCGAAGGTTTCAAGGCGTTGATGGCGGAGCTTGGCACCGCGCTGCGGCCGGTCCGCAACTACGTTCAGCTCGCCATCCCGCACGAGCAGTCCGCCGTCATCGCCAAGCTCCACGAGGTCGCGCAAATCGTGGAGCGTAACTACCGCGGCAAGGCCGCGCGCTTCAAGGCCCGCATCCCGCCGCACCTGCACGCGGAGTTCGCGGAGTTTGTGGTGAAGGAGCTATGAGCGCCCCCCGCATCAAGGACATCCCCGCCAGCGAGCGCCCGCGCGAGCGCCTCGCGGCCAACGGCGCGGACACGGTGGCCAACTCCGACCTCATCGCCATCCTGCTGCGCACTGGCTTGCAGGGAAAATCCGCACTGGTCATCGGCTCGGAGCTGCTCGCGAAGTTCCAGACGCTCGACCGCCTCTCGCAGGCGTCGGTGAAGGAACTTTGCGAAGTGAAAGGCATCGGACGCGACAAGGCGGTCACGCTCCAAGCCGCGTTCACCCTCGCGCGCCGCATGGCGGCGGAGATTCGCACCGAGTCGCCGCTGCTCGACACGCCCGAGCGCATCGCCGACCTGCTGCGTGAGGATGCGCGCGGCTACGAGGTGGAGCATTTCCTCGTGCTGCTGCTCAACACGCGCCGCCGGCTCATCCGTCTGGAACGCATCTCGCACGGCACGCTGGACTCCATCCACGTCCACGCCCGCGAGGTCTTCAAGCACGCCATCGTCGCCAACGCCGCCGCCATCGTGCTCGTTCACAACCACCCCAGCGGCGACCCGACCCCGAGCGAGGCCGACATCAAGGTGACGCGCGACCTCATCCGCGCCGGGCAGTTGCTCAAGATTGAAGTGCTGGACCATGTCATCCTCGGCCACCGCACGACGGCGCGGGCGCGGGACTACGCGTCGCTGCGGGAGCTGGGTTTTTTCTACTCATGAAGGCGAAGCAAGTATTCAGTGTTCAGATTGAGGCGCTGGGCACTTCGTCCGTCACTGGCTACTGAACACTTTCTATGCTCCACCCCACCGCCCTCATCTCCCCGACCGCCCAGCTCGCGCCCGACGTGCAGGTCGGTCCTTACGCTGTCATCGAGGCGAACGTCACGCTTGGTCCCGGCTGTGTGGTTGGGCCATTCGTGCATCTCACCGGGCACACGACGCTCGGCGCGCGGAACCGCATCCACGCCGGCGCGGTCATCGGCGACACGCCGCAGGACTTGAAATACAAGGGCGAGCCGACGCGCCTCGTCATCGGTGACGACAACATCATCCGCGAGCACGCCACCATCCACTGCTCGACCAAGGCGGACGCTGCCACGACCATCGGCTCGCATTGCTTCATCATGGGCAACGCGCACATCGGGCACGACGTGCAGGTGCGCGACCACGCCATCATCTGCAACGGCGTGGCCATCGCTGGCTTCGCTGAGATCGGCGAGCGGGCGTTCCTCTCGGCGAACTCGCTGGTGCATCAGTTCTGCCGCGTCGGGAAGCTCGCGCTGCTGCAAGGCGGTGCGGCGGTGAGCAAGGATGTGCCCCCGTTCTGCATCGCGACGGGCATCAACTCGATCTGCGGGGTGAACACCATCGGCCTGCGGCGGGGCGGCTTCACTGCGGAGCAACGCACGGAAATCAAGCGCCTCTACCACCTGCTCTTCCTCAGCGGAAAACTAAGAGCGGACGCGCTCGCCGAGGCGGAAGGCATCGCCGCCGGCCCCGCCGCAAAGCTGTTTTGCGAATTCGTCGCCGCCAGCACGCGGGGCGTCTGCGGTCATGTCAGTGACCGGCAGCAGGAGGAATAGGACCGGTTTTTCGGTTGAATCCGACCGTCTTGAGCGTAGTCGCAGCACCATGAAAACCAGCGTTCTCGCGGCTCGGTCCACTGTGTTCTTGTTCGCCCTTTGCACTGCGCTGGCCCTACCTGCGCTGGCGCAGAAGCAAAAGTCCACCGATCTCTCCGGTTTCCCGTTGCTGTGGTCGGCGAAAAAGACGCCGCTCACCGGACCGTTCATTCCTGGCCTGAACGCCGCCCTGCTTCTCAGCGACGAGCAGAAGGAGAAGCTCATCGCCGCGCGCGCAGAGACCTTGAGCAATGAGAAGCTTCAGAAACTCGGCGCCGGTGTGAAATTGAACCCCAACGCCTCCGACGCCGAGCGCGAGGCTGCACGCAAGGCCAACGAGGAGGCGCGCGACCAGTTCAAGACGCGGGTGGAAAACATCCTCACCGCCGAGCAGCGCAAGCTGGTCGAGCGCCTCAACACGGTCTTCGAAGAGTCGCTCACCGCTGCCCAGGAAGCGTATCGCGGGCAGCTCGAGCAGGTGGTCAAGACTGACAAGGCCCGTGCGGAGGAGTTGCGGCAGGAGGTCCGCGAGAAGAGCCACAAAGACTTCAAAGCCCGCCTCGAAGGAATGCTTTCCAAGGAGCAATGGGCCGCGCTAGCCAAGGCCGCCGAGGCCGAGGAAGCCGCCGCGAAGAACTCGGTAAAAGTGAAGAAGCCTTGACCCAGCGGTGGAGCACCGACCGCAACGTGTCGCAGATTGTTTGACCCCGCTCGTGGACTGATAGATGTCTGCCTGCGGAATGCGCAGAGTTTAAAGGCGATCCTATTTCCATCCGTGTGTTCCGCGTTATCCGCGGGCACTCCGGCTCAGGTCGCCTCCGGTTTCATTCCCCCCTCGCCAGCCCGCCGCGTTCATCGCATCGTCCGCCTGACGATGATGACACTTCGCACCACGTTTTGCCTGCTGGCGCTGGCCCTCGCTGCGGTCGCGCAGCCGATCGAGCCGGAAAAACTCAACACCCTGATCGAGGCGCTCACCCGCCTCGGGCCCGACGCGGTGAACGCCAACCCGCGCCTGAAAGATGCCCTCGTCAAAGTCCTCGTCGCTACGCGCGGCACGCCGCAGTTCGTCCAGCTTGTGCAGCAGTTCAAGGTCGCTGATCAAAACGCCAGCCTGATTGAAGTCGCCGCCAAGCATCCCACCGACGAAGCCGGGGTCACCGCACTCCGGCTCGTCCTCGCCAGCGGCGATACCGCCGCGCTCGCCGCCGCGCTCAAAGGAACGAACGTTGCCGCTGCCACGAAGCTCGTCGAGGCGCTCGGCAACAGCGGCGCGAAGCAGCTCCCCGCGCTCCTGCTCCCACTCGTCACCGACACGCAGCGCGACGTGCCCCTGCGCAAGCAGGCCGTCCGCGCGCTGGCCCGCACGCAGGACGGCGCGGGCGGCCTCCTGAAACTCGCGCGCGCCGACAAGCTGCCAGCCGACCTGAAGTTCACCGCCTCCGCCGAGTTGAACGCCGTCCGCTGGCCGGAACTGAAAGCGGAAGCCGCGAAGCTGCTGCCGCTCCCGCCCGGCCAGGGCGACAAAGCCTTGCCACCCGTCGCCGAACTGCTCGCGATGAAAGGCGACGCGAAGCGCGGTGCCGAAGTTTTCTCCCGCGAGACGGTCGGCTGCGCGAAGTGCCATGTCGTGAACGGGCAGGGCGTGGATTTCGGCCCCGCGCTCTCGGAGATCGGCAGCAAGCTCGGCAAGGACGCGCTGCTCGAATCCATCCTCGACCCCAGCGCGGGCATCTCCTTCGGCTTCGAGGCGTGGACCATCGAGACCAAGTCCGGCGAGGAAATCTTCGGCCTGCTCGTGAGCGAGACGGGCGAGGAAGTCTCTGTGAAGACCGTCGGCGGCGCGGTGACGAAGCTGAAGAAGTCCGACGTGGCGAAGCGCCATCCAAGCAAACTCTCCTCCATGCCCGCCGGACTTCAGCAGGCCATGACCGTCCAGGAAATTGCCGACCTGTTGGAATACCTCGCACTGTTGAAGAAGAAATAGGCGTAGCGACTGAACCCAGCACCCCGGAGCTCACTGTCCGCGGCCAGAGCTGCGTGCGCAAAGCCACCGTGCAACTCGCCGCGCTCGGTTTGCTCAGTCCCGTGACTGGTCCGACGTGCGGGTCATCGGCAACGCGCTGCGGCTCCGCAGGGATGGCCCGAGCTACCTCCCCAACCAACCCGGCAGCCACGTCGTCAGCGGCGGGAAGTAGGTGATGAGCAGCACGCCGATGATGAGCACGCCCTGCATCGGCAGCACGGCGCGCGAGACTTCCATCACCGGCTTTTTGAAGCGGTAGGATGCGAGGAAGATGTTGATGCCCACGGTCGGCGCGAGCAGGCCCAGCTCCATGTTTGCGAGGAAGATGATGCCGAGGTGCAACGGGTCGATTCCATACGCCGAGCCGAGCGGCACCAGCAGCGGCACGACGACCACGATGGCGGAGAAGGTGTCCATGAAGCAGCCCACGAGCAGGAGCAGCACGTTCAGCACGAGGAGGAAAACCCACTTCGAGTGAATCGTGCCCGTGACCCAAGTGACGGCCTTGTCGGGGATTTGCGCGTCCACGAGGTAGTTCGTCAGCCCGAGCGCGACGCCGAGAATCATCAGCACGCCGCCGACGAGCAGGCCGCACTCGGTCAGCACGCGCGGGATGTCGGTGGTGAGCTTCAGGTCGCGGTGGATGAAGACGGTGGTAATGAAGACGTAGAGCGCCGTCACCGCCGCCGCTTCCACGGGCGTAGCAATACCGCCGAACAGCGCGCCCAGCGCGACGAACGGCACGGCGAGTTCCCACTTCGCTTCCCACATGGCGGCACGCGCCGTGGCACCGCAGAACTTGGGCCGGTCGCTGGCGTCCTTCGGCCCCCGGCTCACGCCCCACCACGCGGTCAACGCCACGAGCAGCAGACCGGGCAGCAGGCCGGCGAGGAACATTTTCTCGATGGTCACGCCCGCTGCCTGCGCCTTCGAGCCGGCGATGATGGCGTAGAGAATGAGCGGCAGCGACGGCGGGAACAGCAGGCCCAGCGCGCCCGAGCCGGTGAGCAGGCCGAGGGCGTTGCGCTCCGAGTAGCGCGCCGCGAGCATCACCGGCATGAGCAGGCCGCCCATCGCGAGGATGGTCACGCCGCTCGCGCCAGTGAACGAAGTGAAGAACGTGCAGACCAGCGCGGTGACGATGGCTGGCCCGCCCCGGAAGCAGCCGAAGAGCGCTTGAAACACGCCGACCAGTCGCTTCGACGCGCTGCCTTCCGCGAGCAGATAACCGGCGAGCGTGAAGAGCGGAATCGTCGGCAGTGTGGCGTTGGTGACGAGCCGGTAGTGGTCGAGCGGGATGGAGGCGATGGGCAAGTCCTCGCCCCAAAACAGAATCATCGCCGCGCCGCCAAGCGTGACGAAGATGGGTGAACCCAAAACGGTCGCCACCAGCAGCGTGGCAATCGCGGGCCAGACGAGCTTGGCCGGGTCGGTGGGCGGATGCGTGGCGAACCACACGAGCAGGCCGCTCGCAACAAAGACCACGGCGCGGCCCCACCACTTGGGCGACGCGTTCCACAGCAGCCGCCCCGTCACGAGCGCGAAGCCGATGGGCGTGACGGTTTGCACCCACCAGATGGGCATCGTGCCCACGAGGAAGTTACCGCTCGCTCGCTCCGTCTTCACGAACTCGATGCCCGCGACGGTGAGGAAGAGCGTGATGGTCGTGGCCGCCGTGCCGCTGAAGAGCGCGGCGAAGACCTTCCACTTGGGCGGCAGAATCGTCGGCAGCGCGGACATGGCGAGCAGCCGGCTGTCGCGGGCCGCGAGTGCGCCGCCGAGCATTCCAATGAGCAGCGTGCAGTGCTGGACCAAAGTCGTCGCACCGGGGATGCCGGAGGCGAAGGCCTTGCGGAGGAACGCCTCCAGCAGCGGCAGCACCATCAGGGCGACGAGGATGGAACAGAGCAGGAGGTTCTCGCCCTGGCGCAGCCACAGGCGGAGGCCGGTGGTCGGGGCGGCTTCTGTGGTCGTGGGGAGTGAGTTCATGCGATGTCGGGAGCGCGGACGCCTACGTCCGCAGCAGTTTTCCTCTCGCAGACTCCGAGTTAACGCACCGGGTGCGGACGTGGGCGTCCGCGCTCCATTCGCGTTCGCGAGCGCCGCTCATTTCCCCGCCTTCGCCCGATACTCTTTCACGAGCTTCGACACCTCGTCGAACATCTCGGCGGGGATGAGTTTGCCACGGATTTTCGGGTAAGCCTCGTCGGTGAAGCGCACCCAGTCGGCGAGGTCCTCGGGCGTGGGTTGGGTGACTTTCAAGCCCCGCTTCACCATCGCGGCGGTGGCTTCATCGCTCTCGGCACGGCCACGGTTGCGGATTTGTTTGCCCGCCTCGGCGGCGGCTTGCGTGAGGGCGGCACGCTTGTCGGCGGGCGTGGCGTCCCAGCTCTTCTTCGACACGATGGTCGCGCCGACGAGCGGCACCCAGTTGATTTCGAGCATGTGCGAGGCGGGGCCGAAGAACTGTCCGGCCAGCGCGTAGATGGGCACGCTGGGCACCATGTCGAAGAGGCCGGTCTGGAGGCCGGGCAGCACGTCGGTCTGCTCGGCGGGCACGGGGTTGACGCGCAGGGCGCGCATCACGTCGGCGGAGCGGGAATCGCCGGACCAGACGAAGACCTTCATCTTGCGGTAGTCGTCAATGCGGTGGGCCGGCTGCTTTGAGAAGAGGCGCACCCAGCCGAGGTCGCCCCAGCAGAGGATTTCAAAACCCTTGTCGCGAAACTTCTTTTCCAGCCCGGGCCGGAGCTTCTCGAAGACGTAGTCAAACTCGTCGAGCGAGCGGAACATCATCGGCAGGAGTTGCAGCCCACCGACGGAGTCCTCTATTTGCGAGAGGCCGGGGGCGGTGAGCATCGCAGCCTGAATCTGGCCGATGCGGATGCGGCGGACCATGTCGGCCTCGCCGCCCATCGTGCCGTCGGTGAAGAGGGTGAGCTGGACCTGGTCGCCGGTGGATTTCTTCCACGCCTCGCCCATCTGCTGGAGGCTCTTGTGGGGCGAGGAGTCTTTGGGCGCGAGGGTGGCGAGGCGGATTTTGACCGGGGCGGCAGCGGGGGCGGCAAGCAGGCTGCCCAGCAGCACGAGCGCGGTCCCGACGGCGAAGCTCCTGCTCGTAATCCTGATCCCGGCACCGGAAAGAGCAGGATTAGGATCAGGATTACGAGCGGGAGGAATGGCGGCGGCGGACTTCATTTTGGTTTCGGGGTTTCCGGCGGCAAGGCCGGCAATATCAAATCGTCAATCCGTCCCAGCAGCCACGCGGCGCGGCGCTGCATGAGGGTGTTCACCAGCCGCCATTCGGGCCGGGCGTCCACTTTGACGGCCAATGCCTGGTCGAGCAACGCTTTGAACTCGACGGCGTTCTGCTGCTGGAGCGCGACGCTCTCGGCCAGTGACACATACGGCCCGGCTTGGTTCCCGCCGCTCAACTCCACCGCACGCGCGAAGTGTTGTCGGGCCTTCGCCACCGCGTCCGGTCCCGCACCGGGCCGCGCCAGCTCGAACGTGATGAGGAAGGAGTGAATCGCGCCGTGGTCGAACCCCGAATCCAGCGCCAGCGCGCGGTCCATCAACGCCGCCGCCAGCGGTAGGTCGGCGATGGCGTCGGGGTTGTCCTTTGAGAGCGAGATGCCGGCGGCCCACGACACGGCGGTCCAGTAGAGCAGATGCACGTCGGCCTTCGTCGTGACGCGCACGGCGGCGGCGGGGCTGGCGCGCAGGAGCTTCTCAAAGTCGGGATGCTTCACCGCCAGCCCGCGCAAGCCGTAGTTGCGCGCGCGGAGATAGAGCCGCTTGGCGCGCGCGTGCCCGGCGTTGGCAGCGGCGAGGTCCTTCTCCTCCAACTCGTCGGCGGGCAGGGCGGCGAAGGCGTAGGCGTATTGCGTGAAGCCGCTGGCAAGGGCCTGGAGCAGTTCGCGGTGCTGCGGCGACTCGACGAGCAGCGACTCCATGAGCTTGAGGCTGAACGGCGCGGCGGCGCGGATGAGGTCGGGGTCATCATCCGTGGCGAAGCTGCCGCCGCCGTTGGAGAGCGCGTCGCCGAGCTGGTTGATGGCGAGCCGCTTGACGGAACAGCCGGTGTTGCCAGCGACGAGGCCAAGCAGGAGCGCCAACACAACGCCGCGAAGGAAGCGTTGCGCCAAGCGCGGGAGTGGCCAGTGACAAGGAAGGCGTTTCATTCGCAGGCTGCTAAGAGAGCGCGTTTCTACACACGCACTGGAAGTGAGGCAAAGGAATTTCAGTTACGATTAGGCCCGGACGCCAAAGTTGAAATGGGTTGAACAGGCCACAGGTCTGCTCACGAAGCCGACGCCGCGTCGCCGCAGCTTGTGCCAGCGCTGCTGATGTCACATACTCCGCCCATGAAAATCAAACGCATCTTCGCCCATCGCGTCGAGCTGCCGCTTCACGAAGGCACCTACAAATGGTCCGGCGGCAAGTCCGTCTCCGTCTTCGACACCACCATCGTCGGCGTCGAGACGGACACCGGCCTCATCGGCTACGGCGAGGTTTGTCCGCTCGGGCCGTTCTATTTGCCCGCGTATGCCGAGGGCGTGCGCGCCGGGCTGCGCGAGCTGGGGCCGCACTTGCTCGGCTTCGACCCGCGCGAGCTCGCCAAGCTCAATCACCGCATGGACGCCGCGCTCAAGGGCCATCCCTACGTGAAGAGCGGCATCGACATTGCGTGCTGGGACATCCTCGGCCAGGCGACCGGCCTGCCCGTGTGCGTGCTCATGGGCGGGCGCTTCGGCGAAAGTATTCGCCTCTACCGCGCCATCTCGCAGGAGGACCCAGAAATCATGGCGAAGAAAGTCGCGGGCTACCGCGCCGCCGGCTACACGCGTTTCCAACTCAAGGTCGGCGGCGACCCGGACACCGACATCGTCCGCATCCGCGCCGTCCGCGCCATGCTCCTGCCCAGCGACCGCCTCGTCGCCGACGCGAACACCGGCTGGACCCAGCACGAAGCGATGCGCGTCGTGCGCGGCGTGCGGGACGTGGACGTTTACATCGAGCAACCCTGCCTCACCTACGAGGAATGCCTCGCCGTGCGCCGGCACACGGACCATCCATTTGTGCTCGATGAAAACGTGGACAGCCTCGACATGCTGCTGCGCGCGAAGGCCGACCTCGCGATGGACGTGGTGAACCTGAAAATCAGCAAGCTCGGCGGCCTCACGAAGACGAAGCAGGCGCGCGACCTCTGCGTGAGCATGGGCATCGCGATGACGCTGGAGGACAGTTGGGGCGGCGACATCACCACCGCCGCCATCGCGCACCTCGCGCACAGCACGCCGGAGGAATTCCGTTTCACCGCCACGGACTTCAACAGCTACGTCACCGTCAGCACCGCCACCGGCGCGCCGCAGCGTGTGAACGGCTTCATGTCCGCGAGCACCCAGTCGGGGCTGGGCATCACGCCGAAGCTGGACGTGCTCGGACCGCGCGTCCTCGAGGTCGCTTGAACCACCGGCAACCCCCATGAAGCTCCCGCACGTTCCCAAAATGGCGACTGTCCCCAACGCGTGCCTCAACCAAATTTCTCCGCTCCATTCTCTCATGCGCACCTCATCCTTGATTCTTTTCCTCTGCCTCGTCGCGGCAAGTTCCTCCGCCGCGGAAAGCGCTGCCCGCCCCCAACTCCAGATCATCAACGGCAGCACGCAAGTTGCCGACATCTTCTGGCTCAAATCGCCCACCGAGCGTGTTGCCAATGGTTCATTGGAGCCGGGCAAAGACACCATCATCACCACCACGCTCGGGCATCGCTTCGTGTTGGTGGGCCGCGCGGACAAGGCCGAGGCCGCTGTCACCAGCGAGGTGCGCGTGCAGGGTTTCCGCTTCGACCCAGCGGGCAAGGACGGGGTCCCGGCGTTTTACACCCAGCGCGTGAGTGCGAACGGATTCCCCATCGTCGCCTCGGCCAAGGTGAATCCTTACGCGCTGAAGGAAGCCGCATTCCTCGTGGACCAGATGCTCGCGCACCGGCCGGACATCCGCGCCGCGATGATTAAGAGCGGCGCGCGGATGTGCATCATGGCGTGGAACGAGTTCACCACGGACCAGCCGGAGTTCGCTCGTCTGGGCAAGGGGCCGATGCCCGGCTATCCCGGCGTCGCTGCGAAGGACTATTGGGACGCGCGCGCGCGCGGACTCGGCGGCAGCGAGCGCGACCCGTTCTGTTCCTGCGGCGAGGAGAATCTGCTTGCCTACGTCGGCGATCCGTATTCGACGGAAAATATTTTGATCCACGAGTTCGCGCACAACCTCCACCTGCGCGGCCTCGCCAACGTGGACCCGACTTTCGACACGCGGCTCAAGGCGACTTACGCCGCCGCGATGAAGGCCGGCCTCTGGAAGGGCAAATACGCGAGCGTGAACCACCACGAGTATTTCGCCGAGGCCGTGCAGTCGTGGTTCGACAACAACCGCGAGAACGACCACGACCACAACCACGTCAATACCCGCGCCGAGTTGCTCGAATATGACCCCGGCGTGGCCGCGCTGTGCCGCGAGGTCTTCGGCGACACGGTGCTGAAATACACCAAGCCCACCGAGCGCCTCACCGGCCACATGGCCGGCTACGACCCCGCGACAGCCCCAACGTTCGTGTGGCCTGACCGGCTCAAGGACGTGAAGGCGGAAATCAAACGCAAGGCGCAGGCGCGCGACAAGGCCGAAGCTGTTACGCAGCCGCAGACAGCCCCGTCGAATCCCTGCGAAGCGGCGACCGATCTCGACATCGAAAGCCCAGCGCGGCCCAGCGAGAACGTCAGGGACCCCAAATGAGCTTGTGACTGGCAGGGATTGGATTGCCACCGGGTCCGGTGAATCTGCTGCAAAATCAATCCCATATGCTTATCCGCTGTCGTGGTGCGATCAAAACGGGACAGCTCTGTGCGAACAAAAGAGGACTAATCCTCAAAAACCCACCTTGGCAGTTAGCCTCTAGTTCACACGCAGAAGTCCCCTTTTGAAAACTACACGACAGGGAGAAGCTTTGGGCTTGCGTTTTTTTGACTCGCTCGGAAGATGCGCGGCCTTATCTGTGCAACCTGAAGAAACACAACCCTCCTCCTGGCAGATCGAAGTGATGGCGTGGCTTGAAACCCACAAGCTGCACCTCGTCTATGCCGGAGCCGCCGCCCTCGCGGTCTGGCTCGCCGCCTTCACCTACAGCCACGTCCGCGCCGGTCAGGAGGCTTCGGCCAACGCCGCGCTTGCCGCGCTGAACAAACCCGCTGACCGCACGGGCAAGCAACCGCAACCGCTCGCGGCGGATTACCTCAAGGTCGCCGAGCAGCACGCCGGCACGAAGGCCGCTGACCGCGCACTGCTCTTCGGGGCCGACCGGCTTTTCACCGAGGGCAAGTTTCCCGAGGCGAAGGCGCATTTTGAAAAGTATCTCGCCGCCAACCCCACCGGATCCGCTGCCGCCGCTGCCTTGCTGGGTGTGGCCGCATGTCAGGAGGCCGTCAGCGAGACGGACAAGTCCATCGCCACCTATCAGCAAGTGCTGGCCCAGCACAGCACCTCGCCCGAGGCGCACCCGGCCCGGCTCGCCCTTGGCCTGCTGCACGAGCAGAAGAAGCAGCCCGATCAGGCGATCAAGCTTTACGACGAGGTGCTCCGCGCCAAGCCCGTCTCCGTTTGGCGCATGGAGGCGGAGATGCGCCGCGAGCAGCTCGTGCGCCGCCATCCGCAGCTCGCCCTCGGAGTCCCGGTGGCAGCGGCCGCCGCCACGACTCCCGTAGTCCCTGCCACCAACGCGCCCGCCAAGAAGTAACCTCGGTCATGTGCGGCGGGTGAGCGGAACCTGAAATTCTACCGCATGAAACTCACTATCATCGGCACCGGTTACGTTGGCCTCGTCACGGGCGCTTGCTTCGCCGAGGTCGGCCACACCGTCATCTGCGTGGACAACGACTTGAAGAAGGTCGAGATGCTGCGCGCGGGGGGCATTCCCATTTACGAGCCGGGTTTGGAGGAGATGGTGAAGCGGCACGTGGCCTCGGGTCGCCTGAGCTTCACCGGCAGCACCGCCGAGGGCGTGGAGAAGTCCGATGTCGTCTTCATCGCCGTGCCCACCCCGCCGCAGCCGGATGGCTCCGTGGACTTGTCCTACATCGAGCGTGTCGCCCGCGACATCGCCGGCAGCCTGACACGCTACAAGATCATCGTGGACAAGAGCACCGTGCCGGTGAAGACCGGTGAGAAGGTGGCCGAGACCATCAAACGCTACTGCAAGGCGAAGGTGGACTTCGATGTGGTGAGCAACCCGGAGTTCCTGCGCGAGGGCTTCGCCGTCGAGGACTTGATGAAGCCCGACCGCATCGTCGTGGGGGTCAGCTCACCCCGGCCCGCCGCCGCGATGCGTGAGCTGTATGCGCCGTTCAACGCGCCCATCATCATCACGGACATCAACTCCGCCGAGCTGATCAAGCACGCGGCGAACTCATTCCTCGCGCTCAAGATTTCCTACATCAACGCCATCGCCACCATCTGCGAGGCCAGCGGCGCGAACGTCGAGGAGGTCGCGAACGGGATGGGCATGGACGCGCGCATCGGGCGGCGTTTCCTCAACGCGGGGCTTGGCTTCGGCGGCTCCTGCTTCCCGAAGGACCTCAGCGCGTTCATCAAGATCGCCGATCAGCTTGGCTACGATTTCCAGTTGCTCAAGGAGGTCCAGCGCATCAACGCGGATCAGATGGAGCGCTTCCTCAAAAAGCTCACGGACACGTTGTGGGTGTTGAAGGACAAGAAAATTGGCGTGCTGGGCTTGGCCTTCAAGCAGAACACCGATGACGTGCGCATGTCGCCGGCCATTGACCTTTGCCAACACTTGCTCAAGGAAGGCGCATCCATCCGAGTGTTCGACCCGCAAGCGATGGAGAAGGCCAAGAGCGTCCTGCCGCCGGGACCGACCATCACTTATGTCGCGGACATGAACGACATCGCCCTCGGCTGCGACGCCATCGTGATCGCCACCGAGTGGCCGGAGTTCAAGCAACTCGACCTCGACCGCGCCCGCCCCACGATGTCGCACCCGATTCTCTTCGACGGCCGAAACCTGTTCGACCCAGCGGAGATGGAGCGGCGGGGGTGGGTTTACAAGAGCGTCGGGAGGTAATCTCGAATGGCGAATTCCGAATGACGAATTTGCCAGAGCACCCGCCAGGCGATCCGGAGCCGATTCGCAATTCGCAATTCGCAATTCGTAATTCCATCGAGGTGAGTGCCGGCCTCGTCTTCCGCGCCGGCCAGCTCCTCATCACCCAGCGGCTTGCGGGCGCGCACCTCGCTGGCTTGTGGGAATTCCCCGGTGGCAAACGCGAGCTGGGCGAGAGTTTCGAGGACTGTCTCCGTCGCGAGTTGCACGAGGAACTGGGCGTGGCCGTGTGCGTTCACGAAGAGATCGAGCGCATCACCCACCGCTACCCGGAGAAGACCGTTCACCTCCGCTTCTTCCGCTGCACGCTGGCGGAGGCGGACGCCAAACCTCGCGCCATCGGCTGCCAATCCGTGGCGTGGGTGACTCGGAAAACGCTGGGCAACTACTCATTCCCCGCTGCGGATGAGCGCCTGCTGGAAACGCTCCGGACCGCCGACTTCTGGTAGCCGCCAAGATCAGGAATGGGACCTCGCGTGGTGGTTGTCGGAGACATCCGACGCCTACGGTCTTCCACGGCTCAAATCATCTCCGCCCGCTTCCGCAAAGCCCACTCCAGCGCCAGCAGCAGGATGACCCCGCCGAACCACCACCAGCTCTGCCACAGCACCGTCTCGGTCTCGACCACGCGGCCTGCGCTCAGCCAAGCGCGAGGCTGTGGCTATTCCACGACGGCGCGGTAGAAGCGGCGCAGGGCGTTCGTGGAGGTCGGGTCGGCGAACGGGAAGAAGCCGCCTTCGGGCACGGGATTCGTGGCGAGGGGGGTCCAGACGCGTAGGTCCATTGAGCCTTGAATGACCACGTTGCTGGTGCCGGGGCCGGAGGTGAGGAAGCGGAGTTCGCCGAAGGACGTGCGGGTCAGACCGGCGATGCTCAGGCCGGGCGTGATGTTCAGGACCACGCCGCCGCTGGCTCCGTTGTAGCCGTCCACGGCGATGCGGTAGGTCACGCCGGCGGTGGCGGCGAAGGTGAGGCGGCTGTTGAAGTTGATGCCCGCGCCGTCGTCGTTGGCGGCGAGGGGCGTCAGGTTGGTCAGCGCGGTGCCGGTGTAAACGGCGAGGAGGGTGTCGAAGCTGCTGCCGATGGTGTCCACGGTCACGGAGGCCGAGGCGGGGGCGGTCCAAGCGAACCACAGCGAATGGCCGCCGACGTTGCCGGCGTGCGCCGGTTCGCCCGGCTCGCGGGTCGCGCCCAAGGTGGAGCCGAGCAGGCGGCCACCGCCGCCGGGGATGGCGCGGGGTTGGGCGAAGGCGTCTTGGGCGGAGTTGACCACCAGCTTGGCGGAGGCGCTGACCACGGTGGCCGTGCCGTCGCTGACGACGACGGAATAGCTGCCGGCGGCGCTGGGCTGGAGGCTGGTGAGGTTGAGCGTCGCGCTGGTGGCACCGGGGAGCGGGAAGCCGTCGAAGCGCCACTGGTAGGTGAAGGGACCGGAGCCACGTGGGGTGACGGCGAAGGTGGCGGAGCCACCGGTGTTAGCCGCCGTATCGCTGGGGCCGGTGAGGAGAATAGGCCCAAGCACCACGGTGTGAGAAGATCCCGCGGCAATCGCCACCACCCCACTCAAGCCTGCGGGCATTTTGGTTGCGACACCGTAGGGGACTCCCGTCGCGACGACGGTGCCGTCCTGTTTCAACGCCACGGTGTGATACGATCCCGCGGCAATCGCCACCACCCCACTCAAGCCTGCGAGCACTGTGGTTTGGCCATTGTTGTC
>Ga0208960_1000525_pt1 | contig 21422 bp, 28 predicted proteins | sample GreLakmeON33MSRF_FD_187703 | JGI IMG/M metagenome (GOLD analysis project Ga0208960, IMG submission 187703) | Freshwater lentic microbial communities from great Laurentian Lakes, MI, USA - Great Lakes metaG ON33MSRF (SPAdes) | ecosystem: Environmental > Aquatic > Freshwater > Lake | place: Great...
AGCGAGTATACTCATCGTTATGGAAAGGTTCATAAAGTCGAACGTATGGGGTTGATGGAATTACTCAAGAACCAGTTTCCAAAGAATCTTCCTATCGGACTTTTTACTGAGCCACCACCAGCCATGCCCGACCACTACAAAATAGCTGGCGACGCAATTCAGTCCTATAAGAATTACTATCTTGGCGATAAGCAACGTCTTTTCTCTTGGAAGAAACGCGAAAGACCATCCTGGATTCCACCACAGGCCGACCTATCTCCGTGTTGAAGCGTAGAAGGATACTGAAACCGATGAAGTATACTGAAATTGATGAACAAATGCTGCAGCTGAATTTCCGCCTGCTCACCGAGTTTGTGGAGATTCAAAGCGCCTGGATGAATATCATCTGTGACGAAGAGAAATGGGCCGCGCTTTCTCGGTGGACGCGAATACGTCTGGCCCTGGGTGGGACGTTTCGTTCTCGTGCGCAGGGTCTTGAATACTTACGATGGGAAGGCGACCAGGTCGATGAGTCTGGGGCCGCGACCACACAAGCCAAAAACGCCCAGACCACGCTGAGTCTCTATCACTGGTGGACGGTCGCACGACTCTTTCGAGAAGATCCGTGGGCCATGGTTGAGGACTACGACGTACTGGATACACTCGCCTGGGAAAAACGTCGAGCGTCCGTACTCCATCAGCAAGAGAGTCAACGCGCCTGGGATCTCGAAGCCGCCCAGACGCAAGAAGATACAGACAAATTAATTGAATTGATGAGTATTCGGTCCTCCCTATGGACTTAACACGGAGATCATGATGAAGATAATGACGAGGCAGAGAAAAACGACGCTACGCAAGGCTGCTCCAGCATATGCCGTCATCTCGACGGCGCGGCAGACACACCTGACTATTCAGATTCAAGACGGCCCATTTCAGCAGGTCAAGATTCGATTGGGTGACCTCAAGATCGTCAAGGGATGCCTGCTCAATCTTGGGTATCGCATCCAGCGTCTCCCAAAATCATACCCGAACACGATCGAGGTGGTCAGGCAGAAAATCATTCCGACACTCCAGCATATCGTCTATAACATGGTGGTGAATGCCGTCGCGAAAGCTGAACAGGTGATCGCGAAATCGAATCGTGCGAACAAATAGATGAGGGGGATGTATGTTTGATCTTCTGTCGACCGTTCTCTCGTTCACACTAGGACTGGTAGTCTTTCTGTTTCTGTTTCCATTCATCATCATCGCAATGGTAACGCTCTATGCCGCCGTGCTGGTCTCGGTCTATGTGTTCACGTTGATGTTTGTTTGGTTTCCAACAATCGTGTTCTCGACCTGGACCAAGTCAGGAAAGAAGCGGGCGATGACCTCTAAGTCTCCAAAGAAGGAGACCATATGAATCTCATTGGGCTTGTAGGATTTATTGGGTCTGGCAAAGGCACCGTGGGAGAGTGTCTGGTCACGAATGGATATCATCACGATTCGTTTGCGGCACCCATCAAAGATGCCGCATCGTCCATTTTTGGATGGAATCGGGCTCTCCTAGAAGGAGACACTGATGCGTCTCGAACCTGGCGTGAACAGCCCGATGTATTTTGGTCTAAACAGTTTGATCGAACATTTACGCCCCGTGAAGCACTCCAGAAATTGGGCACTGAAGCGGGTCGTGATGTGTTTCACCCCGACCTGTGGGTCAGTTCTCTGTTACGCAGAACACAGGGAAAGAAAACGGTGGTGACTGACGTGCGATTCAAGAATGAAATTGCCGCCATTCAGAAAGCTGGTGGGCTCGTCGTGCGAGTGAAACGGGGGTCTGAGCCGTCCTGGTATAGTGTCGCGCAACTCGCGAATTCTGGTGATCCTCAAGCTCTCTTGGCGATGGAACAATCCTCGATTCATCGGTCTGAGTGGGATTGGGTGGGGTGTGATGTCGATTATACGCTGGACAATTCTGGGACGTTGGAGGCGTTATCCAAGGAAATTATCACGTTTTTGAATGATGCTCTACCCTGTCATGAAGTCGTTTCTCAATAACACTTGACGTTTCTCTCTCAATCTAGTATACTTATTAGTGTGATGTGCCTCAACCTTATAGTATGGAGAACCCTATGAATCTGTCCCCGCAAACACAGTCCATTCTCAAGAATTTCGCCTCAATCAACGATAACATTATTCTTGCGAAGGGGTCCGTTTTACGGACCATCAAGCCGACCAAGAATCTCTTGGCTGAGGCGACCATCGTTGAATCGATTCCCTCGGACGCTCCGATCTATTCCCTGAATAAAGTGTTGTCGGTCCTGTCGATGTACACCACGCCGACCTTGGCGATTGGTGAGAAGACGATCACCGTACAAGATTCAGCTGCTCGAAATAAAACGATCATGCGCCTCTGTGACGCAGCCATTCTGTCCGCACCTCCAAATAAGGTTATCTCTGTGCCAGATCCTGAAGTAACCTTCACCCTGTCTGATGAAGATCATACCTGGATTAAGAAGATGTCATCCTGTCTTGGCGTGCCGAATATATTGGTTCGGTCGGCCGGCGGGATGATTGAACTCTGCATCAAGGATGTGGTCAATGATGCGTCCGATGAGAATTGCTTGGCCCTCTCTGAGAAGGCCTCTGCCCCCTTCTCCTTCATCTTTCGTGCGGAGAACTTCCTTTTTGTCGAAGGATCGTATCAGGTGTCTATTTCATCCAAGGGTGTCGCCCACTTTAAGCATACCACTGAACCGATTCAGTATTGGCTGTCCACGGAACAGGGTTCGACGTATAACGGAAAGTAGACCATGCAAGACTATTTGTATTGTGAAAAATACCGTCCTCAGACGGTGAGTGATTGTATTTTACCTGATCGACTAAAAGTGATCTTTCAGGAATATGTCAATGCCAAGCAGATTCCCAATCTTCTTCTTGCGGGAGGTCCTGGCGTCGGAAAGACGACCATTGCCAAAGCCCTCTGTAAAGAAGTCGGGTGTGACTATCTGGTCATCAACGGATCGGATGAGGGTCGCCTGATTGATACCTTTCGAACGAAAATTAAAGGGTATGCCTCGTCGATGTCTCTGACGGGTGGTCGAAAGGTCGTCATTATTGATGAGTGCGACTATGCCAATCCCGAAAGTGTCCAACCGGCACTTCGGAATTTCATCGAAGAGTTTTCAAAGAACTGTTCGTTTATCTTTACCTGTAACTTTAAGCATCGCATTATTGAACCGCTTCATTCTCGGTGTGCGGTGATTGACTTCACTCTCCGTCAAGAAGAAAAGGCCAAGATGGCTGGGGCCTTCTTCAAGCGGGTGCAAGAGATTCTGACGCAGGAATCGATTCCCTATGATGACAAAGTCTTGGCAGAATTTGTCAAGAAATTCTTTCCTGACTGCCGTCGAACGCTCAATGAACTGCAACGCTATGCCCAGTTTGGAAAGATTGATCTGGGCATTCTGTCTCAGCTGGGTGAATTGGCTCTGACGGATATTGTCAAGTCTCTGAAAGCCAAGGATTTCGCGTCAATTCGCAAGTGGACCGCCACGCATGATATTGATCCTCCAACGTTCTATCGCAAGATGTATGATTCACTCTATCAGGTACTGAAACCTGAATCAGTGCCTCAAGCCGTACTTCTCTTAGCTGACTATCAGTATAAGGGAAGTTTTGTGGCCGACCCTGAGATCCACATTACGGCCCTCTTGACCGAATTAATGATTTCCTGTGAGTTTGCCTAAGATGTCACCCTTTGATTTTGTCAAGCAAATCCAAAAAGGCAAGCAGAATCTTCTGATTGATGAGGGAGCGGAGAAGGGATATGTTCCCTTTATTATCAATCGGGCACTCTCATTACATCTGGACTGTCTTCCCTGGGCTCAGGAAATGAATCAACGACCCGGCCTGGACAAGCGATTGCAACATGACTATCTAATGAGAACCGTCAGGAGTCGAAATCGACCCTATGAAAAGTGGATGAAACGCGCACCCAAGGAAGACGTGTTGGCAGCGATTGCGTTAAAATATGAGTGTTCGATGAAAGTGGCCGTGCAATATACGACCCTCTTATCGGAACAGGCCAAGAAGGAGTTGATTCAGTGGGCTGAACCAGTCCTCGGAACCCCCTAAACGTATAAATAAGGATACATTATGGTGTGACGACACTAGTGTCTCTTTATTGTGCGTGAGGTTCCGATCATGGTTGACCTCTCTGGATTCCTCGAAATTACACTGGCCACCCCAGACGATTTCTTAAAAGTCAAGGAAACCTTGACTCGCATAGGCGTGCCGTCTCGGAAAGCCAAGATCCTCTTTCAGTCATGCCACATTCTCCATAAGCGGGAACGATATTTCATTGTGCATTTTAAGGAGATGTTTGCCCTGGATGGGAAACCGTCTAGCTTGACCGAGTCAGACCTGGGCCGGCGAAATGCGATTGCCAAGCTGCTCCAGGACTGGAATCTCGTGAAACTGACGAATCCTCTTCAGATTGCAGGCGCACTCTCGCCCCTGCAGGCCATCAAGATCATTCCGTTTCGTGAGAAGGGTGAGTGGCAATTGGTGCCGAAGTATACGATTGGGAAGAAATGGCCCTTCACTTCCGAAGGACCTAACTAGGAGGGGTGTTATGTGGCTTAGAATTGAACGGTTCTGGTATGATGCCGTAGACAAGATTCGGACACTCTGGTCTGAAAAACCAAATAATAAAACGTGTTCGGTTCATGATTTCGATTATGATCATTGTGATAATGACGATGAACAATTCAAGTCGTTGTTCAACCAATCTAAAGCGAAATCAAAGACCAAGAAAAAAGCCAAGAATGCCAAGAAGACCTCGTTCAAGGATCCCAATGATATTCCCTTCGGTGAGCTGATACCCTATAGCCGACCGAAAAAGAAAGACGCGAAGACTCGGAAGTAATCCTGCATTTATGTCTAGAGGGTGGGAGTCGGTATCTGGATTGAACTGACTCCCACCTGATAGAGTGTACAGAGCTACCTGTTGGTAGGGTGTCGCTGATTTTCAGGACATCAGTGTAGTTTAACTGCTTCATCAAGGAGGGTTTTATGCGACTCGAACATCTCTATACCACCACACTCGGCTATGACCAATTCCTGAGAATGGCCGACCGTCTTCTCACAGGAACGGTGGAGTCTGCTGGTGATGCCAGCCCAGGTAGTGGATCCAACTTCCCGCCCCATAACATCATCAAGGTCGATGAGAATCGATATCTCATTGAGATGGCCGTGGCCGGGTTTACCAAAGATGACCTTGACATCAATGTGCAAGAGAATGTTCTGACGATTCGGTCTGATCGACCAATCGCGGACAAGACGGTGCAGCCACCCGTAGTTTATATTCATCGTGGTATTGGGGCCCGCAAATTCACCAAATCGATTCAGCTTGCTGAGACGGTTGAAGTGCGCGGGGCATCCCTCACGAATGGAATTCTTCAGATTGATCTGGAGAATGTCATCCCTGACCATCGGAAACCCCGAAAGGTCGAGATCGGCACTCAGCGTGGTCTGCCCCGTCAGTCTCTACTCCAAGAGTAGGGTACTATCTGGCCTGGCCCCATGAGCCAGTGAATTCAATCATGGGGCACTAACTTCGACTGGGGGTCATATGGTCGAACAGGGATTGTTGTCTCCTAAAGATTCTCGATGGAGTGCGCTGATCGACCAGTCTAATTTCACCTTGTCCTATGGGACGCACACGCTTCAATGGACCCACAGGAGCGCGGCCAGACTCACTGCTCTTCTCCTGATGATGGAATATGCCTGCACGGGGTCGGAAGCTATTGAGGGGCAGCAGTATGTGGACGCCTTTGTAGACTACGCCGCACGTAAATATGAAGAACTTATTGAAGGGATAGATTCGTGACACATACTGAACAGGTCAGACAATTTCTCATTGCCTTTGATCAGACCGTCGATCATGATAATATTGACCAACGGAAACTTTATGCCAAGCTTATCTCCGAAGAGTTTCACGAATTTTTGACCGCCTACATTGAAGGCAACGACCTGAAAGAACTTGATGGATGTTGCGACTTGATTTGGGTAATTCTGGGCTATACCCTCTCAAGGGGATGGGATTTTGATGGTGCGATGAATGAAGTCGCCGCCTCGAATATGTCCAAGCTCGACCCCACCACTGGAAAACCGCTCAAGCGGGCCGATGGCAAAGTGCTCAAAGGAGTTAATTTCTTTTCACCCAATCTGACCCCGTTTCTCTCGCGGTAAAAGGAGTACATGATGGCGACTGTGAAATTACTGACTCTCAAAAATGGTATCACACTGATTGCGGCGCGACTCGATAATGGCACCTGGAAACAACCGATTCAGGTAGCGATGATGCCGCCAAGAAGTGCACAAGATCAACCCTCCCTGGCCTTTCTTCCGTTCTTGGAATACTCTGAAGAACACACCACCGGTATCACCATTGATCCAGCTGATGTGCTGACGGAAACGACCCCTGTGCTCGAACTCCGCAACAAATACTCGTCGATCTATGGTTCGGGGATAGTGCTTGCTTCTTCCCCACTTTCGTAGTATACTATAGATATGCAATCCTTCTATACAGATGTCCGACGATCGGGCAATGATATTCTATATCGTGGAGTCGAGGGTGGTCGGCGGGTCAAGCGACGAATCAAATATGCGCCGACTCTGTTTGTGCCCTCTGATGCGGCTACGTCCACTGAGTATCGGTCTCACACTGGACTGAAACTTGGAGCCATGCCCTTCGCCTCAATGAAGGATGCCCGTGACTTTATTGATCTCTACAAAGAGGTCAAGGGATTCAAGGTCTATGGTAATCAACGGTTTGAATATACTTTCATTGGGGAGTCCCATCCTGAAGATATCATTGACTGGAATATCGACCATCTGAGTCTAGCATATCTTGACATTGAAGTGTTTTCTGATGAGGGATTTCCCACGGTGGAATCTGCGGCCTATCCCATCAATGCGATTACGCTCAAACTTTCCTCAACAGGACGGTATCATACCTTTGGACTGGGTGACTATGTCCCCAGTCGTGAGGATATTCTGTATACCAAATGTCAGTCTGAATCAGACCTCCTCCAACGCTTTCTACGGTTCTGGCGCGAACACTATCCCGATGTGCTGACCGGATGGAACGTCAAGGGATTTGACGTGCCCTATCTCTATCGTCGCATCAGTCAGCTCTTGGGTGAACCGCTTGCCAATCAACTGTCACCCTGGGGACAGGTGCGCGAAAAGATCGAAGCCGGATCATTTGGCAAAGATCAGATTGTCTATGATGTCACGGGGATCGCGACCCTTGATTATCTTCGTCTCTTCAAGAAGTATGCCCCCAATGCCTCACAAGAATCCTATGCCCTCAATCACATTGCCCAAGTCGAACTGGGTGAAGAGAAACTCTCCTATGACGAGTATGATTCGCTCGCGCAACTCTCGAAAGAAAACCATCAAAAATTCATTGAGTATAATATCAAAGACGTTGAGCTCGTTGAACGTCTCAATCAATCAGGCCGTCTTCTGGAAATGGCCCTGACCTTGGCCTATGCGAATAAAGTCAACTATGAAGATGTCTTCTCGCAGGTCACGATGTGGGATGCCATTACCTACAACTATCTTTGGAAGCAGAAGATGGTGGTGCCTCCCAAGTCTGGTCTCACCAAGACCGAGGCGTATTCAGGGGCCTATGTCAAAGATCCCCAAATTGGGGCCCATCGATGGATCGCGTCATTTGACGTGGCCTCGCTGTATCCTCACCTGATTATGCAATATAACATCGGGCCCGATACTCTCATTGATCCTACGCAGTATACAGAGGAGATGCGACAGATTCTCTCAGCTGGAGTCTCGGTTGAGTCGATGTTGACTCAACAGGTGAAGACCGCGGCGCTCACGGACGTTACGATGACACCCAATGGACAATTCTTTACGACCACCACGCAGAGCTTCATGGCTGCGCTGATGGAACGCATGTATACCAATCGGACCGTCTATAAAAAGCAAATGTTGGCCGCACAGAAACAGTATGAAGTCGAACAAGATCCCGCATTAAAAGCCTCGCATCTTCAACAGGTCTCTCGATACAAGAATCTCCAGTTGGCCCTCAAAGTGAATCTCAATTCTTGCTATGGATCAATGGGGTCAGAATACTTTCGATTCTTTGACACTCGATTAGCTGAAGCCATTACCACCTCTGGACAGGTAGCCATTCAATGGGTCGAACATCGCTTCAATCTCTACTTCAACACCTTGCTCAAAACCAAGGGCGTGGATTACGTCATTGCGGCCGATACGGATTCCAATTATCTCAATCTGGCCCCGATCATGGATAAAGCCTTTCCGACTCCGCTCCCCACAGAGAAAATGATTCAGGTCATGGATCGATTTTGTCAGGAGAAACTCAGTCCTCTCATTGCTAAGGCGTTTGAAGACCTCGCGGTGTATACCCATGCCTATCAACAAAAGATGATGATGGTGCGAGATGTCTTGGCCGACCGAGCCATCTGGACTCAGAAGAAGCGGTACATTCTCAATGTGTACAATGCTGAAGGGGTGGCCTACGTGACCCCCAAACTCGTGATTCATGGTCTTGAGGCGATTAAATCCTCGACGCCCGCCTCTTGCCGAGTGCGCATTAAAGATGCGATTCAGCTCATGCTGATGGGCACTGAACTTGAAACGCAGTCCTTCATTGCGCAATTTCGCGCAGTCTTTGGCCGATTGCCTATTGAAGACATCGCCTTTCCTCGATCCGTCAATGGTCTCAAAAAGTATCGCACGTCTCTTGAAGTAGCCGGTGGAGGGGTACCGATTCATGTCAAGGGGTCACTGGTCTATAATGACATGCTCGAACAAAAAGGACTCACCAAGAAATATGATGTAATCCATGAGGGCGACAAGATTAAGTTTCTCTACCTCAAGGAACCCAATCCCTTTCGATCGCATGTCATGGCCTTTCCCATCCGTCCACCCAAAGAGTTTAATCTCGCGCAGTGGGTTGATTATTCGAAACAATTCGAAAAGTCATTCGTCGATCCTATTGAGAATATTCTCACGGCGATTCATTGGACTCCTGAACCCCAATCTACGTTGGATTCCTTTTTCAGCTAAGGAGACGCATGATTCATACACTGATTCCGCTCTTAACGGCGCTTCTCTTATCTGGGATTGCGGCGTTCTATTCGATCATCGGACTCTTTCAAATTTTTCCAGGGGCCAAACTGCCGATTCTTTTGATGGGCGGCGCCCTAGAATTAGCCAAGTTGGTCACGGCCGCTTGGCTCTATCGTAATTGGAGTCGTACCCCATTTCTTCTCAAAACCTATTTTCTGGCCGCCGTCACAATCTTGATGCTCATCACCTCAATGGGCATCTTTGGCTTTCTGGCCAAGTCACATCTTCAAACGGCAACGACGGTGGCCGCGACGACCCTACAACGCACGACCCTCGACTCGCAGGAAAGCATTCTTAAATCCCGCTTAGACTATTTGTTAAAACGGGCCGGTGACCCCTCCACGGCCTCATCTCGCATTGACCGCGACATTCAGCGCACCTCAAAGCAACTGGAAGATTTAACCACGAAGAAACTGCCGCTACTTACCTCTGAGAATATCTTACTGGCTGATCTCGGACCGATTCGGTATGTGGCAGAATTTATCTATGGGTCCAATGACCCGGCGACGATTGACCGTGCGGTGCGAGTCGTGATTGTGATGATCATTATTGTCTTTGATCCGCTGGCCATTCTGCTCTTGATTGCCGCCAATATGGGATTTGTCAGACCGTCTGATCCCATGCCCACGACTGCGTCATTAAAAGCCCAACGTCAGAAGCTCAATCAATTAGCGTCTAGATTGAAGCGTGGAGAACAGGTCATTCAGAAGAAGAAAATTTATCGATATCGATAAAACACTTGACTTATCGTATACTCTAGAGTATACTAAGAGTATGAATTCAACTGCTATAAAGGAGTGACGATATTATGGGTGTGCTCGATAAATTGAAAAAGAATACGACGATTGATGATTCCTCCCCACTGGACAAATCTCGATTCTTTACCAAGAAGGACATGATTCAAACGTCGGTGCCGATGGTGAACGTGGCCTTGTCGGGTCGATTAGATGGAGGACTGGTTCCAGGCTTAACCACCCTTGCTGGCCCCACTAAACATTTCAAGACTTCCTTTGCGCTTCTGATGGCGTCGGCCTATCAGAAGAAATATCCCGACTCCGCGATTCTGTTCTATGATTCAGAGTTTGGCACTCCGCAAAGTTATTTCGCATCCTTTGGCATCGATCAGACCAAGGTGCTTCACACGCCGGTCACGGATGTGGAGTTGCTGAAGCATGATATCATGGTACAGCTCAAGAATATCGAGGCGGGAGACCGTGTGATGATCATCGTCGATTCAATTGGCAATCTCGCGTCCAAGAAAGAAGTCGATGATGCCGAAGAGGGCAAGTCGGTCGCCGATATGACTCGAGCCAAGCAGTTAAAGTCGCTCTTTCGCATGGTGACGCCGCATCTCACGATTAAAGATATTCCAATGGTCGTGGTGAATCACACGTATAAAGAAATTGGTCTGTATCCGAAGGATATTGTCTCTGGTGGTACGGGCAGTCAATACTCGTCTGATACGATCTGGATTATTGGTCGCCAACAGGAGAAAGTCGGCACTGAAATTCAGGGGTATCACTTTATCATTAACATTGAAAAGTCTCGATTTGTTCGTGAGAAGTCAAAGATTCCCATTACCGTGACGTTTGAGGGTGGCATTCAACCCTACTCAGGCCTGCTCGATATTGCTGAAACTGGTGGATTTGTCGAGAAACCATCCGTGGGGTGGTATTCAGCCAAGCATTATAAGAAGGGCGCGAAGATTCGAGCTGATGAAACGCAGACGACAGAATTCTGGGCACCGTTGTTGGCTAATGACACGTTTAAAACCTATGTACAAAAACGATTTGAGGTAACGTATGGCTCGATACTTTCCTCCTTGGACCAAGAAGCCGTTCTGGAGAAGTAGTTGCCCCCCTCAAGAGGGAGTCGATTATCGTATTCTTGAAAGTGACGGGTGTCTGATGATTCGAATTCTGGAGCCGCGGCACTATGGCACGACCTATCAATATAGCCGCGTGTCACTCCAAGAACATGAGGGTCGCGGTGTACTCTCGTATACCTATGATTTGCTCTCCACGGAGAACGATAATGACTTGACAAAAAACCCAGAATTAGATAAGATTATTGGAGACATTCTTGTCTCTATTCTTGACCATGGAGGACCCCCACATCATGCATCGGCTGGAACTCGCAATTCTCAAAAATCTTCTCTATGATGAGAGCTATAGTCGGAAAACACTCCCCTTTCTAAAAGCTGAGTATTTTCAGGACCGAGCAGAGCGCATTCTCTTTGAGGAAATTCACCAATTCATCACCGCCTACAATAGCCCACCCTCCTTCGAAACCCTCGTCATTACGCTTAATGATTCTGTGATCTATCGGGAAGATGAAGTACAAAAGGCCACGGCCACGCTGAGTGAGATTCAGCAGGGCAAGGCTGAGGTGTCTGATCCTTCGTGGTTAATTGACCAGACCGAACGATTCTGTCAGGACAAGGCAGTCTATAATGCGGTACTGGAATCCGTGGCGATTCTCGAAGGAAAGGATAAGCACCAATCCAAGGGATCGATTCCTGAACTGCTCACCAAGGCGCTAGGCGTCTCTTTTGATTCGTCGGTGGGACACGATTACACCGAAGATTATGATGCTCGATTTGACTTTTATCACCAGAAAGAAACTCGCATTCCCTTTGATCTTGACTTCTTTAATAAAGTGACCAATGGTGGATTGCCGAATAAGACGCTGAACATCGCCCTGGCAGGATGTGTGCATCCCGAGACGACGGTGATTCTGAAAAATGCAAACGGACAGGAAGAGTCTGTGGCGATTTGCACACTGGGTCGCCTCTTAGAACTCCACCCCGTCGTCGAAGTCAAATCGGTCGATGGATGGGTGCCTGTGACTCGCTTTGTGGACAAGGGTCGGTGGGAGGAATATGTGCTGGAACTCGCCTCTGGACAGACGGTCCGTTGTAACGAGAATCACCTCTTTGAAACATCGTGGGGATGGGTAGCCGCAAAAGAATTAGTCGCGCATCGCAATCTGAACTATCTGACTCAGACCGGATATGTTCGTGGATCCGTCCATACGACGGGGCAGACGATTCCTATTGTCGATATCATGATTGGTCACCCCAAACATCGCTATTTTACCAACGGAGTCTCCTCGCATAATACGGGCGTCGGTAAAAGTCTCTTTATGTGCCACATGGCCGCCTCAGCACTCTCACAGGGCAAAAACGTACTCTACATTACTCTTGAGATGGCTGAAGAACGCATTGCCGAACGCATCGATGCCAATCTGCTCGGAGTGGATCTGAAGAATCTCGTCAATCTTTCGCGGGAAGAATATCAACGACGATTTGGTGCGCTCAAATCCAAAACGTCAGGTAAACTGATCATCAAGGAATATCCAACCGCCAACGCGGGATCCATGCACTTTCGGAATTTACTCAATGAATTACTTCTGAAAAAGAGTTTTGCTCCCGACATTCTCTTTATTGATTATCTCAATATCTGCACCTCCTCGCGCATCAAGATTGGAAGTAATGTAAATTCCTACACCTACATTAAGTCCATTGCCGAAGAACTGCGTGGACTCGCCGTGGAATTTAATCTCCCCATCATTAGTGCGACGCAGACCACTCGTAGCGGCTTTTCAAATACCGACTTAGATCTGACGGATACCTCTGAATCGTTTGGACTACCGTCTACTGCCGATTTCATGTTCGCACTCATTACGACCGAAGAACTACAAGCACTCAATCAGATGATGGTCAAGATTCTCAAGAATCGCTATGCCGATGTGAATGCCAATAAACGCTTTATCATTGGAATCGACCGCGCCAAGATGCGACTCTATGATGCGGAGCAATCCGCACAGACTCTTGTGGATTCTGGACAAGAGGACACGAAAACCTCATGGCGGGGCGCCCCCTCGAGAAAAAACTTCTCAGGATTGACCGTATGAACTATATTGGGCTCTACCCCGATGCTCTCGCTCCACAGGTCTGTGATCAGATGATTCACGCCTTTGAACAGTCGCCGCTGGATTGGGTACAGACTGACCTCGACGGCACTCGACACTTTACCGAACTCAATATCTCGACCGTGCCCGCATGGAAACCGATTGTGGACATCCTGATTCACTCGATGCAGAAGCTCGTGCCTATCTATCGGGAAACCTTTTCGATCGCCGACCAGATGTGGCCGGTCACGCATGGGTATGAACAGTTTCGCATGAAACGGTATCTGCCCAATGACCATGATGAATTTGGCTTTCATTCGGACGTGGGCAGCTATGACTCGGCCCGTCGATTTCTCGCATTTCTCTGGTATCTAAATGATGTGAAGAACGGGGGAGAAACCCGCTTTCAGATGACTGCCGACCATGATCAGGCCATTCGCATTAAGCCGCAAGCCGGCCTGGTCTTGATCTTCCCCTCACTCTGGACTTATCCACACCTAGGTCAAAAGCCCGTGTCGGGTCCCAAGTGGGTCGTCTCGGGGTATTTGCACTATTTGTAATTCATATAAATAGGGTATGATGCGATTTCTTGAATATCTCACAGAATCCAAAGAAGGCAAGAACGTGCATCTGACCCACCTCGAGGATCATATCCTTGAACGTGGAATGGAGGGTGCGCGGGAATCCTTGGCGTTTCTTATTTCTCTCAGAAACATGCTGAGCGGATCGGTCGAGGAAGCGGCCCAGAGTACAGGCATCACCATCACGACTAAATGGGATGGGGCGCCCGCGATTGTACTTGGCCAAAATCCCGAAAACGGCAAGTTCTTTGTTGGGACCAAGGCCGTGTTTGCACAGACTCCTAAAATCAATTATACCCCCGACGATATTGACCGTAATCATCCAGGCGAAGGCTTAAACGACAAGCTTAAGTTAGCCCTTCTGTATCTGAAGAAATTACATATTCCAGGAATTCTACAGGGTGATCTGATGTTCACGCGATCGGACTTAAAGACCGAGACGATTGATGGACGCAAGATGGTGACCTTTCAGCCCAATACCATTGTCTATGCCGTGCCAAAAGAGTCGGCCCTTGCAAAGACCATTTTGGCCGCTCAGATTGGCATTGTGTTCCATACGGCCTATACTGGGCCCACCATGAACAATCTCCAAGCATCGTATACCATTCACGTTAACGATCTCGCACAGACCAAGGATGTCTGGTTTCGAGATGCCTCACTTGATACGATCGCAGGAGATGCCTTTCTTTCGACCTCTGAACAGGCTGACGTAAAACTGATTCTCTCGTCGGCCGGCACCACCCTCAGAAGGATGCCCACGAAAGCGTTGAATGAGATTGCGCTTTCTCCACTCTATCAGGCCCAGGTTAAGCAATTCATCAATGCGATGGTCAGAGAGGGGACGGGACTGAGCAATTCTGCGTTACTCTACGACCTGCTCATCAAACGTCTGGATACTCAATTATCTGCAGCCATTCTCGATGCCAAAAAAGAGGATACCCGCAAGAAACGTGTCCTGGAGAAGATGGTCATGATGCGATTCTATAAGGCACATCGTGACGTCTTACTCGACCTCTTTCGCTTTATGTACCTCATTACCACCGCCAAGTTGGTCATTGTCCGCAAGCTGCAACAATTGCAAAGTATGGGGACGTTTCTGAAGACTGAGACGGGATTTACAGTCACCAACCCCGAAGGCTTTGTGGCAGTCTCTCAAAAAACAGGTCAGGCCCTCAAACTTATCGACCGTCTAGAATTCTCACGAGCGAATTTTACCACGACGAAGGATTGGTCCAAGTGAAAACGATTGGTCTTGTCCTCGCTATCATGCTGTGCTCGTTTATCTTTCTGGGCGCTGCACCCCATCCTACGAACGCGACCGACATTCCGACTCTAATTGCGGAGTTCATTGACACCAAAACCACACAGGGTCACCCCAATTCCTATATCTGGACGATTGAGCTCTTACATCAGAATCCCGCTGCGGGTAGTCTGTACATGGAACTGACTGTCTGGTCTATCAATCCAGAGAAAAACGCCATGACCAAAGTCCGATATCGTGTGGCCTTTCAATACCTCTCAGCATCACAACGCACCATTATCGTCGGTTCGAGTCAAGAGTCCTTTACCCAAGAATTTTGTGCGGTTGAACAAAAAGGAACCTAACATGGCTACCTACGATCTCTCAAAAATTCTTACAGAATACGACGATGAAGATTTTGGCTTTTCTGCGGTGTCTGAAGCCGAGTATCAGGGGGCTATCAGCAAGAATGATGAAACGGTTGAGGAATATAAACTGCACCTGCGAGAAGTCGAGAAACTGGTAATGCCCTTTCTCACGAAACTCCTCAAGACCGCTGACAAAGAATATATCTATTGGCCGAATCGAAAAGAACTTCTGGAACGTCAAATTCAGCGTATTCTCAATCTGACACGCAACACGTAAGACATAGACCTGCTTTATCAACCACTTAGACCTGATAATAGTGCTTGCCTTGTTGCCTCAAATATAGTATAATGTATCTATGTTTGAATCAATAGGAGAACCGCGAACTATGAGAATGCAAATTATGCGATTTGGTCTGGTAATGGAGGGATACTTCCTTGAGTATGATAATGATGACTTGCCAAGATTCATTTCCGTTAAGGGACACAGGACTAAAAAAATGCCCATACCCACGAGCGGCAAACCCCCATATCCCCTAATTAGGTTTTCCGTCAAGGGTGTGCAATACTCTTCGCGTGTTCATAGAGTGATTGCAGAGCATTTAATTCCTTTCCCCAGACCAAAGGGTGTAACGAAGAAAAGTTGGGACGCCGCGCCTAAAGATATAAAGAGTGCCTTCATGAATATGTACTTTGTAAATCATATAGACGGCAACAAGTATAACCCTCGTCCATCCAATTTGGAATGGGTCACTCCACGGGAAAACGTTCAGAAATCTGTAGAACAAAAAAGGGTTAGGAATCGCAAAAGTGTATATCGTGAGGGGATAGTGCTGGCCACGGTGCCCTACTGGCGTAAAAAAACGCAGGCACAATGGAATGCTACGGTTGCCGCGACTAAGTTAAGAGTAAGTTACTTAAGAATTGAGCCTAATACCGAAATATCAAAAGTCAACCCCTAAAAATATATATTTATTTTTGACGAAAAAACACTCAAAATGACGTGCGACGGGCCTATATATTCTTAGAGTTCCGAAGTATGACGGTCATAAGGTCGCGATTGATTCTTATCTATCCTCATTCTGATGAGGATATTGATGAAGCCTGGTGATAATGACTAGTGGTGTCTGACTTCTGTTACCCCTTGGTGACGTATATAATGATCTTGTGAGACTTTTCGATGGATATTGTGCTAGGGGCGATTACCAATTACAATTTTGATCAGATTAAGCCTTGGGTCACGTCCCTAGATCAATCAGGCTTCAAGGGAGTCAAGGCCCTCCTCTGCTATAACATTCCCTACTCGGTGACCAACGAATTAGAGTCTCGGGGGTATTCCACACTCTGCTTTCAGAAGAATGATGCCGAACAACGGTATGAGTATGCGCATCCTAATTTCAGCATTGTCCTCGACCGCTTCATTCACACCTGGACCTTTCTGTCTCGATTAGAACACAGTCAGGACTACCGATACCTTCTCCTCTCAGATGTCAAAGATGTAATCTTTCAGAAGAATCCCTCAGACTTCTGGGACACACAGACAGCCAGTTTCATTGGGGCCTCAGAATCCATACAGTATGAATTTGAACCCTGGGGGGAACAGAATATGATTCGTTCCTTTGGGCAGGGAGTCTATGAGAAGATGGCGCAGCAGACGATTATCAACGCCGGGACGATTTCAGGCTTGTTGCCGGCCATGCTCGACTTTTGTCTTCAAGTATACCTTACCTGTTCGGGATCTCCTCGACAGGTTCCAGGTGGTGGCGGCCCCGATCAAGCGGCGCTCAATATCTTACTTCGCAGTCTTCCCTATCAACCGCTGACTCGCGTCATGGCCTCAGAGGAGGGGTGGGCCGCGCAACTTGGCACCACTGGTGATCCCACAAAAACTGCGGCCTTTCAGAATTTTCTTTTGGAACCTCGACCCATCTTTCAGAATGGTCTGGTCTGTACGTCTGAGGGCACGCCCTTCTACCTTGTTCATCAATATGACCGTGTGCCAGCATGGAAAAAAGAGATTGAAATGAGGTATCAATGAAGCGCATTCTCTATTGCGTACATCGCTATGCGCCCCATCCAGGAGGGTCCGAAAACTATGTGCGTGATCTCGCCGAAGCCACCTCAGAAGTAGGGCATGAGACCTGGGTCTTTGCGGGCAATCCTGATGCGACGCTGAATGGAGTGCGCGTCACGCATAATCCAGAAATTATTTTTGAAAAGTGGGACCTCATTGTCGTACATGGGGGCGATGTGGGCCTCCAAAACTTTGTACTCTCGCAGGCCAACAAACTCCAATCGCCTATTCTCTATCTGCTGATTCTCCCCTCACATTCAGACACCTGCGTCCAGGCTCTGAAGGATTGTCACTATCTGGGTTGTTCGACCCTTGCAGATTGGCGACATCTCGACCAGTATGACATGGGCGCAAAGGGTGTACAGATTTCCCATGGCATTGATCTCTCGCATTCTGGAGGGATGGCAGACCCCTCCCTTTTGAAATCCCTAGAATTAACGACTCCCTACTTTTTTCTCTCCTGTGGTGGCTATTGGCCGAACAAGGCGATGGCAGATCTCGTCAAGGTCTTCACTGGATTGACTCGAACAGATGTGACTCTGGTCTTAACGGGGTATGATAATTCGCAGGGATTAATGCCCAAGGAAAGTGCCCGAGTCAAGCCCCTACTCATTGAGGAACGCCAACAGGTCTTAAATCTGATGTCGATGGCCCAACTCCTGATTCTTCACTCGACCTCTGAGGGATTTGGTCTGGTCTTATTGGAATCCATGTGGAATCGTACCCCCTGGGCGGCAAGGCATCTTGCTGGAGCCGAAGTGCTCGCCAAGTATGGGCAGACCTATCAGACTAACGATGACCTGGCCACGTATCTCGAACAGTTTGCGCCCTTGTCGAAACAACACATCAATGACCGACAAGATCACGTGCTCAATCATTATCAGATCAAACATACCGTGGCACAAATACTGGAGATTCTACAATGACGTTCACCTTTGGTATTGTGACGGACTATAAGTATCCTCAGCGGCTCCAGGAGATGTATCAGTCGATTCGCGCCCTAAAGATTCCGACCTATGAGATTCTGGTCATCGGCTCCACCACCCTTTCCGATGAAGAGGATGTGCGACATGTGTCCTTTGATGAGACTCGAAAGCCCATGTGGGTGACGCATAAGAAGAATCGACTCGACCACGAAGCCCAGTATGAGCATCTGGTTATCATGCATGACTACTATGTCTTTGATTCTAACTGGTATCAGAATTTTGTCACGTTTGGAAGTGATTGGGACGTGTGTTCGAATGCGCAGCACCTCATGAATGGCAAGCGGCACTTTACGGATTGGGTGGTCTGGGACTCGCCCTTCTTGCCCCGCTATACCTCTCTGTCCTATGATGATTGGTCGCACACGGCGTATATGTACCAGTCTGGAGGGTACATGGTCATCAAGAAGGGAGTGCTCAAACGATTTCCTCTCAACGAAGAACGAGGATGGGGTACGGGTGAAGATGTCGAATGGTCTTTGTCGATGCGACCATTTTTGACCTGGAAGTGTAATGGCAAGAGTCTCGTGACACATAATAAACAACATAGGGATTGTAAATGAGCCTCTTAGTCATTTTTGATTTGGATGGAGTACTTTTGGATTCACGGGAACTTCACTTTGAGGCGCTTAATGCCGCACTCAAACAGGTCGGTGACCAGTATGTGATTTCGAAGGGCGACCATCTGGCGACATTTGATGGATTGCCGACGACCAAGAAACTGAAACTGTTGACCGAACAACGACAGCTCTCACCCGCATACTATGATCAAATTTGGCAGGCCAAGCAGGTCGCCACCTGGGATCTCATCAACACTCAGTCTCCGAATCTAATTTTTCGCGACCTCTTTCGCACGCTCAAGTCGCGAGGGTGCCGCATTGCCGTCGCGTCCAATTCTATTCGAGAAACCGTCAAGTTATCGCTCTTGGCTCTTGGACTGATGGATCTGGTAGATCTCTTTGTCTCAAATGAGGATGTCAAACGGCAGAAGCCCTTTCCAGAGATGTATTGGAAGTGCATGGTGGATCTGAATGTGTTGCCACAGGATACCATCATTATTGAGGATTCTCACATTGGTCGAAAGGCGGCGATCGATTCTGGAGCCCATCTCTTTCCCGTACAAGATGTCAGAGACGCGGAGACCTGTTATCCCCGACTCAAAGACTTACTCGACCGACTGACTCGTCGCGGTCGTGTGAACATTCCGTGGCGTGATGCCAAACTCAATGTCTTAGTGCCCATGGCGGGTGCCGGCAGCCGCTTTCTCGCTGCGGGATATACCTTTCCAAAGCCGCTGGTCGAAGTCCATGGCAAACCGATGATTCAGGTCGTGGTGGAGAATCTCAACATTGAAGCTCACTATATCTTCTTGGTGCAGAAGGCGCACTACGACCAGTATCATCTGAAATACTTGCTCAATCTTATTGCACCGAATTGTACCATCATTCAGGTTGAGGGGCTGACTGAGGGCGCCGCCTGTACGACGCTCTTAGCGAAGGCGGAGATTAATACTGATGCCCCACTTCTTCTGGCCAACTCAGACCAGTGGGTGGAGTGGAATTCCAATGAGTGTCTGTATGCCTTTGCCGCTGATCAGATCGATGGCGGGATTCTGACGTTTGAGGCCACGCATCCCAAGTGGTCCTACGTGAAGACTGATGAGACCGGACTCGTATCTGAGGTGGCCGAGAAACAAGTGATTTCGACGCAGGCGACCGTGGGCATCTATTACTGGTCGCATGGCTCGGATTATGTGAAGTATGCCGAACAGATGATTGCCAAAAATATTCGCACTAATGGAGAGTTTTATGTCTGTCCCACTTTCAATGAGGCGATTCTCGATGGCAAAAAGATTCGCGTGAAGCAGGTGTCGCGCATGATGGGATTAGGGACCCCAGAGGATCTACATGTCTTTGTGAACGAAGGGCGGGCGTAGCTCAGTGGTAGAGTTCCAGCCTTCCAAGCTGGCTGTCGTGGGTTCAAATCCCACCGCCCGCTCCAGCTTAAGCTGACCACCTAAGTATACCCTAGATGGTCGAAAGGATTGGTGTCATGATGGTGTGTTGGATCTTGACGTTTAATCGTCCACGGGCGCTCAATCGACAGATTGAAGTCTTTGGCAAAGACGGGTGTGATGTACATGTGATGTCGAATCATCCTCTGGTTCAGATTGATAAGCATCTGCGACCCTATGTGCATAAAGTCGTCGTTAATACTCTGGGTGACGCCGAATCGACAGCTTACACCACTCGTTCCTGGAATGCGATGTTTCTCAAAACCTTCAAGCAGCATGATGAGGCCATCTTCGTGCAGGATGACACGCTCATCACACAGGAGGCGTTAGAGATCGTGCGCACTCAGACTCATCAATTCGATCTGATCTGGGGTCCTGCTGGAGACCAGTTCTGGTATATGAAGAAGTTGATTCTTCGGCAAGTGGGATTCTTTGATGAACGATTCTCGACTGGAGCCTTTTGTGGAGATGCGGATTTCCTCAAGCGAGTCTGGTTTCAATGCGATCAGTCTCGTCTCTCGATTGTGGAGAAGCATGATTTCGGATTTATGCATCAGGACATTGGTCTGAGTCACTTGATTCCCACGGATGTGGGACATAAGGCCATCGACTCCACCTACATCAATCAACACCAAGAGTGTCAGCAGAAGTCGGGCAATGATCTCTGGATGCAGTATGCACAGGAACTCTTTCTGAATAAATGGGGGCATCGCTTAAATGGAACGGGACCGTTGACCGATCATCCCTCTCCTCCTCGTTGGACGGAATTGTTTCTCTATCCCTGGTTCACCAAGAAATATCTTGGCTATGATGGTCTGCCACCCTGGTGTCTTCCCTATGAAAGGACGGCCTAATGAGTCTCACAGAAAATCAATTTCTCCAACGTCAGGGTCAATTTTGGGATGACATTTCGACGAAGTGGTCTCTGGCGAACAAAAATCCGGTCGTCGGGTGGTACGATTCTCATAATAACTTTTCCTATTATCAGACGCATCTGTTTCGTGGGATTCCCAATCTGAAGTCTAAGACGGTCTTGGAAGTCGGATGCGGTCCCGCTCGCAACATGATTCTTTTTCGAGACTGGTTTGCACAGTTTGATGGAGTCG
>Ga0208960_1000526_pt1 | contig 21420 bp, 23 predicted proteins | sample GreLakmeON33MSRF_FD_187703 | JGI IMG/M metagenome (GOLD analysis project Ga0208960, IMG submission 187703) | Freshwater lentic microbial communities from great Laurentian Lakes, MI, USA - Great Lakes metaG ON33MSRF (SPAdes) | ecosystem: Environmental > Aquatic > Freshwater > Lake | place: Great...
ACCCCCACCGCCCTCCCCGGGCAGTGGGCTAACTCTTAGATTCACCGCCTATCGGTAAAGAACTCCCCTCTCCCAGTCCGGCAGATTAACAAGGTAAAGTCACCTGGGAAAATCTCAATATATATCGTGTAACCTCGTTGTCGTAATCCTTGTCTAGCGCTCCAGTAAAAATAATCAATACAAATCAAAAAATTGAACCTGCTCCGCAATTTCCCTGATCCTAATATTCCGCATCCCCACAGGATCCGTGACTACTTCATAGCGTCACTGACATTTATATGTGTGGCGATCAGCCTAGTTATCGACTCCGACGGAACCCTACAACAACAACAAACCATGGGGGTCATCGCCTGGACCTTCTTGGCATTATTGTTATTCGGTGAGAATAAAGAAGTTCGAACACAAGTAATCATTGCCGTCGCATTCGCCACAGCAGGGGAACACTTCGCGTCCATCTATATGGGCGGATATACCTACCGTCTTGAGAATGTGCCTGCCTATGTGCCGCCGGGTCACGGGATGGTCTACTTAACCGCCGTAGCACTCGCTCGATCTGGCTTCTTCATGCGGTATGCACGCGGTATCGCCATATTTGTGGTGGCAGTCTGCGGCGTTTGGTCAGCCTGGGGGATCAGCGGGTACCCCAGCCAAGGTGATCAGGTTGGAGCGCTACTCTTCTGCGTATTTCTGATCTACCTGTTTAAAGGTCGATCTCCGATGGTCTACCTCGCAGCCTTCTTTATTACCACATGGTTAGAGTTAATTGGTACTGCGGCTGGGACTTGGCAGTGGGCCACGATAGAACCCGTACTCGGTCTATCCCAAGGAAACCCGCCTAGCGGCGTTGCGGCTTGGTACTGTCTGGTTGATGCAGTCGCGATCGGTGGTGCGCCGCTCATACTAAATTGTTTCAGTAAGGCTAGAGAACGGCTCAAGCCAGGTAAGAAATCAAAGGGTATACAACAAGAAGTCGGAAATGACTAGTAGGAAACTGGCCGAGGCCTGTCTGTAAACAAGATATAGCGGCTCATATGATTTTCAGAGTTAATGCTGTATTATTCTGCTCTATGGTTGATTGGCGTAACTGTCCGGTCACAGCCGCAACCAGTCGTGTCTCATGATCGTATGCGATTATCTTCAATAATTGTTCTGCCTAGACCGGTCCCAACGCGTGTTGGTAGGTGGTTTAGGAGTGATGAAAATGTTGTTTGATCAGCTTGGTCTATCAGCCGAAATTCTACGTGCTGTTGTCGACCAGGGCTATACAGAGCCCACGCCCATCCAGTCTCAAGCGATTCCACTGATCCTTGAAGGTAAAGACATCATGGGAGGCGCCCAAACAGGTACAGGTAAGACAGCAGGATTTACCCTTCCCATGCTGCAAAGACTCCAGCCGCATGCCAATACCAGCGTCTCCCCAGCAAGACATCCGATACGAGCTCTAGTCTTAGTCCCAACACGAGAACTCGCGGCTCAGGTCTATGAGAGCGTCAAGGCTTACGGAAAATACCTCCCTCTACGATGTGCGGTGGTTTATGGTGGTGTCAATATGGACCCCCAAGTCAAAGACTTGCGCGCTGGAATAGAAATCTTGGTGGCAACGCCCGGTCGGCTGTTAGATCATGTCCAACAGAAGACAATGAACCTTTCCAAGGTTGAGATCTTGATACTGGATGAGGCAGACCGGATGCTAGATATGGGCTTCCTACCTGATATCAAAAAGATCCTCGCACTAATGCCGGAAGAGCGTCAGAGTCTAATGTTCTCAGCCACATTTTCTGAAGAAATTAAGAAGCTTGCTGATAAATTATTAAAGCAACCAATGCTAATAGAGGTGGCAAGACGCAACTCGATTAGCGAGTTGGTCACCCATGTTGTTCACCCGGTCGAACGTGACCGTAAACGCGAGCTCTTGTCACATCTCATTAAAAAAACCGACCTGAAGCAGGTGCTGATATTTGTCCGAACCAAACATGGCGCTAGCCGCCTGGCACAACAACTTGAGAAGGATGGTATCACCGCCACCTCAATCCACGGAGACAAGAGTCAACCTCAACGTACTCAGGCCTTAGCAGAATTCAAGGATGGTACTGTACGCGCGCTCGTCGCAACCGATGTCGCGGCACGCGGGCTTGATATCGAGGACTTGCCTCACGTGGTGAATTTCGAATTGCCCACTACACCAGAAGACTATATTCACCGCATCGGGCGTACCGGTCGCGCAGGCACCAAGGGTGACGCAGTCTCGCTAGTATGTGAAGATGAGAACGAAATACTGGGGGGCATTGAAAAGCTTCTAAAGTTTAAGCTTAAAATAGAAATAGTCGCCGGATTTGAGTGCGGAACAACACAACAACGGACAGAAAAGGCTCGAGCTACTCCCATCGCGAAAAGGCATGAGTATGCAAAACCAGAACAGAGTCACAATCCAGAGCAGCATAATGGCCGAGGTAATGTAGCTCGCCCCTTCCCCCGTTCTGAGCCTCGTTCACATGGGGTTGTGCACTCCAAAGCGCCACAGGACCCCCTCTTCAGTCAGCCTTACACACCCTCGGCGCACACATCTGACAGCTCCAAGGCATCACCCCCCACACCGCAAAGCTCTTCAGTCCATACTCGACACGCCCAGATAAAAAAGCCACTGCCAGCTTTATTCATGCCGCCACCCATCCACAAGTCTGAGCAAGAAGAGTAAAACGAAATTCCTGCCAAAATACCTATTAATCCATAGCTGACTACCACCAAAACATGGCTAACCGCCTGACAAAAATATATACCCGGACCGGTGATGATGGCACCACCGGACTAGGGGACGGGACAAGATCAAGTAAGGATAGCGCTCGCATTGAGACCATCGGCTGCGTGGACGAGCTCAATAGCTGCCTCGGTCTACTTCTTGTCGAACAATTAGAGGAGGGTGTCCGCAGTCAGCTGGAGGACATACAACATGACCTATTTGATCTGGGCGGCGACTTAAGTATCCCCGGCCGTATCAGCATGAGTAACGAGCAGGTCATGCGTCTCGAGCGTCAGCTCGATCAGCACAACGCCAGCATGCCCGCACTGAAGGAGTTCATACTCCCAGGTGGGTCGAGAGCCGCAGCACTTTGCCATCTCGCACGCACCGTTTGCCGGCGCGCAGAGAGAGCTGTAGTCAAGCTCGTTCGAACCGAGGAGGTCGCCGCTTTAAATATCCAGTACCTTAACCGGTTATCCGACTTCTTATTCGTACTATGCCGTGCATTAAACCGTCAACAGAGCGTGGAGGATGTGCTGTGGCAACCTGGCAAGAATCACTCCACACGTACTGAGCAATAGTTACTGTCAACTCTCTTTGTGGCGGAAGCTCTCTACTATCAGGAACAGGGCCCCAAGAAAAATTGCAGAATCAGCCACATTGAATGCGGGCCAGTGATAGCCGCCGACATGAAAATCAAGAAAATCGACCACATGCCCCAAAGTAATCCGATCCCATAAATTACCCAATGCGCCGCCCAGAACCAGACTTAGCGCCAAACAGAATAGTTTCTCGGATGTGTGCTTGCGTAATAAATAGACCATCAGAATCGAGGCTGCAGCAGCAATTCCGCTGAAAAACCAGCGCTGCCAACCGGAAGCATCGCTCAAGAAACTAAAAGCGGCTCCAGCATTATAGGTCAGCACTAGATTAAAAAAATCCGTCAGGGGAATCTGTTGACCATGCAATAGTATGGACACTACCCAGTGTTTACTGACTAAGTCCAGCACCAACACGATCAGCGCCAGAGTCAAACTGATGTGCAGCTTCATCCTTCCCGGCGCTTGGTTGCATCACTTGAACGCCCGTTCCAAGTGCTATTCGGTCGTAAAATAAGAGCAGATGACACTGATAAAAAAACAACGCTGAAATTAAGCATACCTTCTCACCTCACCCGAACCAAAAAGATTGGACACGCAGCGACTGCATAGTGTTGGATGCTCAGCACTTCTGCCAATATCCTGTCGATAGTGCCAGCACCTTTCGCACTTCGGATGTACAGAGGGCGTCACAGTAATTAGTTCCTCCGCTGCATCTTGTACCTGCAATGCATATGCTTCAGAAGTAATCATGACGAATCGCAGATCATCCCCAATCGATTTAATTAGCGTGTAATCTTCTTCAATGACACGCATCTCCACAACGGCGGCAAGAGACGAGCCGATCTCTCCTTTGGCACGCGTGTCCTCCAATGATCTTTGTACTCGAGACCGCAGTTCACGCACCCTCGCCCATCGGCTTATCAATGCCCGCTCATCCGGTTGTGACGGAAAATCGTGCCAGAGATGAAGTAACACGCTATCTGGGGTATTTCCTGTTAGTTGCAGCCAGGCCTCCTCAGCGGTGAAGCTCAGGATCGGTGCAAATAACCGCACTAGACTATGTGCAATATGATGTATTGCGCTCTGTGCTGACCGTCGTGGGATGCCTTTGGTTGAAGCGGTATAGAGCCGGTCCTTGAGAATATCAAGGTAGAATCCGCCCAAGTCTTCCGAACAATAATTATGCAGTTTGTGCACCGCTAAGTGGAATTCATAACGAGAATAACCTTGCGTCAAATCGTTCTGCAGTTCCTTAGTGAAGGCCAGCATGTAACGGTCGATCTCAACCCAATCTTCTAGCGGGAGCATGTCCTTCTCAGCATCAAAATCTGCTAGGTTCGCCAATAGAAAGCGTAGTGTGTTACGTATCCGCCGATAACTCTCAACCACCCTCTTGAGTATTTCATCAGAGATAGTCAGTTCGCCAGAATAGTCTGTCGATGCCGCCCATAGTCGCAGAATATCCGCCCCGTACGTGTCCATCACCTTCTGAGGAGCAATCACATTGCCCTTAGATTTACTCATCTTGTGACCGGAGCCATCGACTACGAAACCATGGGTCAGTAGCGACTCATAAGGTGCCCGTCCGTCCATGGCGCATCCGGTCAGCAGTGAGGACTGGAACCAACCCCGGTGCTGGTCAGACCCTTCCAGATAAAGATCGGCGGGATACGTTAATTGATCCCTGCGTTTCAGAACAGAGTAATGAGTGACGCCTGAGTCGAACCACACATCCAGCGTATCAGTGACTTTTTTATATTGTGTGGCATCCACACCGGGGAAGCTCTCAATCTCTAGGCTGAACCATGCCTCAATGCCCCTCTCTTCCACCTGCTGTGCAATCCTCTCCAGCAGTGCCGATGTGTCAGGATGCAGCTCGCCGGTCTCCTTATGGATGAACAGCGGCATTGGCACGCCCCAATTCCGCTGCCGAGAGACGCACCAGTCAGGGCGCTTCTTAATCATGGCCTCCAGTCTTGCACGCCCCCATGCCGGGAAAAACTGCGTATGCTCCACTGCCGTGCTGGCAATCCCGCGTAATGTTCGCCCATCCTTCCCGTGCTGGCCCATTCCGATGAACCATTGATGGGTAGCACGAAAGATTACCGGCGATTTATGGCGCCAGCAGTGCGGGTAACTGTGGTTCAGTCGACCCGAAAAGAGCAAGTTGCCACTGTCAGCTAATCTCTCGATGACTGTCTTGTTGGCATCCCACACGCTCATGCCTCCCACCATTGGGATCCTTGCAAAGAATCGTCCTTTATCATCTACCGGGTTCTCAACCGGCAAGTCATAACGCATGCCGACCGCATAGTCTTCCAGCCCGTGTGCCGGAGCGGTATGTACTAGCCCTGTACCGGCATCTATCGTTACGTGATCGCCACAGATCACTGGTACCTGGTGAGGATAGAATGGATGCTGCAGCTTCAGGTGCTCAAGAGCGCCCCCCTTGCAGCTTGCGAGAGTTGTTGTATCTCCTTCGCTGTAACGAGCCAAGGCGCTCTCAACGAGTTCATGCACCAGAATCAGAAGGCCCTTACTTGTTTCAATCAAGTCATAGGTTAGTTCTGGGTGCACGCATACCGCCTGGTTCGCAGGTAGTGTCCAAGGCGTCGTTGTCCAGATCACGGCATAGACCGGGCCATTGATGTGCCCTATGCCAAATGCTTTCGCCAAGACCGCGGTATCCAGTACCTGAAAGCCCACATCGATGGCGGGGGAGTTCTTATCTTCGTATTCGACCTCAGCCTCAGCAAGTGCGGACCCACAATCTACGCACCAGTGAACCGGCTTGCTCCCTTGATACAAGTACCCGTTCTTATAGACCTCCCCCAGCGTACGCATGATATCTGCCTCAGTTTGGTAATCCATAGTGAGGTAAGGCTTGTCCCACTCACCCAGCACACCGAGCCTAATAAAATCAGCCTTCTGACGGTCAACCTGAACACTTGCATACTCACGACATAACTCTCGGAACTTAGCGGGGTCAATATTCTTTCCGTGGTTTTTTTCCACCACTAACTCAATCGGTAGTCCATGACAATCCCAACCTGGTACATAGGGCGCGTCAAAGCCCGACAAGGTCTTACTCTTGACGATGATGTCCTTCAGGATTTTATTGACTGCATGCCCGATATGGATATCTCCATTGGCATAGGGAGGACCGTCGTGCAGTACAAATTTGGGCCGTCCTTTGCTGACTTCGCGGATCTTCTGATAAAGTTTCCTTTCCTGCCAATCCTTAAGCATGACCGGCTCACGCTTAGCGAGATCGCCACGCATCGGAAAGGGTGTATCGGGCAGATTTAGAGTCTTCTTATAATCGGTCATGGGGTATTAATTCGGGTTATGCGGTTGTCTGCTTGGATCACGCCGTTGCAGATTGTGCGGTTTGAAAGTATTTCTTTGCATTTTCCACATCGAGTCTAATCTGTCTAATAAGTGCATCCAGATCGGAATACTTTTCTTCGTCCCGCAGTTTATGCAGAAAATCCATTCGCAAATGCCGTCCATAGATTTCTTGGTTAAAATCGAATAGATGGACCTCCAGCACCGGCTTACCGCCTTCATGTACCGTGGGTCGCACCCCTAGGCTCGCTACCCCGCGGATTACTTGCTGTGGAGATGTATCCAGAGCACCCCTCACCTCCACTGCAAAAATTCCTGACAGTGGCGGCCGATTATGCCGCAACTGCATATTGGCCGTGGGGAAACCAATCCTCTTGCCCAGTTTATCTCCATTCACTACCTTCCCACTGATACTGTAGGGCCGGCCAAGTAAGCGTCTCGCAAGACCGAGATCGTCGCTCGATAACGCTTTTCTCACTGCCGTGCTTGAAACCCGTAACCCATCGACGCTATAGGCTGACATTTCTGCCACTTCAAAACCATAGCTTGACGAGAGTGATCTCAACATCGCAAGGTCACCGGCGCGGCGCGCCCCAAAACGAAAGTCATCCCCCACCAGCACCCATTGTGCGGCAAGCCCCTGTTGGAGGATATGTGTTACAAATTCTTTTGCGCTTATCTTTGCAAAATCATAATTGAATCGGCATATCTGAACCTGGTCCACGCCATACTCAGCAAGCAACTCGAGTTTCTCCCTTAAGCTGGTCAGCCTGGTAGGCGCTTGATCCGGTGCAAAAAACTCCCTTGGGTGCGGCTCAAAGGTCATGACACAGGAGGCTAGGTTCAGCCGCTTTGAGGCCTCCTTCAATCGCGAAAGCATGGCCTGGTGACCCAGATGCACCCCATCAAAATTACCGATGACTAGGGCAACCGGTTTCTTAGCCTGAGTAGGAGTTCCGCGGTTAACTTGCACAGCGTAATGTTGTCTAAAAGCCTGAATTGTAACTTGTTTCCATTGGGCGGGTCTAGGCAGACCCTGACCTTTTTGGCGCCCTCAATTTAATGATAATGAGGTTATCTACTTATCACGGTACCCATTGCCGGTTTATGATAATAATAAATAGGGGGCGATTTTATTAACCTATCTTTAAATAATGGGGACGCCCTTCAGGGGTTAAAATGAAATCTTTATGAAGAGCGCCTCATATGTATGATTAGTTTCAGCAACGTCTCTAAACGTTACCCTAATAGTTATGATGCCCTAACCAAGGTCAGCTTCACCATTGACTCTGGTGAGATGGTCTTTGTGACCGGTCATTCCGGTGCCGGCAAGAGCACTCTTCTGAAACTTATCGGTGCAATTGAACGCCCCACTTCCGGTAGCGTTATCGTCAATGGCCAGAATGTTGGCGCACTTAAAGGTGGGGCCATCCCTATTCTGCGGCGGAATCTTGGCCTTGTTTTTCAAGATCACAAAATCTTATTTGACCGGAGCGTCTTTGACAATGTGTTACTCCCACTCCAGATTTGCGGATTTGACCCTAAGGAGGCGAGTGGGCGGGTGCGCGCAGCGCTTGATAAGGTTGGCCTCTTAAGTAAGGAGAAAGTAAAGCCCATTACTCTCTCTGGTGGCGAGCAGCAACGCTTGTGTATCGCTCGCGCTGTCGTCAATCGACCCTCTATCCTGATTGCAGACGAGCCTACTGGCAATCTAGATTCTGATTATGCCCATGAAATTATAGATATGTTCCGTTCGTTCCATCAAGTGGGGGTGACTGTTCTCATCGCTACCCACGACGCTGCCCGTCTGGGCGGCTCTCAAGACCGCATTCTGGCACTTGATCATGGGGCGCTTACTGTATGAGAGTCTGGCTATCACATCATTCCTATGCCCTTCTCTTGGCATTGAAACGTCTCTCTGGTAACCCGTTTCCCAGTCTTCTCAGCATTATCGTTATTGGTATTGCACTGAGCCTTCCCGCTGGGGGCTACATGCTCCTTGGAAATCTGCAAAGCCTTTCCGGACATATATCCGGAAGTCCGCAGCTGAGTCTATTTCTAGCGATGGATTCGAAACCAACTGACGTTTCTCAGATTGGATCCCGATTAAAGCAACACCCCCTAGTGTCGAGCTTTAAGTTCATCCCTAAGGATCACGCCTTAGAACAACTTAAACAGGGCAGCGGCCTTGCCGATGTTGTTGATAGCCTTTCTCAAAACCCGCTCCCTGATGCCTTCGTGATCAATGCTAAAAACACTGACCCTATCGTATTGGATCGTTTGCATGGCGAAATTCAAAAGTGGCCCAAGATCGACCATGTTCAGCTCGATTCTTCCTGGGCTAAGCGACTGGATTCACTGCTAACCCTCGGACGGCTGGCTGTGCTGATGCTCGCCATCTTACTGAGTTTTGCCTTAGTTGCCGTAACCTTTAACACCATTCGCTTACAAATCCTTACCCGGCTCGATGAAATTGAAGTGTCAAAATTGATTGGTGCCAGTAATGGATTCATCCGACGCCCCTTTCTCTACTTTGGTGCAATCCAGGGAATGACGGGTGGAATCATTGCCTGGCTCATCATCGCTCTTGGAATCTACCTCAGTAACAACGCCTTAGCCGATCTGGCAGCGCTCTACGCCCTCGATTTCCGTCTCCAGCATCTCTCATCGAGAGATTGCATGAGCCTCTTGTTATTCTCGACCTGGCTCGGCTGGATGGGTGCTTGGTTGTCAGTAACGAGTCAACTCTCTCAGATAGAAACACAATAATTCAGATGGTTATGCCTTTTTCTCAGAACTTTTAAAAAAAACTGGCACTCTAGGAGATAGACTGCTAATATTTTATTATGGCATTGAGAATCTAAGGAGGATGAGATGACTTTTTCTTTGAGCATACCCTCGACCAGCGACAGTATCGAGAGTTACATACACACTATCAGTCGACTTCCCATCCTCTCTCAGGAGGAAGAGACGGGGTTAGCGCGACGCTTGAGAGACGATGACGACATCGAAGCTGCTCGTCATTTGGTGCTGTCACACCTGCGGGTTGTTGTCTCTATCGCTCGCGGCTACAAGGGATATGGTCTCCCACAAGCCGATCTGATTCAGGAAGGCAATATCGGTCTGATGAAGGCGGTCAAGCATTATGATCCAGAGCGCGGGGTAAGGCTGATATCATTTGCCGTCTATTGGATTAAGGCCGAGATTCATGAGTTTGTTCTGCGTAACTGGAGGCTGGTAAAGATCGCCACCACCAAGGCCCAACGGAAACTGTTCTTTAGTCTTCGTAGCATGAGGCAGGGACTGGGTACCATGAGCCCAGAGGCGGTTGAGACTATGGCGAAACAACTGGGGGTTAAACCGGAGGAGGTAGTCGAGATGGAGACCCGATTTAGTGGTCGCGATATCTCACTTGAGCCCCTATCTGAGGATGAGGATGAGTCATATAGCCCTATCGCTTACCTCACAGACGGCTCTGAACCTTCCCAATTATTAGAGGCCAAGCAGACCAACCGACTGCACGGAGAAGGTCTAGAATTCGCTCTGTCCAGTCTAGATCCCCGTAGCAGACATATCATCGAGTCCCGCTGGCTGAGGGAGAAAGATACCGCGACACTTCACGACCTTGCAGATGAACTAGGGGTATCAGCAGAGCGTATCCGGCAGATCGAAGCAAGAGCGATGCAAAAAATGCGGGGCGCGCTAGCCACGGCCGCCTAGTTTTATCAGTCTAGTCTTTTCCTTGCCGTAACACGTGGTTGAGATAACAAGGGACTATCTATGATTTACATCTTTCCACTGTTCGGGCGTCAGTGTCTTCATCGATATCGCGTGGATCTCCTCCTTCATTCTATCTCCGAGCGCCCGATAAACTAGCTGGTGTTGCTGGACCATGTTCTTTCCCTGAAATTCAGCACTGACGATGATTGCATTGAAGTGATGCCCGTCACCCTCCACCTGTACCAGTTCACACTGCATGGCCGTTTCTATATGCGTTTGTATACTCTCTGCTGTGACCATTTCTTTTTCCTTTTTGGATGAATAATATTTGACCTAGATTCTCGCCTGCCAAGTGAGTCGATTGACATGAATGCAGGTGATCAATGTCGAAGTTTGTACCCTGTCCTCAGCATTTTCAGCGTCAGCCATGATACTGCCATATAGCAAGTCACCACAATTCCAAAACTTAAGTAGGGCGAAACATCTGACACCCCAAAGAAGCCGTATCGAAACCCATCGATCATATAAAAGAATGGATTGAGTTGTGACAGCCCCTGCCAAAAGGGAGGGAGCGAATGGATCGAATAAAATACACCCGATAGAAATGTCAGCGGCAGGATGATAAAATTTTGAAATGCAGCCAGCTGATCAAATTTTTCTGCCCAAATCCCAGCAATAATCCCTAATGCTCCTAGAAAAGCGCTCCCCAGTAGCGCAAATAGAAATACCCATGATAATGAACGTAACGGCACATCAAAAAAGTACCATGTCACTAGATATACTCCCACCCCTACAACGACCGCGCGCATTACTGATGCCAACACATATGCCATAAATATTTCACGGTAGGATAGTGGCGAGAGCAGTACAAATACGATATTGCCAGTGACTCGTGATTGAATAAGACTGGACGACGAATTTGCAAATGCATTTTGAAGTACCGCCATCATCACTAGGCCCGGGATTAAGAACACTGTATAGGGAACGCCGGGGTAAATTTGCACATGCTCTTCCAGCACGTGCGAGAATATTAGCAAGTAGAGTAGCGTTGTCAGGATGGGCGCGAGAATGGTCTGTAGACTGACCTTCCAGAACCGCTGCACCTCCTTATGGAAGAGCGTATAAAATCCGATCATAGATTATCCTAGTCCGACTTGCTGCCCACGATCTTGATGAAGACCTCTTCCAGATCTGGTTGCATTAATTTCATCTCCAGCACCTGCAATTCTGCCTTACGCAACGCACCCAATACCTGCTCAATTTCAGAGTATTCTTTTATTGTCAGTGTACAGTACCCCTCGCTTCTGCTGCTTATCAGAGACTCTATCGAGGCGGGCATCGGGCCGGGTGATAACCTTAGACGTATTGAGATGCCAGATATACTGTTAATGAAATTCTGAGTGCTATCAAGCGCGACGATCTTTCCCAGCTTCAGCATCGCCACCCGATTGCACAGAGCCTCAGCCTCATCTAGATGATGAGTTGTCAGTACGATGGTGTGTCCGTCCCGGTTCAATTCTTTGATAAAGCGCCACAGGCCCTGACGCAATTCCACGTCTACCCCTGCAGTTGGTTCATCCAAGACGATGACGGGGGGCTTATGTACCAGCGCTTGGGCCACCAGTACCCGCCTCTTCATACCTCCGGATAGCGCCCGCATATTTGTGTTCGATTTTTCGGTCAGGTCCAAGCGGTGAATTATTTCATCTATCCATGAATCGTTTTTCTTCAGTCCGTAATAGCCGGACTGAATGACTAATGTCTCTCTTACAGTAAAGAATGGATCAAACACCAGCTCCTGTGGTACTACACCGAGGAGACGGCGAGCCTCTTGATACCCGGTTACAACATCATGCCCCATAACCCTAGCATTTCCGCTGCTGGCTATGGTCAAGCCCGCCAAGATGTGGATGAGGGTGGTTTTACCTGCCCCATTAGGTCCGAGTAACGCAAAAAATTCCCCTTGGTCAATCTGAAGATCGACCCCCTCCAATGCGATCAACGATCCGAATCGCTTCTTTACCTGATTAACCTCAACTGCTGGGGTCATTTGAACGATCTAATTCACGTGGGAATGGATAAGGATAGATGCGACTGTTGATTTTACGTTAGTGATGACCCTTTTTCTGGTCACTTCCTATTATCTTTCGCAGCCACTCTCATTTTGAATTCGGATGACTGATAGCTCTTAGAATAAAAAGTTATCTGTGCCCTCAACTGGATTCTAGTACTACATTATCACCCGATCTGGATCCTTACACATTACAAGTCCGGATAATATTCTTTCTTAATTCGATCAACAAAATCGGTCAGATTGATCTTTGTTAATCCATGCTCTTTAATTGGAGACTCAATAGGACAACCGAATGTATTAATCAAAAATCCAAAGGCACTGGCGTCCAGTGTGGTCGGTTTGTTGCCGATGAAGTATTTTTTGTTACCGAGACAAGCCGAGAGAGCATCGATATCCTGATTTCCAAGTTCAAATATCTCTTCAGGTGCGTGTCTCCCCATTCCATGCCCATAGATTTGCTGCTTGATTAAGTGGCGCCAACTGTCTGCCAGCATGTCTTGAAGGGGGGGCGGCAATGCTCCAAAAATTGCCTGCTTATTGACTTGCCAATTTGCATCAGTGTACTGCCACCGCGTATACATGGTCGCCCAGAATAAATGCTCCTCTAGTAAACGCTGCATCGCCAGTGAGAGGGCCAGCTCAGATTCACTTAGATCCACATCCAGGTTCTTATACTTTGCTTTAAGATACTGCACGATAAAACCAGAGTCCCCTAATAGACTGCCGCCATCTTCAATATAGGGTACCTTGCCCTTGGGAGCATTTAATGGGAGGGCTGGAACAATTTCATACTCGATGCCCGCCATCCGCAAATACGTTTCTGTCTTGCAGCAAAAATGACTTAAGTTCGGGATTCCCTATGTACGTTCAAGTTGGTAGAGTTTCAGCATGACAAAGTACCCTTTCGTTAGAATGCATTAGCCGCTATCGGGAATTAATGTCCTCCCCAGAGGCAATCGCTTCCAACATTCTCGCTAATAGGCTGAAAAATTAGAATCTGCTGGCCTGATTGCCCGGGAGGCATACCAACTGAAACTCGCTCGTTACCGGTACTTTCTAACAGAGAAAGGGGAGAGCCTGAAGCCGGCATTAAGTGCGATACTCACGTGGGACCTGTCTCATTACCCGGGGACATCAGTATTTCCCCGCATCGACCTTTTCTCATCCTAGCGGGTAGCGGGATTTCCTCGCACTCGGACTTATCCCATCGGAATCAATTCAGAAACACCGTACAATTGAGCAAGACTTTTTAGCGCCTCTGGCAGATTGGCAAATTGAATTTGCCCATTCTGTCTGTGCGCCCTGCGCTGCCACTCGAGCAACATACTGACGGCAGACGAATCGACCTCCGTCACCTGCTGCATGTCAATCACCCAGTCCTCCTGGTTAAGCATGGCCGACCCCAGTTCGGTCAATTTGACAACATTTTCGATGGTGACGGCACCACTAACGATTAGGCGATTTCCATCACGCAAGATCATGTCTTTCATCACAGATGACTATTTTGTAGCTGTCTTATTCTCTTTATCTCTTGCCTCTAAACCCCGATTCTTTTCCTGCAAGGTCTTAAGTAACTTTGCAACCCCCCCATCTCGGATCTGAGTATTGAATGAGCCGCGATAATTAGTCACCAGACTGACTCCGGCCACAGTTACATCGTATACCTTCCAGCCATCAGCAGAATTCTCCATACTGTAATCAATCGGCACGTGGACCTGACCATGCTCCTCCATCACCTGAGTCTTAACCGTGACATCAGTGTCGCCCGGCTTGACTCTCGTTGGCTCTACCTTAATTTGGTGATCGCGATAACCGGCCAACGCATTGGAATAGGTTCGAACTAGCAGCATGCGGAACTCCTTCACCAGTTCTTGCTGCTGCTCAGGGGTGGCTATGTTCCAGTTTTTCCCCATCGATAAGCGGGTCATCCGCGTGAAATTGAAGTGTGGCAATACTTTGACCTCCACTAGATTAAGAATCTTGCCTGTATTTCCTGCCCGTATATCTTTATCTTGCCTGATTATGGCGAGCACCTCCTGAGCGGTAGTGTCGATCAAAGTATCGGGCGAAATCTCAGTCGCCGACACTGGGGACGCCAGTAACCATGCCGTCACAAGTATAGAAATGCCTAGATTTATCTTTTTCATTCTCCCCTCATTTAGTTCAAGTAACCGCACCACAGACCCTGGCCACGGGTTATACGCTTGAGCCCGTATTAATTATTCCCATCTTTACTCTCTGACGCCTTGTTGAACAAGAATCGTCCGATCATCTCCTCCAACACTATCGCCGAGTTGGTCTTCATAATTTTATCACCACCCTTCAACATCACCTCATCACCACCAGCTGCAAGGCCGATATACTGCTCACCCAACAGTCCGGACGTCAAAATACTGGCAAATGTATCCTTAGGGAATTGGTAACGAGTATCGATACTCATCGTGACTACTGCATCAAACGTTTCAGGGTTAAACTGAATATCCAGCACCCGACCTACCACAACCCCGGCACTCTTCACTGGCGCGCGAGGTTTTAAGCCCCCAATATTCTCAAAACTTCCCATCAGTGTATAGCTCTGTGCGGCACTATAAGTGCCCATATTTCCTACTTTCAGCGCGAGCACCAACAGCGCCCCAATCCCGGCCACAACAAATAGTCCCACCCATAAATCCATTGTTGTCCGCTGCATCAGCTCATCCCTCTAAACATGAATGCGGTCAAAACAAAATCCAAGCCAAGAATCGCCAAGGATGACGTCACCACCGTCCGCGTGGTTGCGCCGGACACTCCCGCCGCTGTCGGTGGCGCGTCATAACCTTCGAATACTGCGATTGCTGTCACCGCCACCCCAAACACACAGGTCTTGATGACGCCATTGACAATGTCATATCGAAAATCAACAGCGCTCTGCATCTGTGACCAGAAAGATCCTTCATCCACACCGATCAATACCACCGTTACCAAGTAACCACCAAACACACCGACCGATGAAAACATCGCCGCCAGAAATGGCATCGAGATTACCCCCGCCCAGAATCGGGGTGCAACCACGCGCGCGATCGGATCCACCGCCATCATCTCCATTGCAGCCAATTGCTCGGTGGCCTTCATCAGGCCAATCTCTGCAGTGATTGCAGAGCCAGCTCGACTTGCAAACAGCAGCGCTGCCACCACTGGGCCCAGCTCTCTTACTAAAGAGAGAGCAACCAGTGTCCCCACAGCAGACTCGGATCCATATTTTTGCAGGGTCTCATACCCCTGTAAGCCCAGCACCATGCCCACAAATAGGCCGGATACCACGATGATGATCAGGGATAGGACCCCTGTAAAGTAGATCTCCCTTATGATGAGACGAAACCGTCTCATGCTGGTACCCGACTTCATCAACATCAACATAAAAAAACGGCTGGCACGACCCAATCGCCAGACACTCTCTATCACTCGATGACCGACACCCTGGATGCCGAGAACAATCCTCCTAGGCAATTTCCCCCCTCATCCTCAGGTCACTTGCATATGAACTCGCAGGATAATGGAAGGGTACCGGACCATCCTCTTCTCCATGTACAAACTGATGAACGAATGGTGCAATTGATCCCCGGACCTCTGTCGGAGTTCCATGCGCCGCTATCACGCCCTCTGATATGAAGTAGACATAATCGACTATTTTCAGAGACTCCTGCACGTCATGGGTTACAATGATTGAAGTCATTCCCAAGGCATCTGTCAGTCGACGAATCAAATTCCCAATCACGCTCAATGAGATCGGATCGAGCCCTGTAAATGGCTCATCATACATGATGAGTAGTGGGTCAAGTGCAACTGACCTGGCTAATGCCACCCTTCTTGCCATCCCTCCGGAGAGTTCTGCAGGCATTAACTTATGTGCACCGCGCAGGCCAACAGCATGCAACTTCATAAGTACCAAATCACGAATTACCGCTTCCGGCAAGTCAGTATGCTCTCTCATCTGAAATGCCACATTGTCAAAGACAGAAAGATCGGTGAAGAGCGCGCCAAACTGGAAGAGCATACTCATCTTGCGGCGTATCTGAAACAACTCATCCCTGGTGAGATCATGCACCACCTGACCAGCGACTTTGACGTAACCAGATGAAGGCGTTACTGCGCCCCCGATCAAACGCAACAAAGTTGTCTTGCCACACCCACTCCCGCCCATAATGGCGATGACCTTGCCTCTATGCATGGTCATATTGATGCCCTTCAGAATGGCGCGGTTACCATAGGAAAAATTTAGGTCATTAATCTCGACCAGGTTTTCTGATTTCATTCTGCGAAAAGGGTCTGCACTTGGTTTGACAGGGTATAGATTCTAATCCAAATACGTTCTCTCCACAGCTCCATGATGACGCCTCTTAACGTGAATGTCGTCTTTTAAAGGCTCTATTATTTCTAGCGTTACAGCTAAGGGTAGAGTAAGAATAATTTGTATCCCACCGCATTTAAATCACCAGTATCTAAATATACCTTAACCTCGATTTCTTGCCCCGGTGCTATCGTCTGCTCTGATCTCATCTCTCTTCCGAGATATTCACTTGGCTTGAAGATATGACTTGCCAGCGTTTGTTCCTGAACATCGGTCAGAGTTAGTTCGAGCAAGGGGTAAGCTTGAGAGAATGGCGCATAGTTACGTAGTATTGCTGTCAGAATTGTGGCCTCGGGGCCCTCTGCAGAGTCTGACCTTAAATCGGATGATTCAATACTCAGCAGATCCGCTTGCTGTGATGGCGGGATCGTACAGCCCAGAAGCTCACAGTACTGTTCCAAGTAGAGACGTGCACTGGGCACTTGAACAGAAATCTCAGATCGGTATGAGTAGATCAACTGCCCCGTCAATAAGACACATAGAACGAGACTTGCGATGACCCAACCGCCTTGTTTCTTGTGTGGCTTTGAGAGTTCATAGTACTCCCGCTCAATTGTCAGGTTACCTGCGCTAGGAGTCTCCTCGATTATTTCTTGTGGAACCGCTAATTGGTTAGGATATAACAATTCATCCGCTCTTGCCTCCTCTGATGATTCATCGGCCCTCGTTTCTTGCACCGTGGCCAGGGTAGCGAATCCGTTAAACACATGAGCACAGCTTCCGCAACGCACATCCCCACCATGTGCTTTCAAGTGCTGAGCAGTCACGCGGAATGTAGTCTCGCAGTTCGGGCAGCGCGTTACTAGCGCCATATCCGAGTTCTTATACGTACCTTGGGCTTCATTCTCTTATCCCTGTTAACAGCACCCACCCCTCTCTCTCCCCTGAGATCTGCATCTTAAACCATTGCTGGTAGATTTTTTCAACCTCCTCAGACTGATCCTTAAGTATGCCAGAGAGAGCGATTTTTCCGCCCTTGCGCGTCATACTCATTAGTAATGGCGCTAGTACTTTGAGTGGGTTTGCTAAGATATTGGCGACGACCATATCTGCCCAGTCTGTCGTTGTCGTTTGTAGTTCGTTATGCGCTATGTAAAACTGCGCATTCTTTTGATCTATTTGGTTTCGGGTTGCATTCTCTTGGCTTGCCATGATCGCCTGAGGATCTATGTCTACCCCTATCGCGTTTCTCGCGCCCAACTTTAGGGCTGCTATTGCGAGGATGCCGGATCCGCAACCATAGTCTAGTACAGCTTCACCGCCTCTCAAATTTTCATCTAACCAGGCCAAGCATAACTGAGTGGTAGCATGACTCCCCGTCCCAAAAGCAAGTCCCGGGTCAAGAATCAGATTGATTGCCTTTGGATCGGGTGCTTTATGCCAGCTTGGCACAATCCACAGTCTCGATGAAATTTTAATCGGCGTGAATTGGTCCTGACTCATCCTGACCCAGTCCTTTTCTGGCAACTGATCTACATGGTATGCCGGTAGACTTGTAAGCTCTGCCGCTTGAGACGCATCTGTGACCACTTCTTCAACATCGGTGCCAGCCGTAAATATTGCTACAATCTTTGCTGACTGCCAAAATTTTTTTTCTGTAGGCTCTCCCGGTTCGCCAAATAACGGTTCCTCTAGGTCTGTGCCTGCCGCAGCATCCTGTATATCCACTGACAATGCCCCCATCTCGAGTAACACATCGCTGAGTACTTCGGCATGGGTAGAGTCTGTCTCTATGGTGATTGAGATCCAAGACATTATCTTGATTATTGATTACATCTAACGACGTGAAATTGATTTAGTAACTTGATGGTTGGGAGCGTATTTCTTTGCTGCACAGAAGAGAGTTTATGCTTTAAGCCAGCTTATTATGATTGGCGAGCTTTTGCTCGAGATAATGGATCGGGGTTCCACCACTTAGAAATGCTGCATCTGACAATAGATCGAGATGAAGTGGGATATTTGTCTTAATTCCGCCAACCCCCATCTCGGAAAGAGCAATACGCATACGTGCAATCGCCTGGTCCCGTGTATCTCCATAGGCGATTACCTTGCCGATCATAGAGTCGTAATATTGAGGCACCATGTAATGCTGATAAATGTGTGAATCCACTCGGATGCCTGGCCCGCCTGGCGCATGATACTGTGTAATTCGTCCCGCCGATGGCGTGAGCTTATAAGGATCCTCTGCATTTATTCGGCATTCGATCGCAAATCCTTTTATCACGATATTACGCTGGCGAAAACTTAGCTTCTCACCAGCAGCGACACGAATCTGCGCCTGTACCAGATCGATCCCCGTCACCGCCTCTGTAACTGGGTGCTCGACCTGCAACCTCGTATTCATCTCTATGAAGTAAAATTCGTTCTTCTCAAATAGAAATTCAAACGTTCCTACTCCCCGATAACCGATGCTTCGGCATGCGTCTGCGCAACGTGTCCCAATTTTATCCCTTTGCCGTGGGGTAATTCCAAATGCTGGCGCCTCTTCGATTATTTTCTGATGGCGTCTCTGCATCGAGCAGTCCCTCTCCCCTAGGTGTACCGCGTTCCTGTGCTCATCTACCAGCACCTGGAATTCGATATGGCGAGGACTCTCCAGAAATTTCTCAGCATAAACTATTGGATTGCCAAATGCTGCTTGGGCCTCATTACGGGTCATAATGACAGCGTTTAGTAACGCAGCCTCTGTATGTACTACCCGCATCCCGCGTCCACCACCTCCACCCGATGCCTTGATGATCACTGGGTATCCAATGCTTCGAACAATTTTTTTAATTTCTTCAGCTGACTCGGGTAGCGCACCGTCGAAACCAGGTACACAGGGTATACCCGCCCTTTTCATTGCATTTTTTGCGCTGATTTTATCCCCCATCAGTCGAATGGTCTCAGCACGAGGACCGATGAATACAAATCCACTTTTTTCGACTCTCTCGGCGAAGTCAGCATTCTCAGACAGAAATCCATAACCCGGATGGATCGCTTCTGCATCGGTTACCTCTGCCGCACTGATAATGGCTGGAATATTGAGATAGCTCTGAGCTGATGAAGCAGGCCCAATACACACGGATTCATCAGCAAGTTTGACGTACTTAGCCTCAGCGTCTGCCTCAGAATGCACCACCACCGTCTTAATTCCCATCTCGCGGCACGCCCTTTGTATGCGTAGGGCAATTTCACCGCGATTGGCTATCAGTATCTTTTCAAACATGTCTATCTATGGAGTATTTTTTAACTTACAGTGAAACTAACTTCAGGCCTGTTTTTATTGCATACTGCTGCCAATCCCTCTGCCATCACTCAATCTCAAATAACGGCTCGCCATACTCTACCGGCTGACCATTTTCTATCAGGATTGTCTTTATTACCCCAGTCTTATCAGACTCAATTTCATTAAGCAGTTTCATAGCCTCGATGATACAAAGAGTATCCCCCTCCTTAACTGATTGCCCCACCTCTACAAATGCATTGCCACCTGGTGCGGATGAACGGTAAAAAGTTCCTACCATTGGGGACTTAACCATATGTCCTTCTGGTAACGTCTCTTTTGCTGCAGTCTCTGTTTCTTGAGTGGCGGTTAATGGAACTACATGGGCTGCCTGTAGCGTCGCAGGTGAGTTCACGTAACTTTGCACTATCGATCCTGATTTGCTGATACGAACCTTTTCTTCACCCTCAGTTATTTCTAATTCGCCGATACCAGACTCTTCTACCAATTCAATCAGTTTTTTTAGCTTTCTTAAATCCATGTTAGTTCTCTCGTTATGAGTCTCTAAATTTTTGCTCTTCTAGCAATCAGCGTCTGTTGGGATGCTGGGTATTCATGCAGTTTGATTCTGGATATCCATGGCCAATCTATCTATAGTTTGGATATGCTTGGAACCGATGTCGTTTTAAACGTTGCGCTAACGGGCAGTTAATGCGTATTCCAAGGCCAGTTCATAGCCCCTGTAACCTAGGCCGCTAACGACACCCAATGCCAAGTCTGAGAAATATGATTCTTTGCGAAAACTCTCACGTGCAAAGATGTTGGAAAGATGAACCTCTATAAATGGTAACTTTACTGCTGCCAATGCATCTCGCAAAGCAACGCTGGTGTGGGTAAATGCCGCCGGATTAATTATAATAAAATCCGTTCCATCCCCAACTGTCTGCTGAATTCGACTTATTAAGTCTGCTTCCGAATTACTCTGAAAACTTTGCACAGAAGAGCCGGCTTCTTTCGCTATCTTACCTAAACTTCTGTCAATTTCGTCTAACGTGATGCGACCATAGATTTCTGGTTCACGAGTTCCTAACATATTTAGATTGGGTCCGTGCAAGACCAGAATTTTTCGGAAGGGATCATCTTGTGGCTTCATATTGACAATTATGCCAAAACTCGGCTCGGCTGTCTAGATGATTGAAGCTTTTCGCCGAATTTAGCCGAAAATGCTCTATTGCTAAACATTGCGAGGGTCTTTTCCCCCGCTCTTAGAAGCGTCTACTGCTCAATAAACCAATATGGCCGATCAATTTCCTTTTCTGACCTATCTACCCCCCCCCCCCCCCCCAC
>Ga0208960_1000527_pt1 | contig 21402 bp, 27 predicted proteins | sample GreLakmeON33MSRF_FD_187703 | JGI IMG/M metagenome (GOLD analysis project Ga0208960, IMG submission 187703) | Freshwater lentic microbial communities from great Laurentian Lakes, MI, USA - Great Lakes metaG ON33MSRF (SPAdes) | ecosystem: Environmental > Aquatic > Freshwater > Lake | place: Great...
AGAGTGGATCGTCTACATCGAGTCTTCTGCACGCTTTGGCTCTCCCATTTCCACTGGGGGTCTTGAGGACCTCCGAGACCTTCTACGAGAGATCCAAGACACTATCTTTACTAAATAGAGTGTAGAAATTCTTGCTATAGAGGCATGATGGCATCAAAAACTGAGCGCACATTTATTCTGGCATATGGTCGGTTCCAACCGCCCTCTTTGGGGCATGAACTGCTCGTTAAGACCGTCCTCGCGACGGCAAAGACACACTCGGCCGACCAGGCCATTTATCTCTCGCACTCTCAGGATGCCAAGAAAAACCCCCTCTCTGTTCAGGATCGACTGACGTTCCTGAAGGCGGCCTTTCCTGCGGCCACCTTTCGTGCGGGATCCAAGACTCTCTTCTCCATCATCCCCATCGTAAAAGCTGTTAACAAGGGGTATGATCACCTGATTATGGTCGGCGGGTCTGACCGGCTGTCTGATTTTCAAACCCTTCTTGATAGATATAATGGCCAGGAATATTCCTTCAAGAGTATTAAGGTCATCTCATCGGGTGTCCGTGACCCCGATGCGCCACGTGCGGCGGGTATGTCGGGAACAAAATTGCGATTAGCGGCCGCGAAAAATGACCTGCCCCTATTTTCTCAGGGGGTGCCATCCAGCTTGTCTAAATCTGATACCAAAAAGATGTTTCAGGCCGTCCGTGATGGGCTGGGTCTTAAGAAAGGTCAAATCGTCGAATCGCTGACCCTTCTTGAGGGAGTTCATGATGCGGGACTCTTTAAGGCCGTATTTTTAGCCGGGGGTCCTGGGTCTGGAAAAGACTATATTCTCAAGCACACACTCGATGGCCATGGGCTCGTGGAAATCAACTCTGACATCGCCCTTGAATTTCTGATGGATAAGGCTGGGCTCGATAAAAAGATGCCCGAGTCTGAACGGGCAGCGCGTAACCCCGTCAGGTCTCGCGCCAAGTCCATCACTGAACTTCGCCAGCGCCTGGCCCTCCAAGGTCGGAATGGACTCATCATTAATGGCACGGGTGATGACCCCAAGAAGATTCAGAAGATCAAAGAGTTACTCTCCGATAAGGGATATGAGTCTTCAATGATATTTGTTCATGCCTCCAATGAGGTGTCCAAGCAACGAAACATTGACCGTGGCAAGAATGGAAAACGAGAAGTCCCCGAGGCGGTTCGACAGGAGAAGTGGACCGCGTCTCAGGCGGCCCAGCCCGCCTATGAAACGTTGTTTGGAGCCGCGTATCATCGTGTCAACAATGACCTTGATACCAAGGCTGGCAATCCTGAACTCGTCAAGCAATTTCATGCCGATCTCTCGATGCTCTGGAAGCATGTCTCGATCTTCACGCATCAAGAACCCACCGCCCCCGTGGCCAATGATTGGATTAAGACCGAACTCGGTCAGCTCGCAACTCACCCCAAGCTTAGCAAACATCTGAAAGTTGGTCAAAAGAAGGAAGACCAAGAAGTGGTGGACTCCCATTCACAGGCGCATCAAGAGGCCCTGGCGTTGGGGTTGACCTACTATCAATTTGGTCGCTATGGCAAAGGTGGGGTGACGACACATTTTGTGGGACCCGATGGTCATCTGATTCTGAAACCCAAGACCCGTATTCCTGTTGCAGGAGGATCCTCCATGTCTCTACCCCCGAAATCACCCATGACCGCTGAATCGTTGGAACAACGCATTCTTAATTTTTTGGCAACATCTCGTGTTCGAAAGGATACCCCCCATGCGAGTACTCACGGCCCTCTGCGATTGGTTGAGAAGCTTCAACGACCCGATTCAACTACCGCCCCGCACGCCGCGCAAGACGCGAGCACAACTGTCACAGGAACAGTGGACGAAAATTTTGAGCGACTTAGCGGACAAACAGAAGCGACGGGCGGCGAAGACTCCCTCAAAAAAGTCGAAAAAAAGACCTTCCAAGACCTGAGCCGTTCCTTGAATAGTCGCACTGATAAGGATATATCCTAATGTCGATTCCAGAGAAAATTCCTCTGAAGATCCTGCGAAAGAAGTTGGCACAGTCTTTACTGGGTAATTCGAAAACGCCCAAGACGATCAATGGGTTGGCCGTGACGAGCCTAGAAGATTTTGTGACAGAAAGTCTGGTCCTCGAAGGAGTCCCATTCTTGGGCGCGACGATGCGGCCCTTTCCTGCCGATGAGCTGCAAGCGTACCTGGGTCGCATTCAGGGCGGAGAGAAAGAAAAAGCCGAGAAGTATAAGCTGCCCTATATTCATCGTGGCAACATTACGATTCAAGATGGATCGAAAGCGTTTGATCTGGATACGCTGCGAAAACAGATTATGACCCGTCCCACGACCTTGTTGAAGCAAAATGAGAAGATGACTCATTCGGATGGCAGTTCCAGCGTCTTCTTCAATGTGGGACTTCCGGCGCTCAAGGGATTGGCGGTGAACGAAACGACCGGAGAATTTGTCATTGTCGATACGTGTCCAGGCGCGGGGCAATGTAAAGTATTCTGCTATGCGATGAAGGGTGGCTATGTGCAATGGAAAGCCTCCTCAATGGCACAAACCAAGGTGCTGAACTTCTTGCTCAATGATCCTGAAGGATTTAAGGCGGCGCTCAAGAAAGAACTTCAGAAGGCGTCAGAGAAATTTGCGCTCAAGGGCACGCAAGTCGTGCTTCGCTGGCATGACGCGGGAGACTTCTTTAGTCCTGACTATCTCGACTTGGCCTTTGAGGTGGCTCGCGCCTTTCCAAAGATTGACTTTTATGCCTACACGAAGATGGCCTCGGCCGCCCAGGCCAGTCGCCCAGATAATTTTAAGATGAACTTTTCTCAGGGCGCACAACCCTCGCAGGAGAAACAGATTGAATTTGCCCGCACCAAACACTCGAAAGTCGTGCAGCGCGACCTCTTCTGGGACCTCATCGCCAAGAAGGGGGTTTCATTGCTAAAGGATGCCAAAGGGCGCATGCAATTTACCAACGGTCAAGCTCTAGAGACGTTTAAGTCTCGCTTGGCCAAGCACTACGCCCTGCAGGTGGCGTCGATCTTGACGTATGATGAGATGATGGAGACTCCCAAGAGTCCGCCCAATACCTGGAATGTGATTGTGATGCCTGGCGATGGGGATGATTCAGCGAATCGGTCTGATGTGCTGGGCACCTATTTACTATTTCATTAAGGAGTGACTGATGTTCAATTACGCAGAGCTGATCAAACGTCTTGAAGAAAGCGCCTTCTCACAGGCGACCAAGGGTCCTGATAGTTTCATGAAAAAAACTTCAAGGGTCGTGAAGTCTGATATTCCTGGTATGAAGCCACAGGGCAAACATCTGGACACACTCAAGGTGATTCGACCCGCCTCAAAGATACAGATGCATGCCGAGTTGATGAATGCTCTGCATCCCAAGAATCATGGACCCGTGAAGGCCTTTGCCAAGGGTGACCTGGATTGGTCAGAACTGTCTAATGAGCTGCAGAAGACGCTCTATGATTATTGGATGGATCATGGAATGCCCTATGGAATTGCCAAGGCGCGAACGGGCGATCCGGATCAGTGGATTGCGGATAAGATGCATGAGTTGTTTGAGGAACTCCGTCCTCGCACACGAATGCAGTCCATTGTCCATGAGGCCAAGAGCGCGGCGCAAGAGAAAGGGCTTGATGAAGTAAACGATTACTTCAAACGTCGTCAACGCGAACGTGATGAGGACGCAGGAAAGCCTGTCAAGCCACTGCCAAAAAATCCACAGAATGATTACTTTGCTCGTCGTAAGAAAGAGAAGGCAAATGAAGAAGTTGAAACTCAGGTTGATTCAGTCGCAAAACCCGAATTGAAAAAACAGGATGCCATCCCAGAAAAGGATGACAAACCCGACGACAAGACTGATAAGAAGACCGACAAGAAGACTGATAAGAAGAAAGAGGGAAAAGATTCCACTGGCAAGAAGGACGCCTTTGACGCGAACCCCACGATGGTGCCGCTGGCGTTCCGTGGAGTCTTGCCTCTATGATTCTGTATACCGATATGGACGGCGTGCTCAGTAACTTTGAGGAACGTGCCACCCAAGTGATTGGTAAGCCTCTTGGTCAGGTTGCTGGACATGGCGAGGGGAACAAGACAGAGGCCAAAGAAGTTCAGTATCAATTGATTCGTCAGACTCCACAGTTCTGGGAAGAGTTGCCGTTGATGCCTGGTGCGATGACCTATTGGCGGTATATTATGAAATTTGACCCACACTTTCTCACCGCCTATGCCTCCTGGGATGAGAAAGCGTGTAAGAAAGGAAAGTTGTTTTGGATTCGCAAATACTTTGGATCGATTCCACTCTCTCGTATTCATATCGTGCGGCGAGATGAGAAACAAGACTATGCGACTTCTCAATCTGAGAAGAATGTATTAGTCGATGATTATGTGAAAAACATTCGTCAGTTTATTGTGGCCGGCGGTTATGGAATTGTCCATACCGACGTACAGACGACGATTCGGCAACTGCACACCATTGGGTTTTAAACAAAAGGAGATTCTATCATGTCGCTTTGGGGAAAATCAGACTTAGCCAATAATGCACCAAAATTTGCCGTAGCCTCGGGCATCGGCGTATCATCGAATGGCAGCGTTTTATATGCCAATACCACAGCTAATGTCTTTCATGCGGGCATCACGCTCGGCGTCTTTGGGGTCTCGACGGCCGAGAAGGCGAATACCTCTGGTGAAGCCGCAAAGGTGGGGCATGCGGGATGGGTCCTCCGTACCGAGGGTCAAGGCGGCCGCGCGAATCGTGTTACCTATGAAACCATTGTCGCGGGCAGCTCGGTGACGGGTTCGGGCAACGATGAGTCCATTCTGCCTGCCGCAGAGTAGGATTTTCTGGCCTTTTAGAAAATGGAGTATGCCATGACTGATGTCCTTACGCAGTTGCTCGACTGTTTTGGGATTGAGATTCAGGAAGCTGAGGGCCCAACTGAGGGGTCTGAGTTGCTTCCTGAATCTCTTGACCATATGCAGATCGACCTAGATGACGCAATGGAGCTACCTCTGGCAACGCCCGAACAGGGCTATGCTCGAGTGCTACTCGTTTTGTTACAGTATGGATTTGTGGCCCCAGTTCATCTGACGCTGGATCCCCTGGAAGGGGAAGAAGTGATTGCCCTGACGACCACGTCCATCGAGACCAACTTTGTCTATCTCAATTATGGATTGCTCGAAGATGGCACCATTGAGATGGGCGCAGAAGTGGTCAATGAATCTGGATTGATTGAGATTTTATCAGATGATGATGAGGACCCTGAGATACTTATGCCCGATGAGGAATAATGTTGATTTCATTATGGCCCAGCAATGTGCTGCTCTATGCGGCAAAAGCCTATGAGCAGCCGAATTGTCTGCAATCAGAATTTCGTGAGGACTTTAAGCGGATTCAATATCTGAACCGACTCTTGATGCGGTATCAGGATGACGGAGAACTCCGTGAACGCTTGATTCTCAATCATCTGATTGTTTTGTATAATGTGTTTGGGCTGCAGGCCGCGACACGGTTGTTGTTTTATTATATTAAGCCGCAGTTTTACGCGACTCTGAAGACGTTTCTGATGTTCTTAAATTATTGTCCTGATGAAGTGTGCGGGATTCGAGATACGGATATTATGATTTCAACGATGGGAGTCGATCTCCATGCCGTCACCGTGCTCAGACAAATTAAGTAGGAGACTAGCCATGGATCCATTGATACAGGAAGATGCGCCGGCCAATGCCGCTGGAGGCGGTAGCGTCGCGGGAGTGGGCGTAGGCGCACAGGGAGAACCTGGTGTTCCAGGTCCAATGATCACTCGCAAGAAGTTTGCGGGCCATGACGTGTTCGAAGTACCCACCGAGTGGTTCTTAAAAGCTCGATTAGGTAAAAGAAAGCATGCGAATTATAAGACCTACGTGGGCGAAGACCAGATTGGTCAAGACATTCGGGCCTATGGGAATGCCGATTATGCGCGTCCCATCATTGTCCAGGATGCGGCCACCGGCTGCATGCAATACTTGCGGTATGGCACGGTGGCTCGTCGTACACTAAAAGAAGATATCGCTCTCACAGAAACTGCAGATGCGGGTCTTGCGGCGAAAGCAGAAAAATCTGGTGTTGCCATTGGCACACTACGAAAAGTTTATAATCGTGGTGTTGCTGCATGGAACTCCGGTCATCGCCCAGGAACTACGCCACAGCAATGGGGCATGGCTCGTGTTAACTCTTACATAACAAAAGGTAAGGGTACATATCATGGGGCCGATAAAGATCTTCATGAAGAAGATGTTCAGCAGATATTCGGCGCGCTAGAAGAAGTAGTAAAAGCAATTGATCGTGGTGAGTATGACTTTGAGGGTCAAATGGCTCGTACTCAATTACAAACTATATACCGCAACTCAAAAGATTTGATTGACATGGTATCTGATGAAGATAACATGCCAGAGTGGGTTCAATCTAAAATTACATTAGCGCAAGATTATCTCAGTTCTGTCAGAGATTATTTACAATCAAAAGAAGAACTGGGAGAGGCGGTCATAAAAGATAAAGAGTCTGGTCTTCCCAAGAAATATGTTGCGGGACTATCTGCTACCACTGCTAAAGCAAGAGCAGCACATTGGGATAAGATGGATAAGAAAAGCGATAGCGATCCATCAGCATATGAACCCGCACCTGGAGATGCAACGGCTGAAACAAAACCCAGCAAACATACACTAAAGTATCATGCGATGTTTGGCGAAAATATGGACGAAGAGGTATACGAAGCATGCTGGGACACTCACAAGCAAGTTGGTGTGAAGAAAAAGGGCGATAAGATGGTACCAAATTGTGTACCCAAAAATGAAGACGTTGAAGCGCAGTTCGATTTGATCGAGGAAGTTATTGAAGATCTTGCATTGTTACATAACCTAGACTCAGACTATATCTGGGAAAGCCTTGAGCACTGTACTGATCAAGAATTGTTAGAGTACGCAGTAGATGCCAAGGGACATAAATCGTCCACTGGTGGTCTGACGCAAAAAGGTCGTGACGCATACAACGCGAAAGGTGCTAATCTAAAAGCACCCGTCACTACGCCGCCTTCTAAGTTAAAAGCGGGGAGCAAAGCGGCAAATCGCCGCAAGTCTTTCTGTGCTCGTATGGGTGGCATGGAAGGGCCAATGAAGAAACCGAATGGCGAACCAACTCGTAAAGCACTTGCGCTAAGGAAATGGAATTGTTAAAGGGTACGCACGATGAGTGAATACGGTAAACAAGTCAGGTCAGATCTTCGACTCGACGTAGGTCTGCTCAAGAAGGATGTGGAGACTGTGACGACTCTTTGTCATACAGTCTCCTCGACCCTCGATAAAACAGAATCGATTCTCGATGGAGTGGTAAAAATTATTACGATGCACGAATCCCAACATGCGCAACATGTTAAAGCTGAAGATGAAGTCAAATCCGACATTCGTGATTTGCACTCACGGATCACTACGGTCAATCGCGAACTCTTAGCAAAGATGGATGAGATGGAACTCCAGCTGTCCAATAAGCTCAATGACCTGCATGATGCGGTCTTGGCTCTGCGAGTGACACAGGACACTGCACCCAACTGTGAAATTGAACAACGCAAGGACATTGAACACGAATTGGCCGCGCTTAAACAGTCCATGCAAGACATTGACCGCTGGAAGTGGACGATTATGGGAGCGATTGCGTTCTTGGCCTGGCTCATCGGACATGTTGATCTTCTGGCGTTTTTAAAACTCTTTAAATAAGTCTTGACTTTGGCCTCTCATTCTAGTATACTAATGCATTGAGTGTGATACTCTTTTATAGAGAGTATCCTACGTTTCCCCTTGACTTTTCTTCCTTCTAACGGTATACTAGTGTATGCTCTACATCGACTTAAAATATGCCATGTTGGTGCAACCGCTGCTCAAGGGGGCGACTCGCAAATCTGATTATCTCTTTAACTTTCGGTGTCCTCTTTGTGGAGACTCAGAAAAGTCGAAGTCAAAAACCCGAGGCTATCTCTATCGCAAGCAAAATGCGCTCTTCTTTCGGTGTCATAATTGTCAGGTGGGTACGACCTTGGGAAAGTTTCTCAAGATGTTGGACCAGCGACTCTATCAAGAATATCTGCTTGAACGGTATCGACCCGATCATCAGGGACACCCCCCTCGTAAAGGAAAAGCGGTTCCCACGGTCTTATTTGAACCATTACCGCGCCCCAGTTGGACCCATGCCGAATCCTGTGACCGACTTGAGTGGGCGCATCCCTGCCTCAATTATCTTCGTGCCCGACAGATTCCCCAGGCGGCCTGGTCTCGTCTCTGGTATGCGAAAGATTATAAGACGTTTGTCCAAGAAGTCTGCCCACAGAATACTTTGACCGTTCGTGCTGAACCTCGCTTGGTGATTCCCTATTTTTCACCTGATCATGAAGTGTTGGCGATTTCTGGTCGGTCGTTTTCCAAAAACGCCGGCACCCTGCGCTATGTCACCTTTCGAGTCACTCCAGATGACTCAGTCGTGCTCATGTTTGGGCGAGAATTGGTCAATCCCACAAAACCAGTCTGGATTGTCGAGGGTCCCCTCGATTCACTGTTTTTGCCGAATGCGGTAGCCTCAGGGAACGCGAATCTATTGGGGTGCGCCAGAGCCTTAGATGCGCCCACGATGACCTTGGTGTTTGATCATGAACGGCGCAATCGTGAAATTGTTCAGGCGATGGAAACCGCTGTCCGTGAAGGGTATTCTCTGGTGATTTGGCCCGAGACCACGAAAGGAAAAGATCTGAATGAGATGATTCTATCTGGACAAACGTCTGAGGGGATTCTTCAGATTCTTCTCTCGCATACCTATCAAGGCCTCGTTGCACGAACCACGTTGGCATTTTGGAAGAAGATTCGACCATTAGCTCGACTACATAATATGTTCTCCCCCACCCCAGTATCCTAGAAGGGTCATCTCATGAATGTCACGTTAGTCAGTTATTCCCGTGCGGCCGATCATGGCGAAACCCATCTAACAGACTTGCAACAATTAGTGGCCTATTGCGCGAGAGTCTCGAATCCCGATAATCAGGCCAATACTCTGACCTCAGAGAAATTGATTCAATATCTCATAGACCATCAACATTGGAGTCCCCTAGAGATGGCCTCAGCGTGTCTGGAAATTGAAACGACCAGAGATATTGCACGACAGATACTCAGGCATCGGTCCTTTGCCTTTCAAGAATTTTCTCAACGCTATGCCGATCCAACCAAGGCCTTAGACTTTGAAGTTCGCGAAGCCCGTCTGCAAGATACCAAAAATCGACAGAACTCCCTGAAGAATGAGGACCCCCTCTTAGAACTGATGTGGACAGAGCATCAACATCGAGTTAAGGAAGAATCCTTGAAAGCCTATACCTGGGCCGTGGATCGAGGCGTGGCGAAAGAACAAGCCCGTGCGGTGCTTCCAGAAGGTCTTATGGGTACTCGCCTCTACATGGCTGGGTCGATTCGGTCTTGGATTCACTATATACAAGTTCGTACCAAACCTGATGTGCAGAAGGAACATCGTGACGTTGCGCAAGCGTGCGCTGACACCTTGACGACCATCTTTCCGATGATACAACAATTTGTGGCTAAATGACATTGTGTGGTTCTTATAAACCTTTTTCACCTTTTATGCATCGATGGAGCAATCATTATGTCGCTTGGCACCACGCACCTCGGATTTCCTACGGACTATCAGGCCTTCATCTATATGTCTCGGTATTCCCGATATCTCTGGAATGAGGGGCGTCGAGAATATTGGGGAGAAACGGTCAAACGGTATCTCGACTTCTTTCAGGTTCATCTGGGAGAGACCTGCGGCTATAGTCTGACCAAAGATCTTCGAAGTGAAATCGAAGAGGCCATTCTTCATCTCCAGGTGATGCCCTCGATGCGATGCTTGATGACGGCGGGAGACGCACTCGAACGCGAACCTCTGGCCGGATATAATTGTTCCTATACAGAAATCTCTCGCCCACAAGCGTTTGATGAAATCCTTTATGTCTTGCTCAGCGGCACGGGCGCGGGGTTTAGTGTGGAGCGCGATAAAATTTCTAACCTTCCCACGGTGGCCGAAGAGTTTCATCAGTCTGATACGGTCATTGTGGTGGGGGATTCCAAACTTGGGTGGGCCAAGGCCTTCAAGGAATTGATTGGCATGCTCTATCAGGGACAGATTCCTCGCTGGGACTTGACGAAGATTCGTCCCGCCGGTGCGCCGCTGAAGACCTTTGGCGGTCGTGCGTCGGGTCCAGGTCCGCTGCAAAGTCTCTTTCACTTTGCCGTCGTGACCTTCAAGAATGCGGCGGGACGTAAGTTGAATTCCTTGGAGTGCCATGACCTGGTGTGTAAGACGGGGGAAGTGGTGATTGTGGGCGGCGTGCGGCGCAGCGCCTTGATCTCGCTGTCCAATGTGTCGGATGACCGCATGCGCCATGCCAAGTCTGGACAATGGTGGATCGAACACCCTGAACGAACCCTCTCGAATAATTCTGCGGCCTATACTGAACGCCCTGATGTGGGAGTATTCATGGATGAGTGGCATGCTCTCTATGCGTCAAAATCTGGTGAGCGAGGGATCTTTAATCGTGTCGCGGCTCAGAATCAGGTGGCCAAGTATGGTCGCCGTGATACGTCCCATGCCATGGGTACGAATCCATGTGGTGAAATCCTTCTCAGGGATCGTGGACTCTGTAATCTCTCTGAGGCCATTGTTCGAGTCGATGATACGCTGGAGACCCTCGAAAAGAAAGTTCGCCTGGCGTCGATTCTGGGTACGTTTCAGTCCACCCTCACGAACTTCAAGTATATGTCAGCCAAGTGGAATCACAATTCTGAAGAAGAACGATTGCTGGGCGTGTCGCTGACGGGTATTATGGATTCGACGTTACTCAATGGGAATGATATCAAGAAGACACAATCCATTCTCACGTCTCTTCGCGAGTTGGCCGTCGCCACAAATATAGAGTTCGCCAAGAAGTTAAAAATTAATCCGTCGGTCGCGGTGACCTGTGTAAAACCGAGCGGAACCGTGTCGCAAATGACCGATTCCGCATCAGGGATTCATGCGCGGCATTCACAGTATTACATTCGCACGGTTCGCATGGATAAAAAAGACCCGCTGAATACCTTGATGATTGCGCAGGGGGTGCCCCATGAAGATGATGTCACGAATCCCTCGAACATCACGGTCTTTTCGTTTCCCATGCAATCTCCCAAGGGGGCCATCCTGCGCACCGACCGCTCAGCCGTGGAACAATTAGAATTCTGGCAACTCTACCATGACTACTGGTGTGAACATAATCCGTCGATTACCGTGTCGGTCAAGGAGCATGAGTGGCTCGATGTGGGGGCCTGGGTCTATAAGCATTTTGATAAGGTCTGTGGAGTGGCCTTTCTCCCCTACTCCGAACATATCTACAAGCAGGCGCCCTATCAGGAATGTACCCAGGAACAATATCAAGCGGCCGCCACCGCTTTTCCAGAGACCTTGGATTGGGATAAACTTATTGAGTATGATGGTGGAGTGGATATGACCACGGGGTCGCAGGAACTTGCTTGCTCAGCGGGGAAGTGCGATCTCTAGAACGTATAAATAGTCTGATGAGTTCTATATGGTCAACAAGAACGCTCCTGGTCCTAGGACTCCTGTGGGTGATGGTGAGTCCGGCGCACGGTCACGTGCCTCCATCACTTCGGGACTGTCCGCAGTTTGCCGCCGTGCCCTTTCAGCTAGCTCCACCCAATATTCTCCAGACACGCCTGCTCCCCAATGGACTCTGGGCAGAACTGTATGATGCGAATCTAGATGGGAAACCAGACGTTGCGACGTATTCAGTCACGAAGACTTTCGAACTGGGCAATCTTGAGCGCGAATTCGAGTCCTATCCTCACGCGGAGTTTCCGATCCTCTATGAAATTGATACGGATGGTGATGCGATTCCCAATGAAGTCTTTATTGATATCTATGGGAAGGGTCTTTGTAAAGACTTGCTGCCCTACAAGACGATGGGTCATGAATCCGTCGCCAGCAAAGTCTATTGGTTGATTGAACCGTAATTTATAGAGGTAGAAATGATTCAGTCGTTTGACTGCGAGGAATGCACCGGATCATTTCAGGTGGACTATGATGACGTGCTTCATGATCTAACGCCCATTCACTGCGTGTTCTGTGGCGAATTTCTTCTCCATGATGATGAGGTAATTCGTGGCCGATCCCTCGATGATGGTGAATCCGTGGACGTATAACGGTCGACTCTTCACCGATCCCGCACACTATTGCGGATTTGTCTACCTCATTACGCACCAGCCCACTGGCAAGCGTTATGTGGGTCGTAAACTCTTTACCAAATCCAAGACCAGACAAGTCAAGGGTAAAAAGAAGCGGTCTCGCGTCTCCTCTGAATGGGAAACGTATTGGGGATCGTCCTCGCTGTTGCAGGCGGACCTCATCACCTTTGGCCACCAATACTTTACTCGCACCATTCTTCATCTGTGTGTGTCCAAATCTGAATGTGGCTATTTTGAGACGATGGAAATCTTTGCTCGTCATGCCCTCATTCGCCCCGACTATTATAATGATTGGGTGTCCTGCCGCATTCGCAAGGCACACGTGATGAAAACCCTTCATCCATTACTGGATCGTCTCCTGTATCCCACGTCCATTCTTGACTAAGCCCCTAACCCCTTGTTTTCATTGAGAAAACTATTTTTCCTTATCTTTTCAACAGGATAGGGAATTGCTCTGCATTATCAACGACTTAGATACGATAATAGTTCTTGCCTTCTGCATCTGAAAATAGTAGAATAGAGGCATGAGAGTAGAGAGAATCACTGGAGCAGGTACGATGAAATATTTGCATTATGCAACCACCACGAATATCACGAATCGACGCAAACTCTTAAACCCTGACCGACTGACGACTCGCTATCGTTTAGAACCTCTCGTGAAGAGTCCACTCATGAACGAGGTACCCGTTGAGTCAGTGGATCCAAGGCCCGCATTGGAACTGAAACAGCGTGTCCGGCGGGCCATGGTCTTCTTGACAGACCGTCAACGATTGATTGTGACGCTTCGATTTGGGCTGAATGGGCATGACGTCATGAGCCGCGAAGAAATCGCTCAACGTCTCGGTCTTTCTAAAGGCGTCGAACAACGCGAGTATGGCATTGCACTCAATGCAGTAGGCCATCAGCTTTACACGTTGAGAAGACGGGATTTCGCATTGGCGCAGTACGTGAATCAATAGGAGGAATAGAATCATGGCATGGATGAATCAAGAGAGAAAGAAGACATTGGCGATGGCGTTGGCCCCGCTCAAAAAGCAGGGATATCGCTACACACTTGGGGTGCGAAACAATTCAACGATTGTGCTCGCGTTGGCAAGTGGACCAGCGGATTTTATGACGTCATATATTGAGTCGACAGGACGCGAATTTGACTGGCATCCATTTCGCATAAACCCCTATCATTATCGGGACCACTTTTCGGGACCGTCCAGAGAGGTCTTGGATCAGATTATAGTAGCACTGAATACGGGGAATCACGACAACTCCCATTATGAGTCGGATTATTATGACGTGGGGTGGTACGTCGATGTGTCGATCGGTACCAGTAAGAAACCCTATCAAGTGACCGTGTAACAAGGAGTATTGTATGTCGATGAGTCTTGATCCAGAAAATGCCTTGAATGAAGCCCATGACCTTCAAGATGTGCAAGAGTATCGATTGGTTGAAGCGATTTTCAAAAATGCCGTGGATGAAATTGGTGAGCAACCCATGCTCCATCCCACACGGCCCAAACAATCGATCAAACGAATAGAAGACTGGCTCCAAACCTGGGACTGGTTTACTGAGGCTGAGGTCAAAGGAACTCAGAGTGGACTCTTTACCTTAGATTTTTGTTGCGAGGTCCTGGACAAGGATGCTCGGAATGTTCGTCTGTGGATCTGGTCCACCTATGAGACCCAGATGCGGTGGTGCGAGACACAACTCGCCAAACTCATTAACAAGAAAGCGCAAGAGTCTATTCTTAAGCAAGCCCGATGGAAGGCGTCGCGTCAGGCCCGCCTTCAAATCGCGAAGAAATCTACAACCAAGAAAGCGACCAAACGGTAAATGGATTATGTCTAAGGTACGCAAACATCGCAATCCGATTGCTGAATCGCTTGCGGATGATCAATACCGTCAGCGCATCGTTCAAGAAGCGGTGAGACCGTCACGGGCGAAGATGCGCTCTATTGAACGACTGGTCGAACGAGAATGGATCGGGTCCTCTATTACAGAGTATCATGATGAGGAGGAAGATGATGATAACGTTTCCACCACTCTATGATGTCGCGTCGACGGGGAAGGTGAAGCTCTGGACGATTGCCGTCCAGGACGTGTCACCGACCCTCTCGACGATTACCATTGCCCATGGCCTCGAGCATGGGAAGATGCAAACCACCGTGCGTAAGGTGACCGCCGGAAAGAATGTCGGTCGGTCGAATGCGACGACCATCTTTGAACAGGCCCAAGCGGAAGCCGAATCGTTTTGGACGAAGAAGCAGGATAAGGGATATGCGCCTACGAAGACTCCGACCAAGAAGAAAGCGGTCACGGCGGTCGAACATCTTCCCATGCTTGCGCTCAAGTTTGATGACCGCAAGCATGATGTGGTCTGGCCGGCCTACATTCAACCCAAACTGAATGGTGTTCGATGTCTAGTCGAACGGCTCGGAAACACGATTACATTTCGTTCACGGGGGAATAAGACCTTTACGACCCTGGACCATCTCGTCCCAGACTGTCTAAGAGTTTTGAAAAATGGAGAACTCATGGACGGGGAACTCTATTCTCATGGTGGTGTGACGTTTCAGGAATTGATTGCGCTGATTAAGCGAGAAAAGAATGCTGATATCGACGGCCTGAAGAAGTACGTCTACTTTTGGAATTATGATTGGTGTCTGCCTGAACCCTTTCATCAGCGGCAACGACGATTAAAGGATGAGGGATACATTAAAGCCGTTCCCACGTACCAAGTGCAGAATGAACAGGATGCGAGGGCCTACCATGCGCAGTTCACTCAAGAAGGGTATGAGGGATCGATGATTCGGTCGGGTGGAGATGAACCCTATCGGTCGAAGTATCGGTCACCCTCACTCCTCAAACTCAAAGACTTTCAGGATGACGATTTTGTCATTATTGGGGCCAAGGACAGCGTGGGAAAGGCCGAGGGACAGTGCGTTTTTCGGTGTCAGACCACCGCGAAGGACGAGTTTGATGTGCGCATGAAAGGCACAGATGAGACACGTTTAGAGCAGTGGAAGAACCGAGATAAATACATGGGGAAGTTGTTGACCTGTCGATTTCAGAACCTTAGCGACGAAGGGATTCCCATTTTTCCTGTGGGAATCGCGATTCGGGATTATGAATAAGGAACGCCCCCCAAGCTTTGGCAGCGAAGCACTGGTTTTGTAAACCAGCGAGGTCGGCGCACTTCCGTCGGGGGGCTCCATGTGCCGCTGTAGCTCAGTTGGTAGAGCACGTCCTTGGTAAGGACGAGGTCAGTGGTTCAATTCCACTCAGTGGCTCCAATATTGAAAAGAATATCTGATGCCGATTTATGAATATCAGTGTGCGTCTTGTGGTTATGAACACGCCATCACGCAGAGCATTCGGGAACCTGCAATAGACCTCTGTCCGCATTGTCAGGGTCCATGGGTACGACTCATTTCTCAGTCGAGTTTTCGTCTCAAGGGAACCGGCTGGTATCAGAAAGGAACCGTGTAATGCGTTTTCACTCAACGAACATCTTTCTGGGTCTCGAACGGGTCACTATTGATACCGCTGGATCGGGCGAGATTATCAATATGCCGCTCATTCGTCAATTTGTAGAAACGATTCGTGAGGAAGATTCTGATAACACGAATCTCTTCTTTCATCTTTTTTCGTTGGCCATCATCACAAATGAAGACCGCATTCTTTTGATGGAACAACGAGTCCCGCAGATCGAAGAGGCCTTGGGTTATGAAATTACCACCATTCCTACGCTCGATGAAATGTGTCAGGTCGGACGGTGGCAAAAAGAAGACCTGATATTATATGGTCGGCAAACGATTATTGATCTCTGGTGTCGCACGTTCTACGAGGGATCACGGAATATATTAGTAGATGACTTTATTCCCAATCGCCAGATTGTGGATTACGATCATGGCATGGTAATCGACCTCATCAATATTCGGTCACTTCAGAAAATAGCGAACACCGCGCATACACGAGTTTCAGAGGAACATCTATGAAACTCACCATTCGAGGGTGTACGAGTGTACAACGGCCAATCCTGAGAAATTGTACTCTCTGGCTTGCCAAGAAGTTTTTTCGGTCTGACTTATCAAATAACTTGACATTGCAGATTACGATTAAACGTCAATTAGATTGTCCCGAAGAATGTGGAGAATGTGAGTGGGTGGAAGAGAATGTTCGACCACGTAAGTTTCACATTGCCATCAAACGAGGTCAATCATTTCGAGAGGTTCTTCTGACGTTGGTGCATGAAATGGTGCATCTTCGTCAATTTGTCAGAAATGAACTCTTTGATTATACGGCAACTGCCGATCTCACTCGCTGGCACACAAAAGTGGTGGACACGTCACGGTTAGCCTATCGCAAACTTCCCTGGGAACAAGAAGCCTTTGGAGAACAACGGACGCTGCTCTATGAGTGGGCCCAGGACACTGACCAGATGAAGTATATCAAAGTGAGGAAAAAACCAGCAAAATAGGAGACGTGGTGGGCCATATATCTCTAAAACCCACTTGACTAAATTTTCTAATTCTAGTATAATTGATATCGTGATACTTGTATAGGAGATTTATTATGACGCAAATAATTGTAGCGCCCACGCTGCACCCCTCAGAACATCTCCTGGGACAGTTTCTCGACGAACAACATTACGATACGCTTATTGAAACTGATACCGACTTCTATCTTCCCGCAGCCGGTCACGTGACGGCTGCGTCAAGCGATTCGAACCCAAAGGATTGCGAGACCCGCGACCTGGAGTCCCAGGAAGACCGCGTGGCCTTTAAGTTTCGTAAGAACTATTTTACCAAAGCGGAACAGGATCAGGCTTACGCTGGATTGCGGGATTGTGCGCTCATGACCTCTGAGAATCGTGGGATGGCGGCTGGGCCGATGGCTGGACAATTGGGCAATCGGATAACTGTGGATAATTGCCAGCTGGAAATTCTTAATTATTTCTTATCGCCCAAGAAACTTTTAGATTTTGGGACAGGGATCGACCCCATTCAGGGTATCCGCGATTCCTTTCTGAGTGGAACAAAAGTGATTCGAGGGACACGCTGTCCCGTCTGGCTTTCCATTCCGGTGAACCGTGACCAGTTCAAGTTTGACGCATGGGTGAAACAGACTCAACGATTGTCAAGCCTGGAAATGATCAGCGAAGCCCATAGGATTATGGACACGTATATATCTGATACATCCTATGCCAATCAAGTCAATTCAAGCATTGCGGGTTGGTTTGATCGCTATCCACGCATTCCCTATGGTCGAGCGACTTCCTACACCAGAGATCACCCAGCGCAATTTCAGCTGTCCTTTCCCTTTCTTCAACATCTCTCGAAAGGGTTCCATGACTTGATGCCCCAACGATATCGGGCGCAACAGGCTGCGGCCTCGCAGATCGATTCTCGTTTTCTCGTTCCAGGAACACCCCTGACGACCATTACTGTCAATAAAACATTCCGAACCGCCGCACACCGTGATGCCGGAGATCTGAATACTGGTCTGTCCAATCTGCTCGTTCTCTCAAATACTGGAAATTTTACAGGTGGATATCTCATTCTACCGCAGGTGCGTGTCGCCATTAATGTGCGTCCAGGCGATCTTCTGTTGATCAATAATCATGAGTGCATTCATGCCAATACGCCAATTGTGTTATTAGACGAAGACGCTGAACGGGTGTCTCTGGTCTGCTATTTTCGCGCCGCCATGTTGGAATTAGGATCCTATGAGTATGAGGACTGCCGATTTCAGTTTGTGGAATCCCGTCGATTGAACTCCCAGCACCCCAATCAGCGGGAACGATGGAATGGAGTCAGTGAAGGCATGTTCGAGTCACCTGAGTGGTATGAGTTTCTTCGAGAGAAACTCGGAGAAGAGGTCGTGCAACACTATCATCCGACTAAGAATCCCGAACTCGATCGGTTCTTTAACTAATGTTGGTTAAATACTAACATAAAATCAACCACTTCGAATGGGCTCATACGGATTGGAATTTGTCCTTGACTTCTTCGCTCCAATCAGGTAGACTAAGAATATGGGTAGTGTTTATCGTTTTCAATCTAACAAAAGGGGTGTCATGATGAGAGGATCGAGTAATGTGCGAAAATATCTAGCGCAGGTAGAGGCCCAACCGAAGGAAGCGAGTGATTATTCATGCGACTATCGCCAGGCCGTGATTAATACACTGAATTGGATGCTGGTCAATAGCCCAGAGCGTCCAATGTCGGCGGCACCGGCGAGTCGCCCAGCGGCGTTGAAGAAGCCGAAGCCTGTTCGGGCCATGGCGTTTCCGAAAGCGCAGCAGGTAGTAGGATAATTGATGGTTGCTCAAGCGGTCGCGCGAATCTGCGGAAAATGGGATCTCCCATTCTACATCCCTCTCGTGAGCGAGGGGGAAATCGCGAAGGAACGACGCTCGTATGTGCACTATGTCGCGGCCCATCAACCTCTCGTTTCGGCGAAGTGCCTCGCCACGGAATGGCTCGTGTCAGGACTAACTCCTGGCATGAGCATTCGGGAGTATTTTGGTGGGGTCGGCGTGGTCAGCACAATATTGAAAGGTGTGCTGTCTCCGAGCACGCTTATCGCCACCGACATCGATGCGCGATGCGTGGAGCAACTGCAGGGGTTGCTGGGGGCAGACTGTGCCTGGCAAGCGAATGCCAAGGGCGACATACTCTTGAACTGTGCGACCGAGTGTACCGATATGCAGGTACTGGACTTCCCCAGCTTTACCGCCCCAAGAATCTATACGACCTGGAAGGCACCGTGGGCCGCCATATTTGCAAAGAATCCGACGGTGGTGATCTTCACGGACACGGCCTGTTCGTATCTTTCGGTACATCGGGGCGTGTACAGCGAGTTCTTCGGGCGTCCTATTACGGATAAGCACAGCTACACGTGTGCATTTTCAGATTTCCTATTCGCCACGTATGGCTATTCCATACGGCGGGCCGCGTACCGTGCGCGCAATGCCGCGTATTATCTCTGCCTCAAGGGAGACAGCGAACTAAAGGAGGCGGAGTTTCCGCAGAGAGGTCTCAATGATGGATTTGAGTTCCGGTAGCGCAGGGAGCGCGGGGAGATATTGCGCCCTGCGCGGGATCACCGAGTTGACCCCTGAGCAGCTGACGGCTGGTCTGGACTTTAGACTTCCGCAGCACAGGAGAGCCGTCTTTTTGCGTGCATACGAGTTTCACCTCCAATACGGGACGATGCCTGGGTGCGTGTACTTTCTGTTCCCGTGGCTGACGACCCACTACGGCTGGACGCAGGAGCAGAAGCTGTGGTTTGCCTTTCTGAATGGCAATACGCAGAATCCCGTGACCAGCTGGCTGATTTTTCGTCAGTTCCCTGCCGTGGACGGGCTGGACGAGTTCGAGCTGGGCCGGTGGTTCGAGGCGCAGTACGCTCGCCTAGAGTTTGACACGGATCGCCGGTACCACAAGAAGAATTTTCTGCGGGCCGTGGCAGGCTACCGTCTCATGATCGGTCGTGGGACGCAACAGACTCTATTTGATGGAATCACCCAGAGCAGCGATGAGAAAGAGAATTATCGGCTGCTCTGGGTAAGGATGAAGTCTTTCTATTCGTTCGGCCGACTCAGCATGTTCTCATATAGCGAATATCTACGCATTATGGGACTGCCTATTGAGTGCGACCAGCTATTCTTGGATGATCTAGAGGGGAGCAAATCTCATCGCAACGGGCTGTGTAAAGTTCTGGGGGGGACGACTTGGATTGGCATGATTCCAACCCCGCATTTACAGGATATTCTCAAGACGTGCTACAGTGGCTCCGTGAGGAAGGCGCACTCTTGCTACAGGAGGCACGAGAGCGGTTTGCTGGGCAACCGTATGCAGCTAACGTCAGTTACGAAACGCTGGAAAGTCAGCTGTGTAATTACAAGAGCTGGTATCGACCGAATCGTCGGTATCCTAATGTATATACCGATATGCTGTACGGGCGGATTCGCAGGGCTGAGAAGTTGTGGGGCGAGTCGCTGGATCTGTTTTGGCAGGCGCGTCGCGAATCGCTCCCCCAGCATTTGCGCCTAGAGGATACTCCGAGTGATCCAGGGGTGCATCCGATCAAGCAGAATCATTACCGACTCACGGGGGAGGTGATTATGATGGACCGTGATTGGCCGTGCTTCACCAATCGGTACAACCAAGCAGTGCCGTCTTCAGGATTAGACCACTTCTCTCTTTAATAGGAGTCTCTCATGCGAACGGTCATTGCGATTGGCGGGTCACCAGGAACGGGGAAGACCACGCTCATGCGGGCGTTTATGCAGGACAAAGTCTGGGAAACGGTCGAACCTAAGAAAACACTATCTGCACTCTATTGTCGAGACCTTGATCTGTACATTCTGGGGAAGTATGCCGAGGGAGAGGTCTTTGCTGGCACGGACCGACTTAGCATGGCCGTCCAGCCGGTGCTCGAAGCCTGGATGACGACCCATCAGTCTCACGTGTTATTTGAGGGTGATCGCGTCTTCAATCAATCCTTTCTCGAATTTCTCCTCACTCTTTCGGACACGGAAGTGCATATCGATTTTTTGAGAGTTCCCCAATCCATTCTCCTCCAGCGGTATCGGGACCGTGGATCCAATCAATCTGAGCAATTCCTCAAGGGTCGAGCCACAAAGTATCAGAATTTGATGGGAAACTTTGCATTGCGCCCGCACATTACGGAGTATGCGCATGTCACGCCGGCCGATCAGGCCCTCGTTCTCCACCATCTACATACGACCCTCCTCTAACGGCGACCGAATAGAAGGAGATTCGCAGGTACGACATATGGGGCTGTAGCTCAGTTGGGAGAGCATCTGCCTTGCAAGTAGAGGGTCGCTGGTTCGATTCCAGTCAGCTCCACCAAATCGGTACACTTCGAATAGGCTTATACGGATTGGAATTTGTCCTTGACTTATTCGCTCCACTCAGGTAGACTTAGAGTATGGGTACAGAAATTCTCGTTACTATTATTTTGAATGCCGCCGTGTGGTTGGGTGGGTGTGACCACTCAAGTCTTCAATATCCACAGGTGGGACTCCAAAGTGAACGTCATGGACGGTAT
>Ga0208960_1000528_pt1 | contig 21385 bp, 18 predicted proteins | sample GreLakmeON33MSRF_FD_187703 | JGI IMG/M metagenome (GOLD analysis project Ga0208960, IMG submission 187703) | Freshwater lentic microbial communities from great Laurentian Lakes, MI, USA - Great Lakes metaG ON33MSRF (SPAdes) | ecosystem: Environmental > Aquatic > Freshwater > Lake | place: Great...
GGTTGGCGTAATCAGCCTGCAAAATGTGCACTTGCTGCAGCGCCATCAGGCGGCCACGCCAATCGTTCGGGCAATGCGCTGCGCCCAGTCTTGGGCCTGAGCTGCGTTGCGCGCCTCAACCATCACCCGTACCAGTGGCTCGGTACCGCTGGCACGAATGAGCAGCCTGCCCTGCCCTGCCAATTCAGCCTGTACGGCCTGTGTTGCTGCGGCCAGCCCAGCGCTGGCCTGCCAGTCTTGTCCGGGCTTGAGGCGTACATTGAGCAGGGTCTGCGGAAAAAGCGCAACCGAAGCCAATAACTCAGCCATAGTTTTGCCGCTGCGCACACAGGCTTGCAACACTTGCAGTGCCGAGATCAAACCGTCTCCCGTGCTGTGCTTGTCGAGCATGAGCAAATGGCCAGAGCCTTCTCCGCCGAGCAACCATTGGTGTTGCTGCAAGGCCTCGAGCACATGGCGGTCGCCCACCTTGGCACGCACAAACTGAACACCACGGGCCTGCAGCGCCAGCTCGACAGCCATGTTGCTCATCACGGTGCCCACAGCCCCGGGTACAGATTGGCCGCTGCTCAGCCGCTCGTCAACCATCAGGTAGAGCAACTCATCGCCGTTGTAAAGCCGCCCCTGCGCATCGACCAACTGCAGGCGATCAGCATCGCCGTCTAGCGCCACACCGTAGTCAGCCCTGTGCAGCGCAACGGCTTGCACCAAGGCCTGCGGGTGCGTGGCTCCGACCCCATGGTTGATGTTCATCCCGTCAGGCTGGCATCCAATGGCGATGACTTCGGCGCCCAGTTCATGGAAAACCTTGGGCGCAATGTTGTAAGCCGCGCCATGGGCGCCGTCCACTACGATTTTCAGACCCTTGAGGGACAGCTCACTGGCAAAGGTGCTTTTGCAAAACTCAATGTAACGTCCGGCAGCATCATCCAGGCGGCGGGTCTTGCCCAGGCCAGCTGAATCTGCCCACATCGGAGCCTGCTCCAGCTTCGTCTCCACCTCCTGTTCCCAGGCATCCGACAGCTTGCTGCCCTGGGCACTGAAGAATTTAATGCCGTTGTCCTCAAAACCATTGTGGCTGGCGCTGATCACGACACCCAAGCTGGCCCGCTGAGACCGGGTCAAATAGGCCACGCCGGGCGTAGGCAGCGGGCCGAGCAAAACCACGTCAACGCCGGCCGAATTAAAGCCGCTCTCCAACGCACTTTCCAGCATATAGCCAGAAATACGGGTGTCCTTGCCAATCAGAACGCTGGGGCGAGCCTCATGCTGCTTGAGCACACGACCGACCGAGTGGGCCAGTCGCAAAATAAAGTCAGGGGTAATGGGCGGCGTACCGACAACGCCGCGAATGCCATCAGTACCAAAATAGGTTCGACTCATGAATGTCCTGAACTGTGTGACGAGGGGAATGAGATAGAGTCATTTTATGGCGCTGAGAACCTTGAGCGCCTGCACAGTCTCCCGCACATCATGCACACGCACGATGGCCGCCCCGCGCTCGACAGCCAGCAGGGCCGCGGCCACGCTCGCCACCATGCGTGGGTGCGGCATATCGGTGCCGGCCGCCGAAGGCAAATCAAGTGAGCTTGCCAAAGATCGCTTGCGCGACCACCCCGCGAGCAAGGGATAGCCCCCATTCAGCAGAGTTTGTTGCTGCGCGAGCAGCGAGAAATTTTGTTCTGCGGTTTTACCGAAACCTATGCCCGGATCGAGCACGATGCGCGCTTTGGCAACGCCCCGCTGGGTCAAGGCCAGCGCCCTTTGGGACAGAAAACTTAACACCTGGGTGAGTACCTCGCCCTCCATGGGGCTGACTTGCATGGTTTGCGGCTCGCGGTGCATGTGCATCAGGCACACACCACAATTTGGGTGAGCCGCCACAACCGCCAAGCCAGAGAGCGCTGCTACAGACGGTTCGGGATCAAGCCAGCGAAGCGCCCAGATGTCATTGATGATGTCGGCGCCCATGTCAAGGGCCACCTGCATCACCTCTGGCTTGTAGGTGTCCACCGAAACGGGTACGCCCAGCTGCAGTGCTCCCTGCAGCACTGGCAGCAAGCGAATGAGCTCCTCTTGCGCCGACAGCGGCTGGGCACCCGGACGGGTGGACTCGGCGCCCAAGTCAAGCAGATCTGCGCCCTGGCTCAGGAGCTGCTCGCAACGCCCCAGCGCGGCAGAGGCATCAAGGTGCTGACCACCATCTGTGAATGAGTCTGGCGTGATGTTGACAATGCCCATCACCCGGGGACTGCCCAGGTCTATGCGGTAGCGACTGGTCTGCCAAAACATTTGTCTAGAAAAAGCTCACGAAGTCTGACATTACCCAGCTGGTCCGGTTTGCCCGCTACTCGTCGTACCCCGAGCCAGAAATACCGTAACCGGCACATGCAGCTTCGCGCCCCTGCTACCGTTGCGCATGCCCTTCCTGATCGTGGCTACCGTTTTTACTTGGCCCCAAGCGCGAATTCATCGCTTTCAATTTGTTTCGGAGCTTCAGTGACACAGCGCCAGGCGCTTGAACTGACGCCTGCTCTGAGGCCAACTGGTGTCTGGTCGATCGGCCTCAGGCCACCGTTGGTGCGGGGTCTGGCTTGACGCTCGGTGCGCTGCCACCGCTGCTGTCGCTGCCCGAGGAGGGGGTACGAGGCGTCCAATCTTTGGGTGGACGCGGCTCCTTGCTGGCCATGATGTCATCGAGTTGGTCGCTGTCTATAGTTTCCCACTCCAGCAGGGCCTTGGCCATGGCATGCATCTTGTCGCTGTTGTCCTCAATGAGCTTGCGCGCCAAGCTGTACTGCTGGTCAATGATGCGGCGCACTTCGGCGTCCACCTTTTGCATGGTTTGTTCGCTCATATTGGTCGTTTTGGTGACCGAGCGGCCCAAAAACACCTCGCCCTCGTTCTCTGCGTAAACCATAGGCCCAAGCGCATCAGTCATCCCGTAACGGGTCACCATGTCACGCGCGATTTGGGTGGCCCGCTCAAAATCGTTGCTGGCGCCAGTGGTCATTTGCTTCATGAAAACTTCTTCGGCAATACGCCCCCCAAACAACATACTGATCTGGTGCAGCATGTACTCGCTGTCGTAGCTGTAGCGGTCCTGCGCCGGCAGGCTCATGGTCACACCCAAAGCGCGGCCGCGCGGAATCACGGTGACCTTATGCACCGGGTCGCACTTGGCGAGCAATTTGCCTATCAGGGCATGGCCAGACTCGTGGTACGCAGTATTCCTTCGCTCGGACTCGGGCATGACCATGCTTTTGCGCTCGGGGCCCATCAGGATTTTGTCTTTTGCCTTTTCAAAGTCCTGCATTTCCACGGTACGGGCATTGCGGCGCGCTGCCATCAGCGCAGCCTCATTGCACAGATTTGCCAGATCAGCGCCCGACATGCCCGGGGTGCCCCGAGCGATGATGCCGGCATTGACATCCTGCCCCAGCGGTACCTTGCGCATGTGAACATTCAAAATCTGCTCCCTGCCACGGATATCGGGCAGGGTGACATAAACCTGGCGATCAAACCGACCAGGGCGCAGCAGGGCAGAGTCCAAAATGTCGGGCCGGTTGGTGGCTGCAACCACAATCACACCCACATTGGTCTCAAAGCCGTCCATCTCTACGAGCATTTGATTGAGGGTTTGCTCGCGTTCGTCATTACCGCCTCCCAAGCCGGCACCTCGCTGGCGTCCGACCGCATCAATTTCATCGATGAAGATGATGCAGGGTGCGTTTTTCTTGGCGTTGTCAAACATGTCTCGAACCCGGGCGGCTCCGACTCCGACGAACATTTCAACGAAGTCAGACCCCGAGATAGAGAAAAACGGCACCTTGGCCTCACCGGCGATGCCCTTGGCCAGCAGGGTTTTGCCGGTGCCGGGCGGCCCAACCAGCAACAAACCGCGCGGAATACGACCACCCAGCTTTTGGAATTTTTGCGGGTCTTTGAGGAAATCGACCACTTCCTTCACTTCTTCTTTGGCCTCATCACAACCCGCGACATCAGCAAAGGTGACCTGGTTGGTGCTTTCATCCATCATGCGGGCCTTGCTTTTACCAAAGCTGAAGGCCCCGCCTTTTCCGCCCCCCTGCATCTGCCGCATGAAATAGACCCAAACCCCGATCAGGAGCAGCATGGGGCCCCAGCTCACCAGCAGGGTCATGAGCAGAGAGCCTTCTTCGCGGGGCTTGACATCGAATTTGACGCCATTGGCAATCAGGTCACCAACCAGACCACGGTCCAAGTAGGTGGCTGTGGTTCTAACTTTTCGGTCGTCATTGGTAACAGCCAAAATTTCAGTGCCGCCTTGACCTTCCTGGATCACCGCACTCTTGATGCGCTTGCCCCGAACCTCTTCCAAAAAGTCAGAGTAGCCCAGATTTCCGGCACCGGATGCGCTGCGGGTATCGAACTGCTTGAAGACAGTAAACAATACCAGTGCGATCACAAGCCAGACTGCTATTTTCGAAAACCACGGATTGTTCAAGCGGAGCTCCAGTTAGGACATGAATGTCATGCTTCGACATATCTGGGCCTTATTTTAGTGTTTTCAAGATGCCTCGGACTTAGCCCTACTTCCCCAAGCCCTTAGCGATCACCACCTCCGACCACATCCGACCACCTTAGCCCGCCTTGCCTGCCTTGCACCCTCTCCACCCAAAACGCTCATTTGGGCCTTGGGCCTCAGCCAGGACGCTTGCGAGTCGGTCTTACATCAAGGCCTGAGCAGGCCTCGCCCAACCAAAAAGGTTTCCGAAGAGCGGCCACGGGAGGCCCGCGGCTTGATCGGCTTGACCATCTCAAAGGTCTGCTTGAAGCGGGCCAGCAGGCCGTTGTAGGCGCCACCATGGAACACTTTGGCGACCAATGCCCCCTGCGGTTTGAGCTCCCTGGCGGCAAATTCGAGCGCCAGCTCCACCAAATGCTCGATGCGCGCCGAGTCCGCCGACTCGATTCCCGACAAATTGGGTGACATATCGGACAGCACCAGGTCTACCTTGACCCCCTGCAGCTCCAGAGTGAGGCGCTGCAGAACTGCATCATCGCGAAAATCGCCTTGTAAAAATAGCACCCCCTCCACGGCGACCATGGGCAGGATGTCTAGCGCCAAGATGCGGCCGCGGGCTGGACCGAGCTCAGCCGCGACGACTACTCTGGGGGACAGCTTGCGCTGAACATACTGACTCCAGGCCCCCGGTGCCGAACCGAGGTCAATCACCAGATCACCTGGCTTGATCAGCCTCAAGGTTTCGTCAATTTCCTGTAGCTTGTAAGCGGCTCTGGAGCGGTAACCTTCTTTTTGCGCTAATTTGACATAGGCGTCGTTGACATGCTCATTCAACCAGGCCCGGTTGACTTTGCTGCTTTTGTTGCTGTTTTTCATTTTTTTGGGGGTCACCGATAATACTGCCATGGCCCTGATTCAACTGACACCCGCCGAGCGCAAAGCGCACCGTTCTGAAGCCCATCACCTCGACCCGGTGGTGATGGTAGGGGGCGACGGCTTGACCGAGGCCATCAAAAAAGAGGCTCATGCCGCCCTGACTGCGCACGGGCTCATCAAAATACGGGTTTTTTCAGACGATCGTTCGGCACGCGAGGCCATGTTGCAACTTCTTGCCGAAGAACTCGATGCAGCGCCGATTCAGCACATTGGCAAATTATTGGTGCTGTGGCGGCCGATGCCGGCGCGTGAGAAGCCTGTCGATGAAAACCGCATGGCTGGCCCACGAGAGTTCAAAGTGCTGAAGTACAGCAAGCAGGCGGGCCAACGGCCCGAGGTGAAAACCCTGCGCGTCTTGGGCAACCAACGGCTTTCGGCTGGCGGACAGGTCAAGCGAGCCAAAGCGCGCAAGCAAATCAGCCTCAAAAAGCGCAGTCAGACATAAGTCACCGACACCACCTCGTAATTGCGCACGCCCCCGGGCGCCTGCACTTCGGCGGTGTCGCCCTCTTCTTTGCCGATCAGCGCACGCGCAATCGGGCTGCCGATATTGACAAAGCCGAGTTTGATATCAGCCTCATCTTCGCCAACAATTTGGTAGGTCACCCGCTCACCAGAAGCCTCGTCCTCGAGTTCAACCGTGGCGCCAAACACCACTTTTCCGCCAGCGTCGAGCTCGGCCGGATCGATGATCTGAGCGGCCGACATTTTTCCCTCTATTTCCTGAATGCGGCCCTCAATGAAACCCTGGCGATCTTTGGCGGCGTCATACTCAGCGTTTTCGCTCAGGTCGCCCTGGGCACGGGCTTCGGCAATCGCATTGATAACCCAGGGTCGGTCGATTGTTTTGAGCCGGTGCAACTCGGTTTTGAGCTTTTGGGCACCGCGTTTTGTGATGGGAATGGTGGCCACTGAGCGCTCCGTCTGGGTGGTGAATAGTTCCAAAAAAACGCGCCGGGCAAGATCTTGCGGCGGCGCCTGACCGGGCGGATTATGCCGGTGTTGTGCACCCTGTGGCGGCCAAGCCCCGCCCTGCCCTGCCGCAAAAGACTATTGAGTCAGCTGCCCATGCATCTCTTGAACCGACAGCACATCGAGGTGGTCCATCGCATGCATGCCCTGCACTGCGGCCTCGGCACCAGCGATGGTGGTGAAGGTGGTCACCCGCGCCTGCAAAGACGAGGTCCGAATATGGCGTGAATCAGCAATGGCATTACGGCGTTCTTCCACGGTGTTGATGACCAGGGAAATTTCATTGTTCTTGATCATGTCCACCACATGGGGGCGGCCCTCAGTCACCTTGTTGACCAGGCCACAGGGTACGCCGGCGGCATTGATGGCGGCCGCTGTACCCTTGGTCGCTGTCAAAGCAAAGCCCATGTCAAACAAAGCCCGGGCAACCACAATAGCTCTGGGCTTATCCCGATTCTTGACCGATATGAAGACCTTTCCAGCCGGCTCACCCGTGGCTGTCAACGGCCGCGGCAATTGGGTTCCAGCGCCCAATTGCGACTTAACAAAGGCCTCGCCAAAGGTTTTTCCCACCCCCATCACCTCACCGGTAGACTTCATCTCTGGTCCCAGAATGGTGTCGACGCCGGGGAACTTGACGAAGGGGAAGACCGCCTCTTTGACACTGAAATAAGGCGGCGTGACCTCGTGCTTGAGCCCTTGCGAGGCGAGCGACTGGCCCACCATGCAGCGCGCCGCGACTTTGGCCAGGGGAATGCCGGTTGCCTTGGATACAAAGGGCACTGTGCGCGAGGCCCGCGGGTTGACTTCCAGCACATAGATCAGGTCCTGCCCGTCGATATTCTGAATGGCAAACTGGACATTCATCAGGCCCACCACGTTCAGGGCCTGCGCCATCTCCGAGGTCTGGCGTTTGATCTCGTCAACGGTGGCCGCACTCAGGCTGTAGGGCGGCAGGGAACAGGCCGAGTCGCCACTGTGCACGCCCGCTTGCTCAATATGTTCCATCACGCCACCAATGAAGGTGCGGCCGGGCTCCCCATCGGCGCCAGCGTCGCGCAGGCAATCAACGTCACATTCGATTGCATCGTTCAGAAAGCGGTCAAGCAGCACCGGCGAGTCATGGCTGACCTTGACCGCCTCGCGCATGTAGCGCTCCAAATCACGCTGTTCATGCACGATTTCCATGGCGCGGCCGCCCAGAACATAGCTGGGACGGACCACCAGCGGGTAGCCTAGCGCGGCGGCTTTCTCCAGCGCCTCGGGCTCGGTGCGGGCGGTGGCGTTGGGCGGTTGGCGCAGCTTCAGGGTATGCAGCAGTTTCTGGAAGCGCTCCCGGTCCTCAGCCGCATCAATCATGTCAGGCGAGGTGCCGATGATGGGCACCCCGTTGGCTTGCAGGTCGAGTGCGAGCTTGAGCGGCGTCTGCCCGCCATACTGCACGATGACGCCCAGAGGTTTCTCCTTGTCGACTATCTCAAGCACGTCCTCCAGCGTGAGCGGCTCAAAGTACAGACGGTCTGAGGTATCAAAGTCGGTCGAGACGGTTTCCGGATTGCAGTTGACCATGATGGTTTCATAGCCGTCTTCGCGCAGGGCCAGCGCCGCATGCACGCAGCAGTAATCAAACTCGATGCCCTGGCCGATCCGGTTCGGGCCGCCGCCCAGCACCATGATCTTTTTGCGCTGGGTCGGCTCGGCCTCGCATTCGCTGTTTTCGGCCTCGTAGGTCGAATAGAGGTAGGCCGTGTCGGTGGCAAACTCGGCAGCACAGGTGTCGACCCGCTTGTAGACCGGACGCACACCGAGTTCATGCCGACGCTTGCGGATGAGGGTGTCCGTGGTTTTAAGCTGCCGAGCCAACCGCCTGTCCGAAAAGCCTTTTTGCTTGAGCGCACGCAGCGTCAACGCATCGATCGCGTCGAGCGTGGTGGTTTCGAGCTCGAGCTCGATCTTGACGATCTGCTCGATTTGCACCAAAAACCAGGGGTCAATTTTGGTTAGTGCAAACACCTCGTCCACGCTCATGCCCTGGGCAAAGGCATCACCCACGTACCAAATGCGCTCCGGGCCGGGCTCGCCGAGTTCTTTCTCCAACACCTCGCGGTCCTGGGTTTTCTCGTTCATGCCGTCCACGCCAACTTCCAGGCCACGCAAGGCTTTCTGGAACGACTCCTGGAAGCTTCGCCCTATCGCCATGACCTCGCCCACCGACTTCATCTGGGTGGTTAGCCGGCTGTCAGCGGTCGGGAATTTCTCAAAGGCAAAGCGCGGGATCTTGGTCACCACATAGTCGATGCTGGGCTCAAAGCTAGCCGGCGTGGCACCGTTGGTGATGTCGTTGCGCAGCTCGTCCAAGGTATAGCCCACTGCCAGCTTGGCCGCCACCCGGGCGATCGGGAAACCGGTGGCCTTGGATGCCAGCGCCGAGGAACGCGAGACCCTCGGGTTCATTTCAATCACCACCATGCGCCCGTCCTGCGGGTTGATCGCGAACTGCACATTGCTGCCCCCAGTGTCAACGCCGATTTCCCGCAACACCGCGAGCGAGGCATTGCGCATGATTTGGTATTCCTTGTCGCTCAAGGTTTGCGCCGGCGCCACCGTGATCGAGTCACCCGTGTGCACACCCATGGGGTCCAGGTTTTCAATCGAACAAACGATGATGCAGTTGTCGGCCCGGTCGCGTACCACCTCCATTTCATACTCTTTCCAGCCGAGCAGGGACTCCTCAATCAACAGTTCGCGGGTCGGCGAGGCTTCCAGCCCGCGCTTGCAGATCAGCTCGAACTCCTCGGCGTTATAGGCAATGCCGCCGCCGGTGCCTCCCAGGGTAAAGCTGGGGCGGATAACCGTGGGAAAGCCCAAGGTTTTTTGCACATGCCAGGCCTCTTGCATCGAGTGGGCGATACCCGAGCGGGCCGACCCCAGCCCGATGTGGGTCATGGCGTTCTTGAACTTGAGCCGGTCTTCGGCCTTGTCGATGGCTTGAGGCGTAGCGCCTATCAGCTCGACTTGGTATTTGTCGAGAACACCGTGGTGCCACAACTCAAGCGCACAGTTCAAGGCGGTCTGCCCCCCCATGGTGGGCAAAATTGCATCAGGGCGCTGCTTGGCAATGATTTTCTCCACTGTCTGCCAAGTGATCGGTTCGATGTAGGTCACATCAGCCGTGGCCGGATCGGTCATGATGGTGGCCGGATTGCTGTTGATCAGGATCACCTTGTAACCCTCTTCCCTCAGCGCCTTGCAAGCCTGAACGCCCGAGTAATCAAATTCACAGGCCTGGCCAATGATGATCGGGCCGGCACCTATGATCAAAATGCTTTTGATGTCGCTTCTCTTTGGCATGTGTTTGTCCTGCTGTCTGTTCTTTGTCGGCAGCGCCCGCGGGCACTGCAGCTATGGCTTCTCAAAGATTCGTTTTTTGCGCCGCTTTTCAGGCCAGGCTGGCATTGGCCAGCTTCAGGCCAAACCAAACAAACACCGCGCCCACCGCCCCAGACAGGCTAGCTGACAACTTGTGGTGCGCACGAAACCTCTGCGCCAATCGGGCACCCATGAGGATCAGTACCGATAAATACACCGCGCTAAAGCCCATGATGATGGCGCTCAAGATCAAAAAAGGCAGGGCCGGTGATGGGTAAGCTGGGTCGATGAACTGGACAAAGAAAGACAGCAAAAACAAAATTGCCTTCGGGTTCAACAGGCTCACCAGCAATGCGCGCTGAAACGGTTTAGCCAAATGCTGCGGCACCACTTGCAGGGGCGCTGCCGCAGCCTCGGCGTGGCGAAATTTTTTCAGCGCAGCGAGAATCAATTGCAAGCCAACCCAGCCGAGGTAGGCCGCACCCGCATACTTCACCACCATGAACAAGCCGGGGTTGGTTCTCAACAGGCCTGCCGCGCCCAAGGCCACCAAAACCAAGAGCACCGTGTCGCCCACAAAAACCCCCAAGGCCGCCTGAAAGCCAGCCTTCACGCCACGCACACCGGCAACCGAGAGAACAAACAGCGAGTTAGGCCCGGGCAGCAAGATGATGCCAAAAGCCCCGATGGTGTAGGTCCACAGATCGGTCACGCCATAAAAACTCATGCGCGCGCCTCCATCTCCAGAATGAAGCGATCGAACATCGAGCCAATGTCATGCGGACCGGGCGAGGCTTCTGGATGACCCTGGAAACAAAACGCCGGCTGGTCAGTCCGCTCCAGCCCCTGCACAGTGCCGTCGAACAGGCTGATATGCGTGACACGCAGCGTGGCAGGCAGGCTTGTTTCATCTACCGCAAAACCATGGTTCTGACTGGTGATGCTGACCCGTCCGCTGGCGAGTTCCTGCACCGGATGGTTGGCGCCGTGATGACCGAACTTCATCTTGAAGGTGCGAGCACCGCTGGCCAGCGCCATGATTTGGTGCCCCAGGCAAATGCCAAAAGTAGGGATGCCGCTGTTGATCAACTCGGCAGCGGCGGCAATCGCGTACTCGCAGGGCTGCGGGTCACCTGGACCGTTGCTCAGAAAAATACCGTCGGGCCGGTAGGCCAGCACAGCCGCCGCCGGGGTTTGGGCCGGCACCACCGTGACCCGACAGCCGCGCTGGGCAAGCATGCGCAGGATGTTTTGCTTGACTCCAAAATCATAGGCCAGCACATGGTAGGGCGTCTGCGTTTGCTCGCCATAGCCGGCCTGGCCGGCCAGGCTGGGTTGGGCCAGGCGCCACTCGGTCTGGCTCCATGCATAGGGGGCCGGTGTGGACACCAGCCGCGCCAAGTCCAACCCAGCCATGCTGGGCGCTGCAGCAGCCAGGGCCAGCGCACGCGCAATCAGTGCCGGAGTGAGCGCCTCCCCCGCCGAGAGGCCCAGAATGCAGCCATTTTGTGCACCCTGGCTGCGGAGCTGGCGGGTCAGCTTGCGGGTGTCTATGTTGGCGATGGCCACGGTGCGCTCGCGTTGCAGGTAATCGCCCAGCGTCATGTGCTGACGGAAATTGGAGGCCAACAGCGGCAGGTCCTTGATGATCAGGCCGGCGGCATAAACCCGAGATGCCTCCACATCCTGCGCATTCACGCCGTAATTACCAATATGGGGGTAGGTCAAGGTGACAATTTGCTGGCAGTAACTGGGGTCAGTCAAGATTTCCTGGTAGCCAGTCATGGCGGTGTTAAACACCACTTCTCCGACGGTGGCGCCGGCGGCACCAATCGAATTCCCGGTGTAGACGCTGCCATCCGCAAGTGCCAAAACGGCTGGCGGGGCAGTTCCCTTGAGAGACAAAAGCACAGGGTTCTCCGATTAAATAACGGGTACGCCCAGAGCTTCTCAGGCTTAGCGTCCTGATGCGGCTTAACGGTGGGATAGGGCCTGAGTTGCGCCAGGCGTACGGGCTGCCAAAGGGCGCCAGAGTATAGCCCAGGGCCAGCGCCCGGGTGCTCGAAAATCCCGCCCGCCGCCCGACGCTTCAGGCCATGCGAGCGGTCGCGCTGGCGTGCAGGCAGATGGCAGCCGCACTCGCCACGTTCAGTGACTCCTCACCGCCGGGTTGGGCAATTCGGACCTGCTGGCTGGCCCGCTCGGCCAAGGTGGCGCCAATACCCTGGCCCTCATGGCCAAAGGCCCAGGCGCAGGGCATGGGTAACAGACCATCGCGCAGCAGTTGATGCAGGCCACTGCCAGCGTGTGAGTCGGTGATCAAAACAGGCAGGGCCAATGCGTCTAGCGCGCTGGGCTCGGCGCCATCCAGCAGACGAAGGCCGAAGTGGGCCCCCATGCCAGCTCGCAACACCTTGGGCGACCACAGCGCGGCGGTGCCCTTGAGCGCAATCACTTGGCTGAAGCCAAAAGCCGCCGCACTGCGCAAAATCGCGCCAACATTGCCGGCGTCTTGCAGCCGGTCCAAAATGACAGTGGGGGCACTGGCCTGGAGCGGCTGCTCAATCGCGAGCTCAATGAGAAAGCCCATGTTTGCGGGTGATTCGAGGGCGCTGATCTCGGCGAACAAAGTGTCGGCAATGACCATATTTTTTTCCGCGCACCGGGCCCAATTCACCGGGCTACGCGGCCAATACGAAGCTGAAAAAACTGCAACAGTCGGTCGGATTCCGCGCGACAGTGCGGCACCGCACAGGTGATCACCCTCCACCCAGACCCGTCCCTGCTTGCGGTAGGCATTGCTGTCTCTGGCCAGGCGGCGCAAGGCCTTGAGCAGGGGGTTGTCGCGGGAACTGATGAACTCCGGCAGCGCAGCCAGCATCACATCACCTCGGCTACCGGTCTAAAACTGATGCGGTGCTCGGCGCAGGGTCCGTGCGCTTGCAAAGCGGCCAGATGAGCGGCGGTGCCATAGCCCTTGTGCTTGGCAAAGCCGTATTGCGGGTAGAGTTGGTCGAGCTCCAGACACCACCGGTCACGATGGACCTTTGCCAATATTGAAGCCGCAGAAATCGCCGGTACCAGCGCGTCGCCACCCACAATCGCCTGAGCCGGCAAGCCGATGTCGGGCAGGCGGTTGCCATCAACCAGCACCTTGTTGGGCTTGAGACGCAAGCCCTCCACCGCGCGGCGCATGGCCAGCAGGGTGGCTTGCAAGATATTGAGCCGGTCAATTTCTTCGACACTGGCCTGGGCAATCGAGCAGCAAAGCGCTTTGGCGCGGATTTCATCAAACAATTTTTCCCGGCGCAGCGCCGTGAGCTTTTTGGAATCAGCCAGCCCCTTGATGGGTTGGCGCTGGTCCAGGATGACCGCGGCCGCCACCACCGGGCCAGCCAAGGGGCCACGGCCGGCTTCGTCAACCCCAGCCACCAGCCCGGCGGTATCCCAGGACAGCGACAGTTGCTCAAGCTTGTAGGACTTTTTCGATCGCATAGCTGGCTATTGTGGGGGTGTCGCACCGGAGTTGCAGATGCAGATCAAAAAAACGCTGTTGCAAGGCCGCCGCTTGGTCAGGCTCGGTGCGCAGCCCAACCAACACGGCCTGGGCCAGCGCCGCCGGCGTGGCCGCATCTTGCAGAAGCTCGGGCACCACAAACTCCTGGCACAAAATATTGGGCAGGCCTACCCAAGGCTGCAGCCGCTTGCGCCGCATGATTTGCCAGGACCAGCCATTCATGTGGTACGCGATCACCATAGCTCGCTTGAACAGGGCGGCCTCCAGGGTTGCGGTTCCGCTGGCAATGAGCGTGATGTCACAGGCTGCCAAAACGGTGTGCGACTGCCCGCTCACAATGCTCAGGTGGGCGGCCATGCCGCTGGCCTGAGCTGCCGCCTCAACCTGCGCCCTCAAGCCAGGCACCACGGGCACGATGCATTGAACATTAGGCAATTCGCGCCGGACCAAGGCTGCCGCTTGAAAGAACCGCACTGCCAGATGCGCAATCTCGGATTTTCGGCTGCCGGGCAAAAGCGCCAGCACCGGCCCATCGGGCCGCAAACCGAGCTGCAAACGGGCGGCCGGCCGGTCAGCCTGCAAGGGGATTCGCTGCGCCAGGGGATGCCCGACATACGTGGCGGCAATGCCATGCTGCGCCAGCAGGGCGGGCTCAAAAGGAAACAGGCACAGCACATGGTCGACGCTGCGGCGTATTTTTGCTAGCCGTTCGGCGCGCCAGGCCCACACCGACGGTGAGACAAAGTGCACTGTCTTGATGCCACTGGCTTTGAGCGATGCTTCCAAATCAAGGTTGAAGTCCGGCGCATCCACGCCGATAAACAGATCAGGGCGCTGCTTCAACAAGCGGGCTTTGAGCTGCCGCCGGATTCCAACAATCTCGCGGTAGCGACGCAGCAACTCCCAACCGTAGCCATTCACCGCAAGTTTGTCATGAGCCCACCAGGCCGCAAAGCCGCGCGCCTGCATTTCAGGGCCGCCAATGCCCGCTGCCAGCACACCCGGCCAACGTGCGCGCAGGCCGTCGAGCAGCAGGCCAGCGAGCAGGTCGCCCGAGGCTTCGCCCGCCACCATCGCCAGACTCAGCCCGCCAGGCAGGGGGGAGCCGGCATCAGTTCTGAAACTCTTGGCGAACCGCTCTTGAGGCAAGTTGGCGGCATTCAATGGGTTCACGCTGCTTGGCAGGGCTTAGCGAACAATGCCCCGTTGGCTTGAGGTTTGATCCAAAAAACCCAGCATCGCGTCAATATCCTGCTCGGCCTGGGGGTTGCTTTTTTTGAGCTCAAGAATCGCTTGGCGAGCCTGCGCCAGGGTCAGCTCCTGCCGGTAAAGCGCTCTGTGCATAGCTTTCACCGCGGCCAGGCGCTCGGCGGAGAAGCCGCGACGGCGCAGGCCCTCGTAATTCATCGACCGGGCCTGGGCCGGCTGGCCCTGACACATCACAAATGGCGGCAAATCGGCAAACAGCAACGAACACATGGCGCTCAGGCTGTGTGCGCCGATATTGACGAACTGGTGCACCACGGTAAAGCCGCCCAATATGGCCCAGTCTCCAACCGTGACATGCCCGGCCAACTGGGCATTGTTGGCAAAAATAGTGTTGTTACCCACCGCACAGTCGTGCGCCAAATGCACATAGGCCATCAGCCAGTTGTCATTGCCAACCCGGGTCACGCCACCGCCTCCTGGCGAGCCAATGTTGAAGGTACAAAACTCGCGCACCGTGTTGCGGTCCCCGATCAGCAGTTCGCACGGCTCGCCAGCATATTTTTTATCCTGAGGAATGGCCCCGATTGAATTGAACTGGAAAATACGGTTGTCCCGGCCTATCGTGGTGCGGCCCTCGAGCACGCAATGCGGACCAATGCTGGTGCCGGCTCCAATCCGTACCTGGGGGCCGATCACGGTGTAGGGGCCAACACTGACCGAGCTGTCTAGTTCTGCGCCGGGGTCAACCACCGCTGTTGCGTGGATCGCTGTCATGCAGCTGGCCTCAGGCAACAGACCGCATGGCGCAGGTCAACTCGGCTTCAACCGCCAGTTCTTCGCCAACCAGCGCACGCGCCTTGAACTTGAAAATACCCGCCTTCATGCGCAGCAACTCGACATCGAGGATCAGTTGGTCGCCCGGCTCGACCGGGCGTTTGAAACGCGCGCCATCGATGCCGGCGAAGTAATACACCGAGTTCTCATTGGGAGAGGTGTCGAGCGCGTCAAAGGCCAGCAGGGCCGCTGCCTGGGCCAAGGCCTCGAGCATCAGCACCCCGGGCATGACCGGTCGGTGCGGGAAATGGCCCTGAAAAAAAGGCTCATTCATCGTCACATTTTTGAGCGCTTGGATGTGCCGGCCCTTGTCGATACTGATCACCCGGTCAACCAGCAAAAAGGGGTAGCGGTGCGGTAGTTGTTTGAGTATTTTGTGGATGTCCATCATGGCGGCTCCTTGGCATTTTTTTCTCGCTCCAGGGTCCGAAGTCGCTCGCGCAGTTGCTTGAGCTGTTTGAGCGCAGCAGCATTTTTTTCCCAGGCCGCGTTTGAATCCAGCGGGAACAAGCCGGTGTAGTGCCCGGGCACGAGCACTGATCTGGTCACGACACTGGCAGCAGAAATATGAACATGGTCAGCCAACTCGAGGTGGCCCAACACGATGGCGCCACCGCCCAGGGTGCAGTGAGCGCCTATGCGAGCGCTGCCAGCCACCCCAACACAGCCCGCCAGGGCGCTGTGTTGGCCAATTCGCACGTTGTGCCCGATCTGAACCAAGTTGTCGAGCTTGACGCCGTCTTCGATCACCGTGTCGCCCAAAGCACCCCGGTCAATGCAGGTGTTCGCGCCAATTTCAACGTCATTGCCAATGCGCACCACGCCGAGTTGCTCGATTTTTTCCCAGACACCCGCATTCGGGGCGAAACCAAAACCGTCTGCACCAATAACCACGCCTGGGTGCAGCAAACAACGCTCGCCGAGCGTGCAGCCTTCGCTCACTGTGACTCTGGACTTCAGCTGGCTGCCAGCACCGATGCGCACGCCTCGCTCAACCACGCAGAGCGCGCCAATGCTGGCTGTCGCGTGGATCTCGGCCTCGGCATCGATCACTGCGCTGGGGTGTATCCGGGCGGCACCAGGCTGGCCTGAACGGCTCTTCCATAGCTGCGTGACCCTTGCAAAGTAAAGATAGGGTTGCGCCACGACGATGCAGGCACCGCGCGATTGCGCCAGGGCGAGGTGTTCGGCTCCTACCACCACACAGGCGGCCCGCGATGCGGCGAGTTGCTTGATGTATTTCGGGTGGCTCAGAAATGCCAAGGCATCCGGGCCCGCTGTCTCAAGGGGTGCGAGTGCGCCGATCTCGCTTTGCGGGTCGCCGTAGAGTTCTCCACCAAGCGCCGCAACAATCGAACCTAGGGGCAGCAGCACATCGCAAACGCCTTGGGCGCTCTTAGCGGACAACACCCGAATTCAGGATCTTGATGACCTTCTCGGTGATGTCGTGCCTGGGGTTGACATAGACGGCCTCTTGCAAAATCAGGTCGTATTTTTCGGCCTCGGCCACCTGCTTGACAACCTTGTTGGCGCGCTCGAGAACCTGCTGCAACTCTTCGTTTTTACGGGCTGTGAGGTCCTCCTGGAACTCGCGCCGCTTGCGCTGGTGATCCCGGTCCTGATCCACCAGCTGTTTTTGCCGGCTGGCCCGCTGCCCTTCAGACAGCGTGGGCGCTTCTCGCTCCAATTTTTCTGCCATGGTCTTAAGCGCGGCGCTTTGGTCGACCAAATCTTTTTCCCGCTTGGAGAATTCCTGTTCAAGCTTGCTTTGCGCTGCCTTGGCCGTGCCGGCCTCCTTGAAGATCCGATCCGTGCTGACAAAACCGATGCGGAATTCTTGGGCCTGGGCTGCCAAGCAAGCCAGTCCGAACAGCGTACTAACAGTTGTTTGACGCAAAAAATGCTTCATTAGAAACTCGACCCAATTTGAAATTGAACGCTTTGCATTTTATCCCCTTCAAATTTTTTCACCGGCCAAGCGAATGCCAAACGCAGGGGCCCGACCGGAGAGATCCAGCTCAAACCGACACCGGCCGAAGACCTCAGGTCGCTGGCATTGTCGTTGACGCTCAGGCCGTAGCCCGGACCGCCAACACTGCCAGCGTCTAAAAATCCATACATCCTGAGTGTTTTGTCGTTACCCACACCCGGGAAGGGCGCCAGCAATTCTGCATTCACATTGAATTTTTGGCTACCGCCCACCACCGTGCCGCTGATGTCTTTGGGCCCCAGGCTGCCCTGCTCAAAACCCCGAACCGAGCCCAGGCCACCGCCATAAAAATTCTTGAACACGGGGAACGAGCGCTCGCCCACGGCCGCACCAAAGCCGAGGTCCGCATTGAGCGCCAAGGTCAGCTGCTTGCTGAGCGGAAAATACTCCTGATGCTGGAGAGTCGAGCGGAAATACCGCGCATCTCCGGCAACCGACAGGTCAGCGCTGAGGCGTTGGTAACGTCCTGCCGTGGGCGCCAGCGAACTGTCACGACGATCCCGCGACCATCCCAGCGTCAGCGGCAGGGCACTGCTCTCAAAGCCGAACTGCTTGGCATAGTCGAGGTAAGCGGTTGGCAGGGATGTTCCCGGCACGATGGTGGTGTTCTCGATGCCCGCGCCGAAGTAGACGGTATCGCTCTCGGTAAAGGGCACACCAAAACGGATGCTGCCGCCAGAGGTGACCAGTTGGTAATAACTTTGGTCCTGGTAGGGGCTGAAGGTTTTGTGATACGCGCTCAAGGTGCGCGATACGCCATCGCTCGTGAAATAGGGGTCTGTGGTGCTGAAATCGAGCACCCGGTTTATCTTGCTGGTGTTGAGCTGCACGCCCAGAGAATTACCCGAGCCAAAGGCGTTGTCCTGCTTCAAGCCGAACTGCAATCCAAGCCCATCACCGCTGGAAAAGCCAGCCCCAAGGCTCAGGCTGCCGGTGGGCTTTTCCACCAGATTCAAATTCAAGTCGACTTGGTCTGGCGAGCCCGGAACCTCAGAGGTTTCGACCGACACATCGCCGAAATAGCCCAGCCGGTCAACCCGGTCCCGCGAGAGTTTTATTTTGTAGCCGTCGTACCAGGATGCTTCGAACTGCCTGAGCTCCCGGCGCACCACGATATCGCGCGAGCGGTTGTTACCCGCCAGGTTGATCTTTCGCACATAGGCCCGGCGCGAGGGGTCAGCCTGCAGAACCACGGCCACACGGTTGTTGATTCGGTCAACCTCCGGGCGGGCCTCCACCCGTGCGAAAGCAAAACCGAAATTACCGAAATAATCGATGAAGGCCTTGTTTGTTTTGGCGACCTCGTCGGCGTTGTAGGCCTGGCCGGGACGAATCGAGACCAGCGATTTGAATTCATCATCGCGGCCCAGAAAATTGCCTTCCAGCCTGACGCTGCTGACCTCAAAACGCGCACCTTCGGAGACATTGATGGTGATTGCGATATCAGTTTTGTTAGGCAGAATCGAGACCTGGGTCGACTCGAGTTTGAACTCCAGATAGCCCCGGGTCAGGTAGTGTGAGCGCAGGGTTTCAAGGTCAGCATTGAGCTTGGTGCGGGAATAACGGTTGGACTTGGTGTACCAACTCATCCAGCCGCCGGTGTTGAGATCAAGCAAATCAAGCAGACTGGCTTGCGAGAAAGCCCGGCTGCCAATGATTCGGATATCGGTGATTTTGGCAGTGTCTCCCTCGATCACGGTAAAGGTCAGGTTGACCCGGTTTCTCTCAATGGGCGTGACCGTTGTGACCACGTCTGCAGCATACAGGCCGCGGTTGATGTACTGTCGTTTGAGTTCTTGCTCAGCCCGGTCAAGCTGGGCCTTGTCAAAGGGCCTGCCCTCGGCCAAACCAACATCGCGCAGGGCTTTTTTCAAGACTTCTTTGTCAAACTCCTTGGTGCCGACAAATTCAAGCTCGGCCACCGTGGGCCGCTCTTCCACGATCACCACCAGCACATCTGCGCTCACCTCGATGCGAACATCCTTGAACAAACCCAAGGCGAACAGGGCACGGATGGCAGCAGAGCCTTTGTCATCGCTGTAGAGGTCTCCGACCTGGAACGGCAGGGAGACAAACACAGTGCCCGGTTCGACACGTTGCAGGCCCTCGAGACGGATATCGCGCACCGTGAACGGATCCACGGCCCAGCCCAGCTTGGGCAATCCCAAAAGCAGTACCAAGGACAGCCAGGCCCGAAGACCAAATCGGTTGATTTGCATGTTGATGTTGTCAGTCGAACAGGCGGGTAATGTCATTAAAAAGAGCCACCGAAGTCATGAGCACCAGAACCAGCAAGCCCACCCGCTGCAAGCGTTCCATCCAGACCTCGCTGACCGGGCGCCCCGTGACACCCTCCCAAAGATAATACATCAGGTGCCCACCGTCGAGCATTGGCAGTGGCAGAAGGTTGAGCACGCCCAAGCTGACGCTGATCAACGCCAAAAAAAGAATGTATTGGGTCAGCCCCAAGCTAGCCGACTTGCCCGCGTAATCGGCGACCGTCAAGGGCCCGCTCAGGTTCTTTAGGGAGGCTTGTCCGATCAGCATTTGGCCAATCGTTCTGAGGGTCAACCATGAGACTTCCCAGGTTTTCTGAAAACCGCGGGTCAACCCTTCGATCGGGCCGTAGCTGACCAGTGCCAGCTCTGGGCTGCTGCCGACCATGGCGCCAATGCGTCCGACCAGCAGGTCTCCATCCTGCCGCGGGTCGGGCGTGACTCGAAGCTTCATAGCCTGCCCGTCGCGCAGCAGCACCCAGTCGGCTGCCACAGGTTTGCCATTTTCAACCGCAGCACGGATCAGGCGGCGTAACTGCTGGCCATCGACAACCGGCTGCGCGCCGACTTGGGTGACCAGGTCTCCCTCCCGCAAACCCGCTCTATCGGCAGCCTCACCGGGGGTTACTGCACCGATCAAGGGTTTGGTGAATGGCCCACTCAGGCCGATATCACGCATCAAGGCAGCATCAAGGTCCCGTGCGCTGAGTTGCTGAAAATTGAGTGAAAACTCGCGTGCGCTGCCCTGGGCCGGCGCCTGCACCAGCAGGCGCAGCTCACTCGCCTCAAGCGCGCCACGCGAAAGCAGCCAACGAAACTCTTCGAACGAGCTGATGTTTTGCGGTGCTGCGCCATCCATGGCCACAGAAATCACCCGCTCAGCGCCAAGCAGGCCAGCCCGGGCCATGACAGAGCCGGGCACCGGACTTGCCAAAACAGCCGCCGGCACGGTGCTACCGCCCCAGTTCACACAGGCATACAAGAGGATGGCGAGCAGAAGATTAGCAGCCGGCCCGGCGCCGACAATGGCAACCCGCATCAACAAGGGCTTGGTGTCAAACGCCATGTGTTGCTCGCTTTGGTCAACCGGTGCCTCCCGGCGGTCCAGCATCCTGACATAGCCGCCCAGGGGAAACAACCCAATCACAAACTCGGTGGGCGAGCCCTTGGGCTGCCAGCGCCAGAGTGTCTTGCCAAAGCCGATAGAAAAACGGGTCACCTTGACACCACAGGCGCAGGCCATCCGGTAATGCCCATATTCATGCACTGCGATGAGCAGCGCCAGTGCAATGAGAAAAGCCGCAAGTGTCAGCATGCCAGCCAGCCGGTGTGCCTGCTCAAAGCCCGATCCCCCGCACCAACTGCTGCGCCTTGCTGCGCGCCCGAGCATCGAGTTCGAGCAGTTCTTCAAGGGATTGGGGCGGCGACATGACAAGCGCGCTCAGGGCGCCAGCATTGACCGCGTGAATTTGATCAAAGCGAATTTGGCCCGCCAAAAAAGCTTCCACCGCCACCTCATTGGCCGCATTCAAAACCGCCGTTGACCCAGGCGGTGCTGCCAACACTGACCAGGCCAATGCCAAGCCCGGAAAGCGCAGACCATGGTCACCGGCATCGATAGCCTCGAAGCTCATGTCGGGCATGTTGCGAAAATCCAGCGGCCTCGCGCCAGAAACCATTCGGTCCGGCCAAGCCAGCCCATAGGCGATGGGGACCTTCATGTCGGGTGTCCCCAATTGAGCAACCACGGAATGGTCGGTGTACTGAACCATGGA
>Ga0208960_1000530_pt1 | contig 21313 bp, 16 predicted proteins | sample GreLakmeON33MSRF_FD_187703 | JGI IMG/M metagenome (GOLD analysis project Ga0208960, IMG submission 187703) | Freshwater lentic microbial communities from great Laurentian Lakes, MI, USA - Great Lakes metaG ON33MSRF (SPAdes) | ecosystem: Environmental > Aquatic > Freshwater > Lake | place: Great...
CCCAGCGCGAACCTCGGCGGTCATTCCTGGCGGAGCGGTCGTGACCGGGCAAAGCAAACTGGACGCCGCGCTATTCGCCATCAAATTGGGCCCGCAGGTCGAGTGGCGTCCCAGTCCAGCCTCCCGCTGGGGCTTGACCTTGAACGCCGGGCTCGCGGCGGCGATCGTCAACAGCGAATTCACGTTCAGCGAATCCGTAACCATCCCCTCGATGGGACCGGGGTTGCAGCCCGGTGTGTCCGCCACGCAGGCGCGGGCGGGATCGGGAAGCACTGCGGAGGTCCTGCTGGGCGGTTACGCCGGCCTGTCCGCGTCCTATAAATTCACCGACCGACTGAGTCTGATCGGCGCGGGGCAGTATCAAAACCTAGGCACCTTTTCCCAAACGGTGGCAGGTAAAAAAGCGGAGATCGAACTGGGGAACACCATCCTGCTCTCCTTGGGCCTGCGTTACTCGTTCTGATCCTAAAAAAGCAGTTGAGTGAGTTGTCAGCGGTGGCAAATGGCTGGTGGAATGGGTTATGCCAATGCAGATCCCCCCGGTTGCACCTCACCGGCAGGGTGAGGTGCTCGACCTCCAAGCCGCGCCTTCTTTCCCGCTGGCCGTGGACACGCACGGGCGGCGCTTTCATTTGGAATGCCGTAGAACGACAACTAGCATTCCCTTGGACGACAACTAAAACTCCTCAGTCGAGGGAGGGCGTTGGCGGGCTAGCCGGGCGGGTTGGAAAACCGCTGGTGCAGACCGCAGGCGGGCGCGAGCTGGGGGCTCGCCGCTCGCCCGCCTGCTCGTTTTACCTCGCGGCGAACTTCCCGGACTTGACCTCGAAGGCCAGAAACCGTTCCCTTGGGCCGGAAGATGTCTCACTTTTCGAGCGCCACCCGCCGCACTTTTCAACCAGCGTTTACAGGTGTATATTAGTTAGGAACTGATATCTTAATTGACCTCCGGGCGGGGGCACCAAGCGCCTTCCACGCCGCCTTCACCACCCAGCCGGACTGCTCCAGCGCCGCGCTCGCCGTCTCATAGTCCACACCCGTCAGTTCGCGCACGATGCGCACCGCGCGGTCGCGCAGCTTCACGTTCGAGGGGTTCAGGTCCACCATCAGGTTGCTGAGGACCTTGCCGGTGCGGACCATCGCCAGCGTCGTGAAGAGGTTCAGAATTAGTTTCGTGGCCGTGCCGGACTTCAGCCGCGTCGAGCCGGTGAGAATCTCCGGGCCGACATCGGGCGCGAGGACCACGTTCGCCACGCCGCGTTGACGCGTCATCGCCGGGTTGAAGCACAGCAGGACGGTGAACGCGCCACGCTTCCGTGCCGCCGCCAGCGCGCCGTGAACGAACGGTGTCCGCCCGCTCGCCGCGATGCCCACCACCACGTCCTGCTTTTCTACGCCTCGAAACAGAATCGCTCGCCCGCCCGCCGCGCGGTCATCCTCCGCGCCTTCCACCGCGCGGAACACCGCCGTCTGCCCGCCGGCGATGATGCCTTGCACCAGCTCCGGCGAGACGCGAAACGTCGGCGGACACTCGCTCGCGTCGAGGATGCCCAGCCGCCCGCTCGTGCCCGCGCCGACGTAGAAGAGCCGCCCGCCTCGCTTGAACGCAGTGACGATCTTGCGGATGACTCGCTCAATCTTTGGTGACTCGCGCCGGATGGCGGCGGGAAGCGTTGCGTCTTCGGAGAGCATCAGTTCGATCCCTTCCGCCACGGAGAGCCTGTCCAAGTTCATCGAGCGCGGGTGGCGTTGCTCGGTGGGAGACAGCGGATGGGGAATCGGGAATGGGGAATGGGGAATGGGGGCCGAGGTCACCGTCGCACTCGGCCGACTTTGAACTCCCCGCGCCAGTTCCACCGCTCCCCACGCACTCTCCCGCGCCAGCGGCGTCACGAGGCAGCCAGGCCACCGCTCGGCCAACCGTCTTGCCACCGCGCGCGCGAACTTGGGCTGCTTGAGCAGGACGCTCCCGGCCAGGACAAACTGCACCGGCTCACTCACCTTCGCCAACTTCCGCGCGCAGGCCACCCCGTCCTTCGCCAGGCTCGCCGCCGCGCCGGTGAGAATGTCCTTCGCAATCGCGTCGTGCTCCGCCGCCGCCGCGAAGACTTCCTCCGCCAGCGCCGCGATGTCCGCCTTGCTCGCCGCCTGCGCCCAAGTGATCAACTGGTCCGGCTCGTTGAGTTGCAGCGCGCGCAAAATCCGCTGCCCGAGCCGCGACCACTCGCCATCGCGGTCGAGGTAAAAGACACACGCCTTCAAAGCTCGCAGCCCGATTTCGTAGCCGCTGCCCTTGTCACCGAGGACGTGCCCCCAGCCGCCGAACCGCGCCGTCCGCCCGTCCGCCGTGCGCGCGAAGCAGCAGGAGCCGGTGCCGCTGAGCAGGAGAACCTTGGTGATTGGCGATTGGCGATTGGCGATTGGCGATTTCGTAGCCGCCGCCAGCGCCGTCTCCAAGTCATGCGTCGCGTGGCACGCCACGCCGGGCCAAACCCTCGCCGCTGCGGCGCGGATGCGTTGCCATTCCGGTTCGCCCCGCGCGCCCGCGAGGCCGATGGCGATAGCGGCGGGTTTTGGAAAATCCACGAAGTCAGCCCGCACCTCGCGCAGCCGGCGGAGGAGTTGGGCCTCTGTCAACAGCTTGAAATTAGCCAAGCCAGCCTCGAAGCGTTTCAGCAAGCGCCCATCCGAGTCCACCAGCAGCGCCACTGTGCGCGTGCCGCCGCCTTCGATGCCGAGGAAGACTGGCAAAACACTTTTGTCCTGTCGCATGGGCGCAGCATGAAGGATGGGCCGGAGAGGGAAAGTAATCAGTGATTAGTAATTAGTGGTGCAACGCGCGGACGTCACTGATGGCCGACCGCTCGACCCTAGCTTCCGACTAATTACTAATTACTAATCACGCGTTCTTCATCACTCTCTCCCCGTGTCCCTCGCGCACACCCAAGTCACCTTCCACTACGAACGCCTTCGCGCGGCGGCGACGGGCATCATGGAGGCGGCGGGCACGACGTTTCTGCTGCTCATCGCGGTGCGGCACTTCGACGCCGGGCCGATGGCCAAGGCGCTCATCGCCGCGGGCGGCAGCGTGGGGCATCTCATCAGCCCCTTCGTGGTGAACCAGGCCGGAAAGCTCGGCTGGCCGGTGGCGCAGGCCGCCTCGCGCATCGGCTTCCTAGGCGCGGCCTCGCTGCTGCTCGCGGTGTTCGCGTCGGAGTTGCCGCTGTTTGTGATGGGCAGTGTCATTGCCATGACGTGCGCCTCGGCGGCGATTCCGCTGATGACTCAGATTTATCAAACGAACTATCCGCCGATGGAGCGCGGGCGGTTGTTCTCGAAGGCGATGGTGATCCGCATCGGCATGGCCATCTTGGCGAACGAGCTGGGCGGACGCCTGCTCGCGGTGCACATGGAATACTTCCGCGGGCTGCTGCTCTTCTTCGCCGTCGTGTTTGCGTTCGGCGCGTGGTGCCAGTCGCGGATTCCCTCGGAGCCGTTCACTGCCAGCGCGGGCACGCATCCGCTGCGGGCGCTGCGCTACGCGCGCGAGGACCGGCTGTTCCGGCTCACGCTCATCTCATGGATGTTCATGGGGATGGGCAACCTCATGATGTATCCGATGCGCGTGGAGTATCTGGCCAACGAGCACTATGGCCTGAAGCTCGACGTGACGACGGTCGCGCTGCTCGTGGGCGTGATTCCCAACGCGGCGCGGCTCGTGATGAGTCCGATCTGGGGCTGGCTCTTCGATCGGATGAACTTCTTCACGCTGCGCGCGGTGCTGAACACCGGCTTCGCGCTGGGCATCCTCTCCTTCTTCGTGAGCGACAGCCTCGGCGGGCTGGCGCTGGGCGCGGTCATTTTCGGCGTGGCGAACGCGGGCGGCGACGTGGCGTGGAGCCTGTGGGTGACGAAGTTCGCGCCGCCCGAACGCGTGGCGGACTACATGAGCGTCCACACGTTTTTCACGGGCGTCCGGGGCGTGGCCGCGCCGCTCATCGCGTTCCACCTCGTCGGCACGATGGGCATGACGAACATGGCGTGGATGTGCACCGGACTCATCGCCGTGAGCGTGGTGATGCTGGGCACGGAAGTGCCGTTGGGCCGGAAGGCGAAGGCGGCGACGCCGACGACGGAAGAAGTTTCGGAGTGAGCTGTCAGCCGTCAGCACTCAGTGGTCAGCAAGGGCGGTGCTTCAGGGCTGATCGCTGACGGCTGACGGGTGTTCGCTCTCAAGCAGCCGCAGCAGTTCGTCTTTCGCCGGCAGCAAGCTTTTGTAGTCCAGCATCGCGCCGGGCATCGTGCGGAGGGCGCGGGCGAGGCCGCGCGCGGCGGTGGGGTGGCGCTTCACCTCAAGCAGTGGAATCACGGTCATGCGAATGCCGAACAGCACGCCGCGGCTCTCCGGCAGTGCGACGAGCGCCTGGTCTTCCACGCGCAGCCAGACTTCGTCCTCGCGCAGTGGCGGCGTAAGCTTGCGCAGGCCACGCGCGGGGTGCTGGTTCAGTTCCGGCGAACGGCTCATGCCCCAGTTCGCGCGACACCACGCGGCACCCGGCTTGAGGCGGCTCAGGAAATTGTGGATAGGCGAGGCCAATTCGTCGTTCAGGCGCGGCACGGGCGTGTGAATCACTTCGAGCGGTTTGCCCACCTTCTCCTCGAAGCTCCACGACGACGGGAAGCACACGCAGCCGCCGACCAAGTGGAAACGCCCGGTCACGGCATCGGGCTTCAGCAGGATGTAATCCGGCTCCCACGCCTCGCCGAGCGCGAGGTGGGGCGCGTCTGTCGCCAGCGCGCCGCCGGGTGCTTCGGACATTTCACCGGCGCGCTGGGATACATGCGCCCGGCACAGTTCGCTCTCAACTGGCAGCGAGTTCCACTGCCGCGCCAGCGCGATGGCTTCCTCCAGCAACGGCTCGGCCCCGGGCAGCAGCGCGGCGCAGCGGGCGGCGTCATTCCGCAGCCAGTGGCGGCGCTGGGCGAGCAGGTCAGCGTGACGCTCAGTGGGGGCGAAGAAGGTTTCAGCGCTGCCGGCCTTGAGACCGAAGCTGTGCTGGTAGTCCTCGTCCGGCAGGACCTTCACCCACGCTGGCGGAGGTCCGGTCACGGCACGCGCAGCACGCGGAAGAAGAGGCGATTGGCGGACGAAGCGGGGAAGTTGGTGAAGGTGCCGGTCGTCGTCGTGGGAACGACCGGGTTGCCAGCGCGGAACCAGTTGGTGAAGTCCGTCGTGGCCTGGACTTCGTAGAGTTCGTAGGGCGTGGCAAACCATGCCAGGCTACTGCTCGAAATAGCGGTAAAGCGCAGGACGGAGGCCGCGTTGGTCGGATTCGTGCCGAGTCGGAACTCGTTGAGGTTGCTCACGCCGTCGTTGTCGGCATCCGCATTTGGGTCCACGCTGGCACTGGTGCTGCCGAAGTATTGGGCCACCCAATCGTCGGGTAAGCCGTCGCTGGAACCGCCGGGATTCTGATCCGCCAACAGGGAAATGACGCGGACCTCGACGTAGGGCGAACCGTTGGTGCCGTCAGAGAATCTCAAGAGCGCGTTGTCGTAATAAGAGCCAGTGCTTGGGTCTCGTCGGGCGGCTCCGAAGAAACCGCTCGGCGTGAACTTGAGCGTGGTGCCGAGCAAGGAGAAGGCCCCCGCGCTCGTCGAACTGCTGACGAGCGAGAGCGTGAGATTGGAGGTTTGCAGGTCGTAGCCGCGGATCTCGACCTGATTGATGCCCGTGATGTTGGGAGCTCCGGTTGGTTGGGTCACAATGTCCATGAACCGGTCGTAGCTCCATGGCGGCGTGTTGTTCGTCGGATAGGCCTGCTGCACGACGGGCGGGTCGTAGCTGCCGAGCGTCGCGCCACGGCCGTCGTCGTGGGCTTGGAAATACATGATGGCCTCTTTGAGCGTGGGATTCGGCTCGGAAGGATTCTCGCTTGAATGCTCCATGCTCAGGACGTGGCCGATCTCGTGGCAGAGCACCTCCTCGAACGTGCTGAGCGTTTGCAGCAGGTCATTCGTGTGCTTCATCACTAGGTGGCCGCTTCTGATGGGAAAGAATTCGTTGCCGTTGACGTTGCCACCCATGCCGTCGGCAATGGAGAAGCCGTTGCCGCCGACCCCTAGCGTCGAGGAGCCGCTGATGCTGCCATGGAGGTCGTGCAACTGGAGGCGGATGCGTCCGTCGTTGGTCGAGAGGTTGGCCGGGGGCACGCCGAAACTGGTGATGCCGAGGAAGGAAAACTTCAACCCGGTGACATTCGCCCACGCGCGAAAGGCGTTGGTCACTGCGTTCAGTGCCTGTGCCGGCGTGATGCCGGCGGGGAGCGCGTCGGCGTCCACGAGATACTCAATCGGCTCGCCCCGGTCACCGGCAGTGAAGCGGCGGGAGATGCCGGTAGCATTCGTTAATAGACCGGGCACCGCGAGCGGGACGAGGAGGCTCGCGGCCTGAGCAGTGAAGTCCGAACCGGTGGCTCCCGGATAGCGAGTGCGTGCTGCGGAGAGGAGGGCGAGGGCCTGCGGGTCAGTTGCAATGGCGGCCGGTGTTCGCGCACCCGCGCGGGCGAGGGCGGGAGCGCCGGTGGAGCCGTTGTCCACGAAGAGCGTGCCATCCGCGCGCTGACCGAGGAGAAAGAGACGTTCGTCGCCGACACTCAACTTGGGTGCGTCGCTGGAGACTTCACCGAACTCACCGACTCGTCCGCCGCGATGAATTACCGTGATGGTGGTCGGGAATCTGCCCTTGAACGCCTCGTTCACCCGCAACCAAGTGCGGGTGTAGATGCCGCCGTCGGCTGCGCTCCGAAAGCTCTCCGCGCCGAGCACGGTCGCGTGGCAGATGGCGACGGCGTTTTGCACGCGTGCATCGGGTGTGGTGGGCGCAACGGTGATGGAGAAAGCGGAGTGCGCGAGGGCCAGCACGCACGCGAGGGGCAGCGTGACGTGGAATCGGTTCATGGTGCGGGGAAGATGGACCACACGCAGCAGCAGCGCAAGGACAGGCAGGAGTTACCCACCACCACCGCTCACTCCCGGTGAGGGGAGTGGGCGTCCCAGGGTGGGTTTGGGGACAGCACCGGTGGCTCTTGAGGTCCCCCGATGGTGAAGTTCACTTGCGATGCGCCTGCTCGTAATGCCGCTTGAGCAGGTCCGCGCCAAAGTCATTCTCGAAGTCGCGCCAGACGGCGTGGACGTGGTTCGCGTTGTTCTGCGTGTTGTCGTATTCGAGCAGGAAGGTCGGGCCTTGCACGCGGTAGTAGTGACCGTCGCCGCGCTCCAAGCCGCCCGCCCACGCGAAGGAGGTCTTCTCCCAGCCGGCCTTCGCTACCTTCGCGAGATCGCCCTTCGCCACGTCAGAGCGGACGCGGTTGGCATACTCGGCGACGATCTTCTTGAGCAACTCCTGCTGTGCACCGTTTAGCTTGCTGTAGCTGATGCCCTCGGGGGAGAGCGGGGTAATCTTCGCGGGCGGTCCTTTCGATCCAGCCGGCCCAGCGGCCGTTATGATGTCGGCGGGAGCCTTGTCGGCATAGATGCCGGCCTTGCGTTGCTCGGCGGACAGGGACTTCACCAGCTCACGGCCCAAGTCCTCCTCGACGCCCAGCACGCGCAGGCCCTTCTTCGGCCCCTCGCGGACTTCCGCCGGGTTCGTGCCCATGAAGGACGGGACAGCGGCGACTTCCTTGCCGTCCACAATAGTGAAGCTCAGGGAAAGGTGATGCCCCTCGAAGCGCCACGCCCAGGTGCCCTTCGCGTCCGGCGTGCCGTAGATGCTGACGAAGTAGAGGATCGGATTGCGATCCACCTTGCCGTTCTTCTCGAGTTCCTTGAGCACCGCTTCGAGAGTGAAGATGCCGGTGGCCTTCGCGTAGCCGCCTTCGCTCAAGGCGGACTGCAACAGCGCCAACGCGAGCTTGCGTTGGTCGTCGGCCATCTCCGTCATCGGCAGGCCCTTGCGTCCGAAGGAAACCATCTCCGTCGGGATGAAGTGCCAGGCCTGCCGGGCATCAGCCTTCAGGTCGGCGTAATGGGCCTTGGCTTTCTGCTCGGGCTTAAGCGTGGCCAGAAACTTCTTCGCCGCCTCCGTCATCGCGTCGGCGGCGGGATGGGCGTGGAGTGAGATGGAAAAAGCGAAGCCAGCAGCCAGCAATGCGGCGCGGCGGAGAAACGGGCGTTTGTTCATGCGGTGATTCAAGACGACTGCGGTGCGAAGGCAATGCAATAAACTTTTTGCCGTGGACGTAGCGGGCAGGCTGCTCGCGCTCGGGGTTTTCCTTGAAATGCCCCCGAAGCCTTTCCACTCTCCGCCCGTCGCCACACATACCATGAACACTCCCTCCGCCCTCAACCGCCGTTCCTTCCTCACCGCCGCTGCCACCGCCGTCGCGGGCGCCGCCGCCGCCGCAGACCGCGATTGGACCGGCAAAATCCCCACGCGCTACCCGGACCCGGACATCATCTCCCTCGACAAGCGTTTCAAGGCCAAGCTCGGCAACACGCCCATCCAGCGGATTTACCACGGCGCGAATACGATGTGGACCGAAGGCCCGGCGTGGAATGCCGTGGGCCGTTACCTGCTCTGGAGCGACATCCCGAACAACCTCCAGCAGCGCTGGATTGAGGACGACGGCCACGTGAGCACGTTCCGCAGCCCGGTGAACAATACGAACGGCAACACCTTCGACTACGAGGGCCGGCAGCTTTCCTGCGAGCATCTCACGCGTCGCGTCGTGCGCCACGAGCACAACGGCACCGTCTCCGTGCTGGCGGACAAGTTCGACGGCAAGCCCTTCAACGCGCCGAACGACGTGGTGGTGCATCCGAACACGGGCGACATCTGGTTCACCGACCCCGGCTACGGCGGCTTGATGAACTACGAAGGCGAGCGGTTGAAGTCCACTACCGTTCAGCCGAACCAGAAGGAAGCGGTGTATGTGATTGATGGCAAGTCCGGCAAAATCGAGAAGGTCACGGACGAAATCTTCAAGCCCAACGGCCTGTGCTTCTCGCCGGACTACAAGAAGCTCTACGTGGCCGACACCGGCGCGAGCCACTACGACAACGCGCCGAAGAACATCAAGGTGTGGGATGTAGACGGGCGGAAGCTCAAGAGCGGGAAGGAATTTGCTTCGATGAAGCTCAAGTTCAAGCGCGATGGGAAGGACGTGGAAGACGCCGGCTTCGCCGATGGCATCCGCTGCGACACCGAGGGGAACATCTGGGCCAGCGCCGGCTGGGTGGGCGCGGGCTACGACGGTGTCCACATCTTCGCGGGCTCGGACGGCCAGCGCATCGGCCAGATTCTGCTGCCGGAGATTTGCTCGAACGTCTGCTTCGGCGGCGCGAAGCGGAACCGCCTCTTCATGACCGCCAGCACTTCGGTGTATGCGGTGTATGTGGAGACGCAGGGCGCGCACATCACCTAGCGCTCACGCCGCCGGCACGGGCTACTTGAACATCGCGTGCTTCGCATCCCCGCCGCTCAGGACGTAGGCCACGAGGTCGAGGATTTCGTCCTGCTTGAGCATGTTGATGAGGCCCTCGGGCATCGGTGAAATCTTCGACGGCTCCATCTTCACGACCAACTTGCGGTCCACGCCGAGGCGCTGGTTCGGGTCGGTGAGGTCGGTGTTCACCTGCACGGTGTCGCCGTTCAGGTTCACGATGATGCCGGAGATTTTCTCGCCGTCGGTCTTGGTCAGCACCACGGGGACGAACTGCTCATTGATTTCCTTGCTCGGGTTGATGATTTGGTCGAGGAAGTCGCGCGCGTTGTAGCGACCGCTAGCTCCGGTGAGGTCGGGGCCGGTCATGCCGCCCTCGTTGCCGAAGCGATGGCAAGCGAAGCACGCGGCGGCCCCGAACATCTTGCGGCCGTTCTCGTAGTTGCGGCCTTTGAGACCCTTGTCGGCGACGGTGGCGAGTTCGTCCAGCTTCCATTCCTTCACGTAGCTGCGGCCGGCGAAGGCCTCGGCCAACGCTTCGAGCGGCGATTTCTTCACGGGCTTCTTGGCGAGCAACTCGGCGAGCGTGGTCTTCTCCGCGTCGCTCAGAGTGGCCTCGGCTCCGGTGCGGATGAACTCGATGAACTTCTCGAAGCTCGCGCCACCCCGGTAGTTCGCCGCGCGGAGGAACCAGTTGAACTGGTCGGTGCGCAGCGCGGTGGTCCAGCCGGCTTTCAGCATGCGCAGCGAGCGAGCGTATTCCATCTGCTCCTCCTGACCGGGCGCGTTCTTCAGCGCGGCGATGCCCTTGGCAGCGATGGTGGGCGACTGAAGCGCGACGAGCGTTTCGCAGAGCACCCAGTTGAGCGGGAAGTTCTCGGCGGGAAACAGCGGGTCGAGCTTGGCAATGGCGCGCTGGCGCGTGGCATCATCGGGTTGGCCGAAGCGGACGAGGCTGATGGAGTAAGTGCGAACGAAGGCGAGACGTTGCTCCTGATTGAGCTGCTTCCAATCCACCTTGCCCAACGCGGTGTAAATCTTCGCGGCCATCGCGGTGTCCACCGGCGCGTCGGTCGGTTTGCGATGCTGCGGGTCAATGCCCGTCAGGCGCGCGAGGCCGAGGAGTGCTTCGACCTGTTTGCCGGCGTCCTTTTCAGCGAACACCTTGTCGGCCCATGTCGCGGCGGGTTGCCATTCGAGCGCGGTGCGCGCGGCCCAACGGAGGTAGCGGTCGCTGCTGTTCAAGTGCGGCCACGCGGCGGCGATGGCTTTCGGGTCAGCCTTGCCGTGGAAGGCTTCAAGCGCACGGCGGAGATCACGGGCCTTCGCGGCGACGGGGTCGGTCACGGCTTTCGCAGGCGCGGTGGATTCCTTGCCGGTGTAAGTCACGCGGTAGAGACCGGACTGCACCTTGCGTCCGCCGATGGCGAAATACATCGCGCCGTCCGCCGGGTGGATGATGGCGTCGGTAAGCGGCAGCGGTGCGCCGGAGAGAAATTCCTCGCGCGTGGCGGTGTAGCTGGAGCCGTCAGGCTTGAGGTGGACGGCGTAGAGTTTGCCCCAGCTCCAATCGAGGATGAAGAGCGCGTCCTGATACTTGGCGGGGAACTTCGCGCCGTAGCCGAACGTCACGCCAGTGGGCGAGCCGGGACCGATGTTCGCGACCGCGCCGAGGTTGTCGGGATACCACTCGGGGCGCTTGCCCGCGCCGTTGCGCCAGCCGTATTCGCTGCCGCTGGTGACGTGGTTCACGCGCGTGGGGCGATACCAAGGCGTATTGAAATCGTATTCCATGTCGGCGTCGTAGGTGAACAACTCGCCGTCGCGGTTGATGGCGCCGTCGAAGATATTGCGATAGCCGGAGGAGTAGGCCTCGAAATCTTTTCCATCGAGCGACACGCGGTAAATGATGCCGCCGGGGCCGAGCACTTCGCGCATGAAGCCACGACCGTCCGGCATGCGCGGGAGGACGTGATCCTCGCCCCAGACGAGCGGGACGCGCGAGCCGCTGAAGGTCGTGGGCTTCGTGCCGTTGCCCGTGATGAGGAAGAGCGACTTCGCATCGGGCGCGAGCACGATGGCGTGAACGCCGTGGTCGCCACGCGCGTTCATCTCGCGGAGGAGTTCCACCTTATCGAGCACGTCGTCGTTCTTCGAGGAGGTGACACGGTAGAGGCCGCTGGGGATTTTGTTCTCGTAGTCGTTCACCGCAACGTAGAGGCCGTTGTTGAACCACAGCAGCCCGTTGGCGGCGCGGATGGCGGCGGGGATTTTCTCAATCTTCGCGGGGTCGAGCGGCTGGCCGGGCGCGGGCGGCGCGAAGCGGAACAGCCCACCGTATTGGTCACTGGCGATGATGCGGCCCTTGCCGTCGGTGCAGAGGTTGACCCACGAGCCTTGCTCGCCGATGGGCACGGAGTGGAGCAGCTCGACCTTGAAATCCTTGAGCACCTTGATGCGTTCGAGCGGGGTGGCCTTGTTCTCGTTGATGGCCTGGCCGGCGTTGGCGGCGGGCGCTTTCTTGGCGTCCTTCTTGGCGGGCTTGGGTGCCTGCGCGAAGGCAGAAGCGAGGCCAAGCGCGAGAGTGAGGGCGGTGAGGCGGAGCAGATGTTTCATAAACGTGCGGGGGAGTAGAGCAGAAGCGGGGCGGGGAGGAAACTGGGAGATGGGGGTGTGGGTGAGAAAGTGGGAAAGTGCTGGTGGAGTCGAAGTGTTTTCGCGCCTGCTCACTTTCTCACCTGCGCTGGCCGTTCACTTCTGCCCCGGCTGTTTCGTGTAAGCCGTGACCGCCTTCACCTTCGCGACTTTTGCAGCGTCCATCACCTTCACGAGTTGGCCGACGGGCGCTTCCGTGTCGGAGCGGATGGCGAGCACGACGTTTGGATTTTCACGAACTTTGGAGGTGAGTTCCTCCTGCAACTTCTCGGCGGTGACGGGCAGGCCACCGAAGTGCAGGTGCGGCGCGGTCTTCACGATGTCCACGAAGAGCGGCGGGATTTTCTCGGCCACGCCTTCCTTCGCCTGCTTGGATTCGGGGAGCGAGAGCTTCACCGCCGGCTGCTGGCGAAAGGTGGTCGTGACCATCAGGAAGATGAGCACGACCATCAGCACGTCAATCAACGACACGATGATGACGGCGGGCGGGTTGCGACGTTTGTGGGTGGTGAACTGCATCGCTGGGCTTTGGATTTAAGCCCGGCTCGCGGCGCGGTATTGGCGCTGGAGGAATTCGTCGCAGAGCGTCTCCATCTCGACGGCGAGCGACTCCACCTTCTTGCTGTAGTAACTCCACGCGACCAGCGAGGGAATCGCCACGAGCAGGCCGAACAGGGTCGCGCGCAAGGCCAGCGCGATGCCGGCGGAGAAGAGCGTGTTGTCACCCGCGAGCGTCTGCTGGCCCATGCCGGTGAAGAGGAGAATCAATCCATACACCGTGCCGACGAGTCCCAGCAGCGGCGCGATGCCGGTGATGATTTCCAAGACGACGAGGCCGCGCTCCAACTGTGCCATCTCGTGCCGCGCCTTGGTTTGCAACGCGTCAATGTTCTCAGCCTTGGGACAGTCGAGGTGGTTGGCAGCGACGAGAAGCAGGCGGCCGATTGGAGAGGGATGCTGTTCGCATGAGCGGCGCAGCATTGGCAGGTCGGTGGGCAACTGGCAGTTCGCCACGGCCTCTTCGAGGACAGGGGGGATGACGCGGGCCTCTCGCAGCGCAAGTCCGCGTTCAATGATGAAAGTCAGGCTGAGGACCGAGGTCAGCGTCAGCACCAGAATGATGGCTTGTTCCATTTGTCAGGGGCGATTGATGCCTGTCTCGGGGAGAGTTGAAAGTTGAAAGTTGAGGGAGGGCGATGGTGGAGGTGACGGCTTGGGCGACTCTCAACTCCCCAACTCTCAACCTCCCATCAATTGTAGAAGAACGAGAAACGCACGTCGCGGTGATCGGCTTGCATCTGCCGCCGCATGTCGCTCGGCCAGCGCGGATACGGCGCGGGATCCTGAATGGCCTTCTGGCAGAAGAGCGAGTAAAGCTCGCCCACGTCCGCGTCGTTGACTTTCACGTCCGTCACGCGGCCGTCGAAGTGCATCCGAAACTCGACCACGACTTTTCCGCGCGGGGTCGGGCGTGACTCCAGCAAGCTATACCAGCGCTGCTGGATGGCTTGGATGACGGCGGCGTCGTAAGCCCCGAAGGCCATGCCACGCGCGTCCAGCGCGCTGATGCCGAGGCGGCTCACGCCGCCGTCCTGCTTCATCTTTTCGCCGACCAGACCACTCTCCGCCCGCCGTGCGAGCGCTTCCTTGATGGTGCGCGGACGGGAGATTTTGGTCTCGGCCTCCCCCGGCTCGGGCGGAGGCGCTGGTTTCGCGGTGCTGGGGTTCAATGTCGGAATCGCTGGTGAAGGCGGGGTGGTCGGAGCCTTGGCGACTTGCACGGGTGCGGGCGGGGCAGGGGGCTTGGGCTGCGGCAAGGTGTCACCTGCCGGCTTGGGTGTCGGAGTGGGCGCGGGCTGCAAAGGCTGCGGCTCAACTTTCTTCGGTGGCGCGGCCTGCGGAGCTGGGGGCGGGGGCTGCGGCTTGGCTTCGGGCGCGGGCTTGGCTTCAGGAGGCGGCGTCGGAGCTTTCGGGCTCGGCGTGGGCGGTGGTTCGGCGGGTGGGAGCGGTTTGGTGACTTCGGTGACCTTTGCAAACTGCTCCTGTTTGCCGTCCATCTTCGGGACGTTCGACTGGATTTTGGCATCCGGGTTGGCGGCGCGGGTGCTAACCACGGAGTAAAACTTTGTGTCCTTGGGAGGCTCGCTGGCTTGTGCGGGGTCCACGTCCACGAAGGTGAGCTGCGGCATCGGCGGGTCCTCCGGCAGCGGCTGGCTGGCGAGGAGTTTCTTCAGCTCCGCCGGCAACGGCTTCGCCTCATCGAGCTTCATCAACAGCGCGGCGGGATTGAGCTTGGCCGATTGGGTCTTGAGCCAGTCCAGCCAGGCGAGGTGTGGCAGGTGTGCGCGAAACTCCCACGCCAGCAAAATCACGACGTGCGCGACGATGGAGCACACGAACGCCAGCACGAGCAGGCTCACCTGGTCGCGCCGAGGTCGCCGCGCTTTGAAGTCCGTCAAATCCACACCGCCAACGTATCAGGCGCGGGAAGCGGGCGGAAGGTGAAGTTCCGCGTGCGGTCTGGAGCTGCCTTATGGCGACACCGAATGCAACGGGGCAGGGGAGGCAGCAGGTTTGCGCCCCGACTCCCGCACTTTGCACTCGCGCCTCGACACGGAGCCGCGACCTCGGAAGACTCCGCGCGTCACCCGGTTTACTGACTCGTTGTGGACCCACTCTGGATTTTTCTGATCGGCATGGTCGTGGTGCTCGGCGGCATCCTCGCCCTGCGCCTCCACGCGTTTCTCGCGCTCGTGCTGGGCGCGCTCGTCGTGGCCGCGCTCACGCCGGCGGCGGCCATTGTCCAGCACGGACTCAGCAAGAAACTTTCCCCAGAGGCCGCGCAGCGGGTGGCGGATCAGCCGGTCATTGAACGCGTCACCCGTGAGTTCGGTGCCACCGTGGGGCGCATCGGCGTGCTCATCGCGTTCGCGTCCATCGTGGGCAAGTGCCTCCTCGACAGCGGTGGCGCGGACCGCATCGTGCGCTCCACCTTGCGCGTGCTGGGCGAGCAGCGGGCGTCATTGGCATTCCTTTCCAGCGGCTTCCTGCTCGGCATCCCGGTGTTCTTCGAGACGGTCTTCCTGCTGATGATTCCGCTCGGCAAAGCCATGCGGATGCGCACCGGATGCAACTACACGCTCTACGTCATGTGCATCATCGCGGGTGCGACGATGACGCACTCGCTCGTGCCGCCGACGCCGGGGCCGCTCTTTGTGGCAAAGGAGCTGAACGTGGACATGGGTCTGATGATTCTCTGTGGCGGCATGGTGGGCGCCATCACCGCCGGCTCCGGCTGGCTCTATGCCCGCTGGATCAACCGACGGCTGGACATCCCTCTGCGCGACACGGCCAAGGCCTCGCTCGCCGAGGTGGAAGCTCTATTGAAGCGCGACGAAAGCCAGCTCCCACCCTTCTGGCTGGCAGTCCTGCCGATTGTCCTGCCGGTCTTGCTCATCAGCGCGGCCACCCCGCTGGACGCGAAGGGCGGCGCGGAGTTTTACGCGCGCCTGTTCGCCGCATGTCCCGCGGTGATTGACGTGATCCGCGTGCTGGGCGACTCGACGATTGCGCTGGGCATCGCGGCGCTCATCGCGCTGGGCACCGTGGTGCGGCAAGGGCAGAAGGCCGGTGACGTGCTGGACAAGGGCGTGGGCGTGGCGCTGGAGGAAGCGGGCTTGATCATCCTCATCATCGCGGCGGGCGGCGCGTTTGGCGGCGTGCTCCAGCAAACCGGCATCGGCCCACGACTTCAGGAATTATCGAAGACCTACAGCATCGGCATCCTGCCGCTGGCGTGGGCGGTGACTGCCGTGGTGCGGATCGCGCAAGGCTCCGCCACCGTGGCGATGGTCACCGCGGTCGGGATGCTGGGCAGCATGGCCAAGCCCGAACTGCTGGGCTTCCATCCGGTCTGGGTGGCGCTGGCGATTGGCTGCGGCTCGAAGATGGGCCCGTGGATGAACGACAGCGGCTTCTGGGTGATTTGCAAGGTGAGCGGCTTCACTGAGAAGGAATGCCTCAGCACGTTCACTGTGATGTTGAGCATCATGGGCGTGGTCGGCCTCGGCGTGGTGATGCTGCTGGCCAAGCTCTTCCCGCTGGTGTAGCCGACGGCTACCGCGCCGCGCCACCCAAATCCCGCACATCCACCGCATCCATGCCCGCGGCGCGGATGGCGCTCATGCCCAGATCCGTGTCCTCGTAGCCCCGGCAAAACTGCGGCTCCACACCCAGCAGGCGTGCAGCTTCTAGGAAGATGTCTGGCTCCGGCTTCTGGCGCGTCACGTCCTCGCTCGTCACCACGGCGGCGAACCAATGCCGGATGCCCAGGTGTTTAAGGACTTCCTCGACGATGCGTTTCTTCCCGCCGCTCGCCACGGCCATCGGCAGCTTGCCGTGGTGCTCGCGGGCGATGGCGATCACTTCAGGAATGCCCCGCACCGTCGGGAGGAAGGGTAGAAATGCGTGCTCCTTCTCGACAGAAACCTCGTGGTGGTCGTAGCTCAAGCCCTGTTCCTCGCGCAGGGTCTTGAGAATATCGCGCGAAGGCACGCCGCCCAGCGCGTAGAAGCGTTCCTCGGTGAAGTGGATGCCGTGGCGCTGCGAGATGACCTGCCACGCATGCCAGTGCAGCGGCATCGTGTCGGCGAGTGTGCCATCGCAGTCGAAGATGAGAGCCTTAATCATGGGAAGAGGGTCACGTCGTCAGCGCCGCGAGTTTTCGATCCAAGTCATCGTTCATCAGCGGTTCGATGAGGCTGTCGAGGTCGCCCTCGATCACGTTGGCGAGGTTGTAAATCGTGAGCTCGATACGGTGGTCGGTCACCCGGTTCTGAGGGAAGTTGTAAGTGCGAATCTTCTCGCTGCGTTCGCCGGTGCCGACTTGGGAACTGCGCTGCGCCTCATACTTGGCCTTCTCGTCGGCGATCTTGCGATCCAGCAGGCGCGCGCGCAGCACCTTCATCGCCTTGGCCTTGTTCTTGTGCTGCGACCGTTCGTCCTGACAGCGGACCTCGGTGCCGGTGGGCTTGTGAACGATGCGGACGGCGGAGTCGGTCGTGTTGACGCCCTGGCCGCCGTGGCCACCGGCGCGGCAAACCTGAATTTCGAGGTCCTCGGCGCGAATCTCAATGTCCACCTCCTCGGCCTCCGGCAGCACGGCAACGGTGCAGGTGCTCGTGTGAATGCGGCCCTGCGCCTCAGTGGCGGGCACGCGCTGGACGCGGTGGACCCCGCTCTCGTATTTGAGCCGCTTGTAAACGTCCTGCCCGATCACGCCGAAGGTGACATCCCGCATGCCGCCCAAGTCCGACGGACTGGAATCCATCGGATCAATCTTCCAGCCCTGCGTCTCGGCGTAGCGAGTGAACATGCGGTAGAGGTCCGCAGCGAAGAGCGCGGACTCCGCCCCGCCCGCTCCGGCGCGGATTTCGACGATGGTGTTCCGCGAGTCGGTCGGGTCGGGCGGCAGGACGCCGCGCTGGACTTGGAGCGTGAGGCGGTGAAGCTCCGCTTCCAGCCGGGCGATCTCCTCCTTCGCCATGACCGCGAGTTCAGCGTCGGATTTCTCGGCAGCGAGCAGCGCGCGGTTCTCCTCCAAGTCGCGCTGGGCCTTGAGAAACGTCGCCCCGGTGGCGACGAGTTCCTTGAGCCTCGCGTATTCCCGCCCCAACTCCTGCGCCCGGGCCGGGATGTCGAAGACCTTGGGATCACTCAACGCCGCCTCGACCTCCGCGAAGCGGCGGTTGAACTTCTCGATATGAGGACGGAGTTCCATGGGGAGGTTGAGAGGAAGTTGAGAGTTGAGAGGCGGTGGCGGCGGGTTCGGGCGCGTCTCTCAACGCTCAACTTTCAACTCTCAACCCAGTGTAACAAAAGCAATCGCCCGCCGGGCGTGAACCTGGCGGGCGAGGGCGTTGGGGAAAGCTACTTCTTCTGTTTCTTGGCGGCAGCGGCGTCGGCCACGGCCGCCTGAGCGGCCTGCGTCTTGGCGGCGCGCTGCTGGAATTTGTCCACGCGGCCTGCGGTATCTACGAACTTCTGCTGGCCCGTGTAAAACGGGTGGCAGGCGTTGCAGAGGCCCAAGAGCACAGTGCGGCGGGTGGAACGGGTGGTAATCACGTTGCCACAGGCGCAACGAAATTCAGCGGCTTCGTATTTCGGATGGATGTCCGTTTTCATGTCAAAGGGCGCGCAGAATACAAACGATGCGCGGCTTGGCAAGCGCTGTTTTGATTTTCGAGGCGTTACGGGCAACTTTCTTCGCCTCCAACCTCGTGCCAGTTCTCACTTCAGCCACTTCGCCGGGTTGAAATTGAAGATGAGCTGAAGGCCCGTGAGGAAGGTCATCGCATAGACCACCTTCATAAACACCAGTTCCGAAATCTTCCGGTTCAGCCACACCCCCAGCCAGACGCCCACCGGGATGAACGGCAGGAACACCAAACTTTGCTGCACCGTGTCCGCCGTGATGATCGCCTGCGGCGCGAAGAACGGCAGGTTCACCATCGTCCGGTCCACCACGAAGAAGGGCATCTTGATCCAGTTGATGCAGGTGAAGACCAGCACCGTCGTGGCCACGTAAGTCTCCTTGGGCATCCGCTGCGGGATGAGGAAGAGGCTCACCACCGGCCCGGCACCATGTGCGAAAGTGCTCGTGATGCCCGCGCCGATGCCGCAGGGAATACCAACCTTCTGGTTCGGGGCGAACGCGCCTTCCGCCGCGAAGATGCGCTCCTTCACGAGTTGAAATATCACGAACGCCACCGCCAGCAGACCGATGCACACGTTGAGTTCCCGCGCCGAGAAACGGCCGATGAGCTGCACGCCGATGACCACGCCCACCACCACGCCAGGCAGGAGGAACTTGAGATTCCTCCGCTCCCACTTGCCCCAGTAGTGATACATGCTGAACGCATCCCCCGCGCAAAGCAGCGGCAGCAGGATGCCAATGGCGTCCTTCGGGCCGAAGGCCAGCACGCACAACGGCGTGGTCAGCATCCCCAACCCGCCGCCAAAGCCCGCCTTCGACAGGCCGATGAACAGCACCGCCGTCGCCGCGAGCAGCATGGAAGACCAATCTTGCACGCGGGACGTGTAAAAGCGGCGGCGCGGAAAGTCGAGCCGCTGATTCGTTTGTCAGGCAAAGATGTCCCGCACCACATGCCCCTCCACATCCGTGAGGCGGAAGTCGCGACCGGCGTGGCGGTAAGTCAGTTGCTCGTGGTCCATGCCCAGAAGCGCGAGGAGCGTGGCGTGCAGGTCGTGGATGTGGATTTTGTTCTCGGCGGCGAACCAGCCGTAGTCGTCGGTCGCGCCGTAGGCGATGCCGGGTTTCACGCCGCCGCCGGCCATCCACATGGTGAAGCCCTCGGGGTTGTGGTCGCGACCGTCGCGGCCGCCCTGCGCGGCGGGCGTGCGGCCAAACTCGCCGCCCCAGAGGACGAGCGTGTCTTGCAGGAGGCCGCGGGCTTTCAAGTCCTTCAACAGGCCGGCGATGGGCTTGTCCACCTCGGCGGCGTTCTTCGTGTGGCCTTTGCGGAGGTTGCCGTGCTGGTCCCATTGCACGTCGCCATCACTGTGCGTGACCTGGATGAAGCGCACGCCGCGCTCGGCGAAGCGCCGGGCCATGAGGCATTGGCGGCCGAAGTTCTCCGTCACCTTGTCGTCGAGGCCGTAGAGCTGCTGGGTCGCGGCGGTCTCGCGCGAGAGGTCTTGGGCTTCGGGCATGGCCATCTGCATGCGGAAGGCCAGCTCGAAGGAGTTGAGGCGACCTTCCAGCGCTTGGTTCGGTCCGGTCTGCGCGAGGTGGTCGCGGTTCATCGCGGCGAGGAGGTCGAGTTGTTGCCGCTGCTCGCCGGGCGCGAGGCGCGGGATGATGTGGCGGACAAGCGCCTTGTCGGAAGAAACGGCGGCATTGCCGATAGGCGTGCCTTGCGTCCACGCGGGTAGGAAGGCCGCGCCCCAGTTGTTCACGCCGCCGTGCGCGAGCGTGGGGCAGATGGTCATGAAGCCGGGGAGGTTTTGGTTCTCCGTGCCAAGGCCGTAGTTGACCCACGCGCCCATGCTGGGGCGGACAAAGTTGTCGCTGCCGGTGTGGAGCTTGAGCAGCGCGCCGCCGTGCGCGGCGTTGGTGCCGTGGCAGGAGCGGAGGATGCAGAGGTCGTCAATGCACTGCGCGACGTGCGGGAAAAGTTCACTGACGGGCAGGCCGGACTGGCCGTGGTTCTGGAATTTCCACGGGGACTTGAGCAACTCGGCGGTGGCGGCGAACTGCACGCGGGGCTTCGCGCCAGGGAAGGGCTTGCCGTCGTCGCGGTCGAGGAGGGGCTTGGGGTCGAAGGTGTCGAGGTGCGAGGGGCCGCCCTTCATGAAGAGGAAGATGACGCGCTTGGCGCGGGCCGGCGAAGCCGGGGGCTTGGCGGCGGCAGGGGATGGGGAATTGCCGATTGCCGATTGTCGATTGCCGATTTGCTCCGCGAGCAGGGATGACGCGGCGAGCCAGCCGAAGCCGACGGCGGAGCGCTGGAGCGCGGCGCGGCGGGAGAGCGGGTCGTGGGTGCGTGCGGAATTCATGGGCTGATGCTGACAGAAAGGCTGACGCGGCACAGACGCGGCTTCATTCACCCCAGAAAAAGCAGTTTGGCCACAGATGCACACAGATTGACACAGATGGCGAATCTAGAAACCGCAGTTATCGCAAAGGCGCAAAGACGCAGGGACGCGGAGGGGAAAGAATTGGGTTGGGTCGCCAAGCTGGGCCGTGTTGACCGGCGCGGTGAATGAAGGAGCGAGGCAAAATAATCCGCTCTACCTTGCGGCTCTGCGACTTTGCGTTTGATTTCAACTGCCGAAATCAGGGTGAAGCGTTTGGAGGCGTGGCCATGCGCTTATCTGTGTTCATCTGTGACTATCTGTGGCTCCCGTTTCGGAGTTCGACTCAGCGCAACTGCTCACGGAGCCACTCGGGGCGGTTGGTCGTGAGGCCGTCGGCCCCGGCGGCGAGCAGTTTCTTCGCGACTTCCGCGTCGTCCACGGTCCACACGTAGAACTTGAGGCCAGCCGCGTGGGTCTGCTGCACAAACGCGGCGTCGAGCGGGCCTTTGAACGCGAGGTTGAGTCCGTCCAGTCCGGCGGCTTTCGCTTTGGTGATGAGCGAGGCGGGCGTCGGAGTCCACGCGCCGGTGGCTTTGTCCTGCTTGAAGGAGGAG
>Ga0208960_1000532_pt1 | contig 21280 bp, 22 predicted proteins | sample GreLakmeON33MSRF_FD_187703 | JGI IMG/M metagenome (GOLD analysis project Ga0208960, IMG submission 187703) | Freshwater lentic microbial communities from great Laurentian Lakes, MI, USA - Great Lakes metaG ON33MSRF (SPAdes) | ecosystem: Environmental > Aquatic > Freshwater > Lake | place: Great...
TTATAGTAGTTCGAAATTGTATTTTCAGAATCATATTCCATTAAAGGAGTATTATCAACCCCCGTAAAGAGGAAAGTTAATTCAGATTTTTGATGATTTTCTATAGCTTTCTTATCGAAGAAATTGGGGTAATCACCTAAGAATTTTTCCCAAAAAAGTAATCTTGAAGCGTATTGTTCTTCAGAAATAATAAGCTCTGCATCGGCAGAAAATCCTTCGTATGTTTCTTTAGAAATTTGCTTTAAGTAAAGCTTCATAGCTTGACTTACTTTACTTAAGAAATAACCGTTAACGAAATCTCGGTCGTATTCTATATAAGCACCGCCTTCTCCATCAGAATTTAGGTAATAGCCATTCTTTTTTAGTTTGTTTTGAAATGCTAGTATTTTCGAAGAAGGAGGAATGGGTTTTCCATTTTTGTCCAAGTAAAAAAGGCTAACATAATCGGTAGTATCTTGTTCAATTTGTACTTCTAAATTTTGACAAACTTTGGAATACAGTTCGTCAAAGACAAAGTAAGCTGAATCACAAACGCTATCTCTTTCTTTTTCAAAATTGACTTCAAAGTATTCCAATGCGGCATTAATTGATTCAGCTTTTGTTGAGTCAAGACTATTTAGGAAATTAGAAAATTTTGCAAGTGGTGTAGAAGCCTCATTAATCGATGTATTAGCAAACTTTTCATCGTTGCTACATGCAATCAAAACTGAGATTGAAATAAAAAGCAAAAATAATTTTCTCATGATTTTTTATTTATAATAGCCCATATCCATCATATATTTCCAAACTCTCTCTGGCACGAAATATTGCACATTTTTATTTTCCTTGATGGCGTTTCTAATGAAGGTGGATGATATTTCTATTTGTGGAGCCGACGTCATTTTTACTTTGGAATGATTGTGAAACTCAGTTTTAGCGCAGTTCGGACGAGGGTAAACCAATAAATCACAGAGCTCTAAAATACGTTCGTAGTTTTTCCATTTGTGGAAAGTCGCTAAGTTGTCTTCGCCTATGATTAAGGAGAATTTATTTTTAGGATATTTCTCTTGCAAATGCACCAAAGTATTGATGGTATATGATGGTTGCGGTAAATTAAATTCTATAGTCGATGCTCTAAATCGTGGTTCGGCATCTATGGCTTCAAGTACCATTTGGTATCTGTCGTTTTGATGGAGAAGTGATGCTTTTTCTTTTAAGGGGTTGTGCGGACTAATAACAAACCACAATTCTTTGATGTCGGTATATTCAATCATGTAATTCGCAATGGCCATGTGTCCGTTGTGAATAGGATTGAAGGAACCAAAGAAGAGTCCGATTTTTTTCATATGGTTTGAAATTTAGGACAATAGTTTCTTCGGGGCCCTTCAGAAAGACAACCACAGCCAAATGCAGAGTGAGAGTGAGTTTTGAGAGTAAATGTCACCCGTCGATTGACGGGCTCCGAAGGAACTATCGTCATACTTGTAATTTTTATTTTTTCGTCAAAAACTCTCCCACCATCTCCTCTGCCTTCGCAAAAGCACTTTCTAAATGGTCGTTCAAAATAACTTTATCGAAGAGTACCGATTTTTGCAATTCTACAGGAGCTTTGCCCATGCGGCGCGCTATGCTTTCTGGCGTTTCTGTTTCGCGTTGTTCTAATCTTTCGAGCAGTGATTCTACAGAAGGCGGCATTACGAAAACGGCTAAGGCCCTTTCTCCGAATACTTTTTTAAGGTTGAGGCCGCCGTCTACATCCACATCAAAAATAACATGGTGTCCGCTTTTCCAAATGCGCTCTACTTCTGTTTTTAAAGTACCGTAAAAATTATCTTTGTACACTTCTTCCCACTCAACAAATTCATCTAAAGAAATACTTTTTTTGAATTCTTCTAGAGAGATAAAGTAGTAATCTTTTCCGTGAACTTCACCTCCACGTTGAGCACGTGTGCAAGCAGAAATAGAGAATTCCAATTTAAAATCTTTGTTCAACAAATGATGCACAATAGTTGTTTTTCCTGCGCCCGATGGAGCAGAAAAAATAACCAGTTTGCCTTTATGTTGATTAGAGGACATTTAAACTTTGTTCTTTAATTTTTTCTAATTCATCTTTCATTTGCACCACCATTTGCTGCATATCGGCATCGTTCGATTTAGAACCAATGGTGTTTATCTCTCTGCCTATTTCTTGTGCGATGAAGCCTAATTTTTTACCTGGATTGTCTTCTTTCGCTGTAACAACAAAATAATCTAAGTGACTTTTCAATCGCACTTTTTCTTCGCTAATATCTACCTTCTCAAAATAATAAATCAATTCTTGTTCAAAACGATTTTTATCTACGGTTACTTCCTTTAATTCGCCAATGGCTTTCTCTTGTTTTTCGCGAATTTTTGCTACTCTAATTTTATCTAAAGGATCTATTTGAGTAAGGTAAGTCGCAATATTTTTGATGTGCGAAAACAAATCGTTTTCCAACACTTTTCCTTCTGTATTTCTAAAATTATCTAAGTTCTTAAGTGCTTCGTTGGTGGCTTTTTTAATGGCTTCCCACTCATTTTCATCAATCTCTTCTTTGCTTGTGCTGCCAATTACCTCGGGCATGCGCAAGATAAGCGACAACATTTCTTCGCTCATTTTATCGCCAACAGAAGGTTCTAATTCTTTAATTTGATTGAAGTAAGAAAGTGCTAATTCTTTGTTGATTTTTACGAGGTTGTTTTCTGTTGATTCTACCGACAATAGAAAGTCAATTTTACCTCTATTCAGCGATTGAGAAATGATGTTTCTCAAATCTATTTCCTTCGATTTATAGCTCGAAGGCAGTTTCATGAAAATATCAGATTGTTTGCTATTGAGCGATTTCACTTCAATAGTGATGACCTTGCCCGCTAAACGAACTTCGCCTTTTCCAAACCCTGTCATCGATTTAATCATGTAAGCTGCTTTTTAACAAACATAAGAATAAATTTATTCTTTGCCCACTAAGTACACGCCTGTAAAGATTAGTGCCGCTGCAAAAAGTGCCGAAATTGAGAGTGATTCGTTGAGCCACAACATCGCTAATCCTGCAGCAATAATGGGCTGTACATACAAGTAAGAACTTACCAGTGCCGACGATACCCAGCGCAAGGCCAGTATGTTGGGCACATAGCCAAAAAATGTAACTATGGCTGATGCGTAGATGAATGCCCACCAAACCTCGGTGCTAAAATTCCAATCAACTGCCCTGGTTTCTTCATAACCAAAAGGGAGGAGAAGGAGGAGTCCGAGCAAGAATATCCATTTCATCAAAGTGATAGTGTCGTACTTGGTAATTAAGGGTTTTACAATTACGATGTACAAGCCAAACAATATCGAATTCACAAATATCATGGTATTGCCATACATCCTATCGGGCGCATTGTGATTGCCTTCTTTTTGCATAATGATTAATATGGCGCCCAAACAACCTAAGGCAATGCCAATAAATTTGTTTTTGGTGAGTTTTTCTTTTAAGATAACTGCTGCGAAAAGCAGTACAATAATGGGGTTGGTGGTCATGATCAGTGACGCATCGATAGGCGATGTATTTACTGCTCCTTGAAAAAAACACAATTGGTTGAAAGCTGAACCACAGAAGGCACAAAGAATAATACGCGACCAATCTTCTTTATCAATTTTTTTGCCTTTAACGAAGAGAGAGGCTATCCAAAAAAATGCAACGGCCATGATGGTTCGTATCAATACCAAGCCACTCGGACCAACAGGGTTTGGCGAAACAAATTTGATGATGACGTAGTTGGAGCCATACACCAATGTAACCATGATGAGAATAAGATGTGCGAGTAGTTTTTTCGACATAATAGTTTTGTTTCCCACAGATTTCGCAGATTTTCACAGATTTTTCTGTGCTCATCTGTGAAATCTGTGGGAGATATATTTATTTCAATTTATCTTTCACCGCTTCGGTTACTGCTTTGGCATTGCCAATAAATATTTCATTATCGATAACGCTCACCGGTCGGCGTAAGAAGGTATATTCTTCTAAGATTAATTTTCGGTAATCTTTTTCTGTTAATTTTTTATCGGCCAAACCCAAAGCTCTATATTTCATCGATTTTCTACTGAACAAAGCCTCGTAACTTCCAGCCAATTTCGCCATGAAATCTAGTTGTTCTGGCGTTATTTTTTCTGTTTTGATGTCTTGCAATTCTACTTCCTTAGAAGGATTTACTTCATCGAGGATTTTCACGCAAGTGGAACAGGTCTTTAAGTGGTATATTTTTTTCATGATTCAAGTTTAGATATTTTATTCAAAGTAAATACAATATTTTTGGTAGGAAATATGTTTGGCCTCACCCCAGCCCTCTGCAAAGGAGAGGGAGTTTGGAAAGATTACTTAGTACTTCTCCCACCTCCCTCTCCTTTGCAGAGGGCTGGGGTGAGGCCATTTAAATTAATATTGTGAAGTATCTGCTTTTTGTCTTTTGCCTTTTCACTTTTGCCTTTCCTGCAATGGCCGACCATTATTTAGGAGCCAATATCTCTTATAAATCTATGGGAAATATGACTTTTGAAGTGATGTTAACTGTTTATCAAGATGAGGATCATCCCGCCAGTGATAAAGATGGCATTACTGTTTTTTGGGGCGACAATACTTCATCAATAGTGCCTAGAACCAATGGTTCGGGCGATGGGGTGTTGATCCTTCCCGATATTCGAAAAAGTGTTTTTGTGGGCACCCATCAATATACATCCGAAGGAAATTATAAAATGTATATTTCTGAGAGTTATAGGCATGCTAGTATTTTAAATATTGCTGGCGGACAATCGGCAACTACCAAGCTTTATGTTGATGCTATTGTGCCTGTGTATAGCGACCCTTCTATTTGTGTGAACAGTTCGGTGCTATACCAACTCGATCCCATTTTTTTCGCCAATAAGAATTTAGAATATTCGGTAAATCCTGGTGCTTTCGACCCCGATGGCGATAGTTTGGTTTTTGAGTTGGGGGAGAGTAGAGGTGCCAATGGAACTCGCGCTGCCAATTATTTTGTGCCATCGGGTGCAACGATTAATGGTGCAACAGGTACTTTAACTTGGACTGTTCCTTTCACTGGTGATTACAGTTTTTGTATTTTGATACACGAGTACCGTGGAGGTAAAAAAATAGGTGTTACCTCAAGCGATTTTTTGGTGAGTGCAGCAACTAATTTTTCTGCAAATCCTGTTTTTACTGGCGCAAATGTTCAGCATTTAAATGAAGGAGATGCTTTGCATTATCCATTTGAAATTGATTATCCTTCGGCCACCAATTTAAGCTATACCTTTTGGAACAGCTCGTTTGGCGGCGTTACCCAAAAACAACTGGTAGGCGCTACTTCTGTGAAAGATACTATCGACTGGACCACCACCACAGGCGATGGAAAAAACGGGACTTATGTTTTTGTGCACCGCGTTCAAAATACTACAGGAGGAAAAACACTCCTTAAAGATTTTGCTGTTGCAGTTCATGTTTACGGCGATTTACCCTTGAACTGCACTGTGCCCGATATTTCTGAAGTGGTAGATGTAGCGCCCGAATTGTTCGATTTTTCGGTTGCACCAACGCTTTTCGAAGAGTATGTTTGGGTGAATGTGGGAACTACCGAAGGAGCCGAAATATATTTGTATGATATTCAGGGTAAGTTACTGGAGAAATATACTGATTTTGCGGTAAAAACAGTACAACTCGACTTATCTACATTGGCTTCTGCCATGTACGTTTTGGTTTTGAATGTGAATGATAAAACCATTTTAACGCAACGATTGATAAAGAGGTAAGCGGCTTCTTTTAGAATTGGGCGTCTGTAGGGGCGAGCTGCCGCTCGCCCGCTTAAAATTGAATTTTTCTATCTACGGGCGAAAGGCATTTCGCCCCTACGGAAGTGCTAACCTAAAAAGTATTGTGTTTTCTTGTGATACTCTCTGTGCCTCAGCAATTAAAATCGAATATTGCTCTTCCCAATATTTTGATTTATCATTGTGCCTATACAAAAAATTATGGCCTTAATTAAAGCAGTAGAGGGAAAATCTCCTCAGTTTGGTAACGATTGTTATATCGCAGAAAACGCAACAATAGTAGGTGATGTAGTGTGTGGGGATCAATGCAGTTTTTGGTTTAACGCTGTTGTGCGTGGAGACGTGCATTACATCAAAATGGGCAACAAAGTAAATGTACAAGATGGGGCTTGTATTCATGCTACCTATGAAAAATATCCTACCAATATTGGTAACAATGTATCCATAGGTCACCACGCTATAGTGCACGGCTGCACTGTGAAAGACAATGTTTTAATTGGTATGGGAGCTATTGTGATGGACAATTGCGTTATCGGCGAAAACTCTATCATCGCCGCCGGAGCGGTGGTTACAGCGGGTACTATCGTTGAGCCAGGTTCTATCTTCGCTGGAGTTCCCGCTAAGTTTATCAAGAAAATTGATGAGCGTTTGCAAGAAGGGGAGATCAATAGAATTGCGAATAATTATGTGAAGTATAGTGGGTGGTTTAAGTAGGAAGAGTGAGAGTGGGTTTGGAGAGTAGGGCAATAGTTCCTTCGGAGTACCTCAGGATGACATGCAATGCCCGTCAATACTGTGGTTGTCATCCTGAGGTACTCCGAAGGAACTATTGTCCTACACGTATGAATTACCTCCACAAATCCACTTCCTTCAATTTAACCTTTCCACCAAAAAAAATCTTAGTTGATTCTTCAAAAGATTGGGTGTAATCGGAAACGTAGAATTCGTGTTTTGGGTTGTTTTTTTTAGAGAGCAGTTTTTGTTCTTTTAAAGAATCTTTTACTGCATTAGCAACGATATCGGCGCTATTGAGAATTTTTACTTTTTGTTTTTTCTTTTTGTACACTGCCTCAATTTCTTTTTGAATTAAAGGGTAGTGGGTGCAACCTAAAATTAAAGCATCGATATTTTTAAGAGAACTCTTGTCGAGGTAAGCAGAGATAATCGTTTTGCTAATGTTGTTATTGAAAAATCCTTCTTCAATCATCGGCGCCAAAAGCGGAGTAGCCAATGAGCTGGTGGTGATTTTAGAATTGGCTTTGGCAATCGATTTTGGATACACGCGTGAGTTGATGGTTCCTTTGGTGCCAATTAAGCCTATGGTTGATTTATTGAAGTGAGAAGCGACATAATTTACCACTGGGTCGATTACGTTGATTACAGTAATGTTTTGAACGTGTCTGGCTGCTGATTTGCGCGCTGCTGCCGATGCGGTGTTGCAAGCGATAACGATAATCTTACATTTTTTCGACAACAGAAAATCGGCAATCTTCTCAGAATAAAATTGAATGGCGCTGGCTGATTTATCTCCGTAAGGAACGTGAGCAGTGTCGCCAAAATAGATCAACTTCTCATTGGGCAATAGCTTTTGAATGGCAGAAGCTACGGTGAGTCCGCCAATGCCCGAATCAAAAATTCCTATTGCTTGTTCTGGTTTAGACATAAAAAAGTCCCGAATTTCTTCGGGACTGGTTTTATTATTTTGTTGCTGGAGGAGTTGCTGCTTTGGCTGCAATACCCAATTCTTTTTTTACTAAATCGGTAATATCTGTACCACTTGTTGTATCAACATACAATAAAGTGCTAGAATCAAATACGTAAGTGTACATATTGGCTTTAGAAACCTTTTCAATCGCTGTTTTTACTTTCTTTTGCAAAGGCTCAAACAAAGTAACTTGCTCTTCTTGTAATTTAGCATCTGCTGCTTGAGAAAATTGAGCAAATTCTTGTTCTTTTGATTGTAACATACCTGCTTCCATTTCTAGTTGGCTCGGACTCAATGTAGCTTTTTTGGCTTCCAAAGCTTGAGCAGCAGTCATGTATTCTGCTTTCATTTTTTCTAATGTAGTTCTAAAGTACTCTTCGTCGGCTCTAATGCGCATTTCAATGGTGTCTCTTTGCGGCATTGTCATAAAAATATCGTTGGTATTTACGTAGCCAATTTTCGATTTCTGTGCAAAAGATACAGCACTCATCACAGTCACAAATGCAAGAATTAAAAGGGTTTTTGAATTTTTCATGGTTAGATTTATTGATTAATTAGAATATCCTAGTTGTTTTAAAATGTCGTTGCTAATTTCATTTTTAGCATTTACGTAAAGCACAGAAACCTCTCCTGCTTTGTCGATGATAACAGCGTATCCTTTGCTGTCGGCATAATCTTTAATGGCTTTGTACACTTTATCTTGAATGGGTTTTACCAATTTTTCTCTTTGTTTGAATAGTTCTCCTTCTTTGCCAAAGTATTTGTTTTGCATTTCTTTTAATTCTTGTTCGGCTTTGGCAACGTCTTGTTCTTTTTTCACTTTCATTTCTGCCGACAATAAGATTTTATCGGCTTCGTAGTTTTTGTACTGCTGGTCGATGCTGTTTTTTTTCTCTTCAATTTCTTTCTGCCAAATGGCGGCCATCTGTTTTAAAGAAGTTTCGGCAGTGGTGTAATCAGGTATTTTGCTGAAGATATATTTACTGTCGATGCAACCTATCTTCTGCGAACTTTGCGCCGAAAGTATGAAGCTGCTGCTTAAAAAGAGTATGATGAATAGACTTCTCATGTATTGCGTTACGAATTTATAAATTTAAATGCAGATTTATTCATGTCTTTGCAAATGCCGTTCCAACTACCAACCGCTCATACTGGCTCCTAACATGAAGGTAGGTGTCCATTTCGGATTAGGTAAATTATCGAAGCCATAACCTATATCAAAGCCAAGTAAACCAAACATGGGCATAAATACTCTAACACCAACGCCGGCTGCTTTGCGGGCTTCGTACGGACTCAATTTTCTTACTTCGCTCCATCCTCGTCCGGCATCCATAAAGGCCAAACCGTAAATAGTAGCGCTCGGGTTTAATGAAACAGGGTAGCGCAATTCCATAGAATATTTTACTGCTGCTACTGCTCCATCGCCAGGCGTTACACCATTCTTTCCATAATCATCTGTATATCCTCTTAGCGGAATAATTTCTCGTCCGTCGATAGCAAAGGTCATCGGACTGCCACCTAAATAAAATCTTTCAAATAAGGTGTAATCTGCATTGCGGTTGTATCTACCCAAAACCCCAAAATTCACCTTGGTGTACAATACCAAGTTGCCAAATATTTTGTTGTACCACTCGGCTTGCGCTTTCACTTTATAGTACTCAATCAAGTTGTTTTTTGAAATTTGTTCGGCATTCATAAACTTGCTGTAAGGCAAAGTTCCTTGTAAGGTTAAAGTAACATTCGATCCGCTTCTTGGATAAAGAGGTTGATCGATGGAGTTTCTAGAAAGAATAAATTTTCCGAAGTAGGCATTGTACTTTCCGTCGGGAATTTGTGATGAACCAAAGTTATAATTTGAAATATCGTAATGCTGATAAGTTCCAATCAAGTTTAGATTGAAGAAGTCATCGGGCCATTTTAAGCGCATACCATAGCCTGCCGAAGCAGTGGTAGAGCGGTAATATCCTGTAATTTCACCCGAAATAGAGTTGCTACTTAGGTTTGCCAATCGTGAATGAGAAAAAGACAAGCTTAAAGAATTTGGTTTCTTACCACCCAACCAGGGTTCGATGAATGAAGCATTGTAGCTTTGGTATTGCAAGCCAGTAGATTGTGCACGAATACTAAATGTTTGTCCGTCACCTGAAGGTAGGGGAGTCCAAGATTTTCTATCCAACATTCTTTTCGTTGAGAAATTGTTGAACGATAAACCTAAGGTACCCACCAATCGTCCGCCGCCATAACCAGCAGAAAGTTCTACCTGATCAGAAGGTTGTTCTTCAACAATATATTCAATGTCAACCGTTCCATCGGCTGCATTAGGCTTAGGATTCACCGACATTTTTTCGGGGTTGAAATATTTCAATTGCGCTAATTCACGCTGCGAACGAATGATATCAGAACGGCGGAACAAATCACCTGGTTTGGTTCTAATTTCGCGCATTACTACATAGTCGCTGGTTTTGGTATTTCCTAACAAAGTAACGCGATTGATACGCGCTTGTTTTCCTTCGTAAATACGAATTTCAATGTCGATGCTATCGCCTTCAATCTTGATTTCTCTGGGGTTTACGTTGAAGAAAAGGTAGCCATCATCCAAGTACAGAGAACTCACATCTTGTCCGTTAGCATCCATCATCAAACGCGCATTCAATGTTTGCATATTGTACACATCACCGCGATTAATATTTAAAATTCGGTTAAGCTCTTCGGTGCTGTATTTGGTGTTGCCCACCCATGTAATATGGCGGAAGTAAAACTTGTCGCCTTCGTCTATTCTAACACCAATCAACTTTCTATTGTCGTTTAATTTAGAAACGGTATCGCCAACAATACGGGCATCTCTAAATCCTTTTTCGTTGTAGGCGTTAACTATAGCTGCCAAGTCATCCTTGTAATCTTTTTCGCTGAAAGCACCATCTTTAAACACATTCCACCAGCGGAAGCGCTTGGTTTCTTTCATTAATTTGCGCAGTTTTGTTTCGCTAAGCGCATAGTTTCCGTAGAAATTTATGTCTTGAATACGTACTTTTTTTCCTTTGTCGATGATGATTTTAAGGTTTACGCGTTTGCTGTCAACAGAGTCGGCGCTCTCTTCCATCTTCACGGTACAGTTGGCTCTTCCTTTTTCTTCGTAATATTTTTTAATGGTGTTTTCGGTGAAGTTGAGTAGGTTTTTGGTGATGGGCTTGTCTTTTTGAATACTAATCTTTTCGCGAATTTCTTTTTTGTGGTTTTTACTTACCCCAACGATGATGTATTTGTTGAGTCGGGGGCGCTCTTTCACCACGATGATAAGCGTGATTTTCTCTTCATTTAAATCGGCATAATTTATTTGCACATCATCGAACATTCCTTGCGCCCAAATCTTTTTAATGGCGTTGGCTGCTTGTTCGCCAGGCCAGCGAAATTTACCACCCCTTTCCAATCCCGACCAAGAGATAATGGTAAATTCCTCTGAGGTTTGATTTCCTTCTACTCTAATGTTGTCTATGGTGTATTCTCTTGGAGCAAGAATAGACGGAACATCAAGTTGTGCAGATAATGAGATAGAGAAAAGGGAAAGTATAAGTAGCTTGAAATATTTCATGTTATGCAGTAATTTGTTCGCTTGTCATTCCAAAGCGGCGCTCGCGCTGTTGATAGCTTATGATGGCTTTGTAGAAATCTTCTTCTCTGAAATCGGGCCATAGCGTTTCGGTAAAATACAACTCAGCATAAGCCAATTGCCAAAGCAAGAAATTGCTAATTCTTTGCTCACCGCTGGTTCGAATCATCAATTCGGGGTCGGGAAATTGTTTGGTACTTAAATAGGTGCTTAGTGTGCTTTCGGTGATCTTATCTGTCGAGATTTTACCATCGATGGCATCTTTTGCAATTTGCTTGATAGCCTCCGTAATCTCAAATTTAGAGCTATAACTTAAGGCCAAGATTAAGTTGAGTTTTGAGTTTTTACTGGTATTGTCGATGGCTTCTTGCAATTTATTTTGGCACTTTTTAGGCAGAGATTCAATGTTTCCTATGGCGTGCAAACGGATATTGTTTTCGTTTAGTGTTTTGGTCTCGCTATTTATGGTATCTACTAAAAGCTCCATTAAGGCATTGACCTCACTTTGTGGTCGACTCCAATTCTCTGTAGAAAAGGCATACAATGTTAGATTTTCTACTCCACTTTTCACGGCTGCTTCTAGCGAGGCTCTTACTGCCTTTACTCCGTTTTTGTGCCCAAAAATGCGCATCATCCCCTGTTTCTTAGCCCAGCGCCCATTTCCATCCATGATGATGGCTACATGTTTAGGTACGTTATTTTTATCTATTTTTTCTAGCAAAGACATTAATTCTTAGGCTTTTTTAAGAGAGCGTAAATGTAGTTTTTTTTTCTCAAAGCTTAGTAAATTAATGCTTTTTTGCACGTTTTAAAAAACACGACAAATCTCTTCTTTGCTTAGTTTATAGGAGATGGTGAAGCCCGTGAAAACATAGAGGTCTTTTCTTGTGCTGTCGCCACGTTGTTTGCCCGCAATTTTTTGAAGTGGGACACCTGTTTTGTTCGACATTTCTTCCGCTTGTGCGGAAATTTCTCCTGGGTTAGGGTAGTTGGTGCTTATATCGTCTAAGTAGTCGGTGAAGGTTTTTCTAATTCCCCATTCTGCGCTAAAGCTAAAACGTCCCCATTTCATTTTGAGTCCCAAACCTAAGGGTATCGCTATTTGGTGCAAAAAATAGTCTTTTCCTTCTGTTTGAAGAGGTTCGAGATTTATGAAGGTTCCTCCGCTATTGGCTTGAGGATTAAAATAGAAGTAGTTGATGCCACCGAATACAAAAGGGGTGATTTTTCTTTTTATCGATTTCATCAAAGCAAATTCATAGAAATTAAATTCTAGTTGTCCGCCTACCTCAAATATGGGTGATTTAAAAGACAAATTTCTTTCTTTTTCAAATGCGTTTGATGAGTAAGCATCGTAGCCCTTTACTTCATTGTAATTGATAAAAGCGCGAAGTGCATAGTGACTGCTGAGTGTGTATCTGTAAAATACACCTCCTGCAGGTTGCATTAACTTGGTAGGAAAGTGATAACGATTTAATTCTCCTAAGTAGTAGCCAGCACCTCCAAATAAACCAATTTCTGAATAGGGATTAATGTTGGTGTTTGCTAACGCAGAAAAGCTAAAAGAGGCAAATAAGAAAGCAGCTAATAATTTTCGAATAAGATTCATTGCACTAGATTATTGCTTAAGAACGCAGGGCGAAGAATCAAATTGCCTCTTAGCAATTAGAAACGCACTCTACCACCTCTACCGGTTTTAAGCTTGTAGCTTGCCGTTATGGTTAAGAAGCCATAGCTATCTTTATCTGTAGGGTCTCCACGCTGTTGTCCGGCAACATAGGCCTCATTGGTACCCAAGTTAGGATCTGCTAAGAAAGCAGCGACAGGGCCTTTATCTGCTAAAATAGCAGCGTTGTCAAAATAAGTGGTGCTTACGCCATCCAAGTAATCGGTGAAAGTTTTTCTTTGTCCGTATTCAATACCTATCATCCATCTTTTGTTTAAAGATCTTCTGAAACCGATACCATAGGGTATCGCTAGACCAAAAGGGCTAAAAGGTTTGCGTGTTGCAATAATCTCTTGCCCCTCTGTATTAAGTTTACGTATGCTTTGCCAATTTCCACTATTGTCTTTACCTTGTGGATTGTGGTAAAAACCAGCAACACCTATGAAAACATAAGGGTACAATCCCAAAGATTTCATCCCTTTAATTTTTTTCAATCTATAGATGTGACCAGATTTTTCTTTCACAAAGTAGAATTCATATCTAGCACCTACTTCGAAAACATTTGATCTAAATTGGAATTGTCTATTCAATCTATCAGGCCAAGCCGTTGTTCTGTCGTCTCCTGCAATCATACCCCAAGCGAAACCAGCCATAATGGCGTGTCGAGGGTGTAGTTTGTATCGACCACCTAAAAAAGCCGTGGGACGAGTCGTATTGAATTCAAAATCTTTGTAATAATCGGTACCAATTTGGTCTGCACCACCAAGGTCACCTAAAAAATTTGATGTTCCTGCGCCAAAAGTCATTTCGGCTCTTAGCCGTTTCCAAGCAGAATAGGATTGAGCTTGTGCACCTGCCGTAATCAGCATTAGCCCTAAGAAAGCGATACAATATCTCATTAGATTAATTTTCACTGGAGGCAAATATAATTAAAATATACAAATAAAGAAACAAAATTAATTTCGGATATCGTGACCCCAATATAGCTTGTTTCTGAGGGTGCTGGCGAATGACTGTCCTTGTATTCTTACGATATGGGCTTTAAAATCTTCTTTCTCAATAATAAGTTCTGTTTTTTCGTTCACCGAGGTGTTTCTAGAATCCAAAGAAACCATGAATTCATTGCCTCTTCCTTCCATCACTAGTTTTATTTTTTTGCTGTCGGGAATAATCAAAGGGCGAACATTTAAGTTGTGCGGTGCAATAGGTGTAATGATAAACACCCCTGAGTTAGGCATTACAATGGGACCATTGCAGCTTAAAGAATAGCCGGTTGAACCCGTTGGCGTCGAAACGATTAGGCCATCAGCCCAATAGGATGTAAAGTATTCATCATTGATATAAGCGTGAACTATAATCATCGATGAAGAATCTTTTTTATGAATAGTAAGTTCATTAAGCGCAAAGTTGGTTTCGCCAAACAAATTTTCTTTGGTAACCAGCTTGAGCATGGTTCTTTGGTCGATATAAAAATCTTTATTCAATACACTTTCGATGGAGCTGATTGTATCGTTGGATGCGATACTGGCCAAAAATCCTAGGCGACCAGTGTTGATTCCTAAAACCGGAATTTCTAAGTCTTTAATCAAAAGCAATGATTCCAATATGGTTCCATCGCCACCTAAACAGCAAACGAAATCAAAGCCTTTTAATTCTTCATGTTTCTCGAAGGTTTTGGCTTGTTCTAATCCGGCAACTTTATCTTTTATTTTTAGCAGATATGGTGCATGAATGATAAATTCAATTTCTTTGTTTTCATGCACGAAGCGAAAAAAATCTTCAAAAATTTCTTTCTTTGTTTCATTGTATTCTTTTCCGAAGATAGCAAGCTTCATGGTGTGTATTTTATATTGGAGCTATAAAGCTAAGATAAATACCCGATTGTCCTTTTCTATTGGTAGAAAATTCTACTCTCAATACTTTGTCGTAGTAGGTAACGAAGTCCAGTCCCACACCATAACCTATTAGTAAGGTATTGCCCAAGTTATTGCTGGCTGTATAAACGCGGTCTTTGATATATCCCGCATCTGCAAAGAGATTTAGATAGAAGGCATGATTAAAAGTGTTAAATTTCTCGAAGGGTAAAAATTTGATTTTGTACACTCTTGGTTTGTACAATTGCCATTTGATATTCGATTTAAAAACCACGAAGTTGCTGCCACTAATCATATTGGGTTCGTAGCTGCGCACAAAATCGTTGTTGAAGCCAAGTCCTTTGGCAATATAAAACGGCACCTTGTCGCGGGTGTATGCTCTAGCTTTTATGCCTACGCCGTAAAAGAAGCTCCCCTTTATTTTCCCAAATTTTTCAGCTACAACAGAAAAAAGCGTGGTGTTGATTTTGTTTTTTGAAAAATCTAGTCCGTATTTATCAACAGTAAATTCCATGTCGTGCCCTTTAAGGGGGTAGTTTTTAGAGTCTCGTTTGTCTACTTTATACAAGTATCTGAGTGTTAAGTAAGAAGTTTGTTGTATTGTGTTAAGCAGGTAATTCGGGTTTTCATTGGGCGATACAATCGTGTCGGCCACTTTCACAAAGTCGTATTGCAGGCGAAAAAAGTGTTGTTGGTATAGCTTATGGCGAAAAACATACTCTGCATAAGTATTGAATTCTTCTCGTATAATTTCATTAGAATTTTTGTGGTAAACAATTTTGTCGTTTACGCTTTTGAAATAGATTTCGTGTCGGCGCACACTTAAGAAAGACAGGTTGAGTCCGTGATTTCTCGTTTTCACCAAATACGGAATTTTGTACAGCAAGCCAATTTCTTGAGAATAGCCAAACTTTAACTTCAACTGAATGGTTTCTTGTCGGCCCCTAAAGTTGTACTGATTAAGATACAATCCGTAGCTAAACCTATCAAAGGTGCGGTACTGCAGCCAGTCGAAGGTGTTTCTGTCTTCCCCCAACAAAATGGGCTGAGGCCAGGTGTACCAGCGTTCTTTCACTGTAATTTTAATATTCATCAATTTGCCATCGAAGGTAGGTTCTATAAATACAAAGTTAAATAGAGAAGTATTGATTAGGTTTTGCTGCGAGCGCAGGGCTTTCTGGCTAAAATCATTAGAGGAGACAGCGTCACCTTTATGGAAAGTTATTTCTTTCTCAATGATATAGTTTTTGGTGATTTTGTTACCTTCAATCTCAATAAGATTCACAATGAAAGTAGTGTCTTGTCCTTTTGCAACAAAGCAATTCAGCAAAAGAATAAGAACAACAACATTGCGCATTTTACATGTTCAAGTAGTTCATGAACAAATCGAAGCGACGTTGTAAATCTTCATCGAAAGTACTTTGATGGTAGCTGGCTTTTATGGTATAGTTGAAGCGCGTAAAGGTTTGAATGATGCGCGATAGATCGATGATATTGATTTTAAGAACTACTTCTAATTTCATAGAATCGGCCGGTGTAGAGGTAGCGCAATTTAAAATTTTAGCGTTATCCGACTCTACAATTTGGGCGATATGAGAAAGTGAATAATCATTGATGTTTACCTCTAAAACGATTACTCCGCCTGGTTCATTTGAAGCTGTAAACTTAGAGAAGCTATAAGCCAAATCCATAGAAAGGATAGAGCCACAGTAAACATTTTTATCGTCTAAAACAGGAATCACCGATATTCTGGCTTCGCCCATAATTTTAATCACCTCGAAAATATGGTCGTGAACGCGCACAAAAGGGCGCATCAAAGAAACTTTCTTATTTTTTATTTCCTCCGAAGTATCTTCAAAGAAATCGTAGATATCTTTGTCGGAAAGGAGTCCGCAGTACTCATCGTCTTTTACAATAGCAATGTGCGAAACTCGAAATTCGTCCATCAAAGAAAGAGCAGTATCTCCTGTGTCTTGAGGTTTCAAGAAAGGAAGGTCGTAGGTGATTAAATCTTGTGCTAACACGGAATAAACAAATTTAAGTACGCGGGCAAAGGTAGTATTTTTTACTTTTGTGCACCACTAATAAAAAAGCTATGGTAAGATTAAGCGTAAACATTAACAAAATTGCCACTTTGCGAAATTCGCGTGGCGGAGATGTACCCAGCGTTGCGCAGGTAGCGAAAGATGCCGAGCGTTTTGGCGCGCAGGGAATAACGGTACATCCTAGGCCCGACGAGCGCCATATTCGTTATGCTGATGTTTACGACTTAAAGAACGTAGTAAGTACAGAGTTCAATATAGAAGGCTATCCATCTACCGATTTCATGAAGATGGTGTTGGAAGTAAGACCAGAACAAGTGACTTTAGTGCCCGATCCTCCTGGCGCATTAACCTCAAATGCTGGTTGGGATGCCAAAAAGAATTTCGATTTTTTAACCGAGGTGGTTGCAGAGTTTAAGAAACAAGGAATTCGTACTTCTATTTTTATGGAGACAGAACTCAATCAAATAGAATGGGCGGCGAAAACAGGAGCCGATAGAATAGAGTTGTACACTGAGGGTTATGCAACAGATTATTCTAAAAACAAGGAAGATGCCATAGCACCGTATAAAAGAGCAGCTTTAAAGGCGAGGGAATGTAGTTTGGGTTTAAATGCTGGGCACGACCTAAGCTTGCAAAACCTGAAATATTTTGCAGAGGAAGTGGAGGGATTGAACGAAGTGTCGATTGGCCATGCCCTTATTGCCGATGCCTTATACTACGGATTGGAAAATACCATTCAACTATACCTACGTGAGTTGCGCCATGGAGCTTAATTTTAAAGTATTTGGAGAAGGAGAGTCGGTAATTATTTTACACGGATTTTTAGGTTCTTTAGACAATTGGCAAAGTGTGGCCAAAGATTTATCGGCCAGCTTTAAAGTTTACTTGATTGATTTGCGCAATCATGGCAAAAGTGAGCATACCTCAAAGCACAGTTATGCTTTAATGAGCGAAGATTTAAAAGAATTCTTTGAGCAGCAAAATATAAGCAGCGCAAATATAATCGGCCACTCGATGGGTGGCAAAACAGCTATGTTTTTTGCAACACACAACCCTCAATTGGTAGATAAACTAGTGGTGATTGATATTGGTGTGAAATATTATCCGCCACACCATCAAGATGTTTTAGATGCTTTAAATTCTAGTGATTTATCAGTTATTTCAAGCCGACAAGAAGTTGAAGCGCATTTGATGCAAAAGCTTAACGACAATGGTGTGGTGCAATGGTTAATGAAAAACCTCAAAAGAGAAGGAGATGCCTTTCAATGGAAATTCAACCTTAAAGATTTAAGCACCGAAATAGAGAATATAGGAGAGGCATTGCCTGAAGAAGCAGAATTTTTGAACCCTACTTTATTTATACGTGGTGGAAACTCTCACTATGTTTTAGATGAAGACATAGCGGACATCATACAGCATTTTCCGTTGGTAAAAATGGAAACAATAGCCCAAGCCGGACACTGGGTGCATGCCGAGCGTCCGCAGGAATTTAACGATGTTCTTCAAAAATTTCTTAAAAACCATTAACTTAACCGCTTCAAAAATAAATTATGCCCGAATCATTAGCGATAATACCTACTTACAACGAAAGAGAAAACATTGAAGCAATCATTCGCAAAGTGCTTTCTTTTCCCGAAGGATTTCATATGTTGATAGTGGATGATGGCTCGCCTGATGGCACTGCTAAAATCGTTAAAGATTTGCAGAAAGAGTTCGAAGGACGTTTGTTTTTGAAAGAGCGCACTGGCAAACAAGGATTGGGCACAGCTTACATCCTTGGTTTTAAATGGGCCATTGAAAATAAGTATGAATTGATTTTTGAGATTGACGCCGATTTTTCTCACAATCCCGATGACTTATTGCGTTTGAGACAAGCTTGTTTAGATGGTGCCGATTTAGCCATTGGTTCAAGATATTCTAATGGTGTTAATGTAGTGAACTGGCCCATGTCGAGAGTGCTTACTTCATACTATGGTTCTATGTATGTGCGCATGATGACAGGCATGACCATTCGCGATACCACAGCTGGCTTTAAATGCTACAAAAGAAGAGTTTTAGAAACCATCGATTTCAATGCTATAAAATTGATTGGTTATGGTTTTCAAATAGAAATGAAATTTAGAACCTGGAAACACGGTTTCAAAATAGTAGAGGTGCCTATCATCTTTCAAGACAGAACGGCTGGTGCTTCTAAAATGAGCAAAGGCATTGTTAAAGAAGCATTCGTAGGGGTGTTTTTAATGAAAGTAAAATCGTGGTTTACCAAATACAAGCAAGCAAATGCAATCACTAATTAAGGGCGGAACGCTGGTGAATGAAGGCAGAATTTTTAAAGCCGACATTCTAATTGAAGATGGAAAAATCAAAGAGATTTTTGAGAACAGTGCCGATTTTAAAGACGAAAATGTTGAAGTAATTTCTGCAGAAGGGAAATATATTTTACCAGGATTGATAGACGATCAAGTTCACTTTCGCGAACCAGGCTTAACACACAAAGGAAATATTGCATCAGAATCGAAAGCTGCAGCAGCGGGCGGAGTAACCTCTTTTATGGAGATGCCCAACACCAATCCGCAAACTACCACTGCCGAAGAATTAGAAAAGAAATTTGCCATTGCTGCAGAAACTAGCGCGGTGAATTATTCTTTTTTCATGGGTGCTACCAACCACAATATTGATGAGTTATTGGCTGTTGATGTAAAGCATACGGCAGGTATTAAAATATTCATGGGCTCTTCAACAGGCGATATGCTGGTGGATGATACGCATGTGCTGTGCGAGATTTTTAAGAAATCGAAAGTGCTTATTGCCACGCACTGTGAAGACGAACAAACCATCAAAAACAATTTAGAAACTTACAAAGCGAAATACGGCGAAGACATTGCTTTTTCTGCACATCCTTTAATTCGCAATGAAGAAGCTTGTTACAAGTCCTCATCAATGGCGGTGCAACTGGCTAAAAAGCACAATACCCGTTTGCACATTTTACATATTTCATCGGCTTCAGAAGTGGCTTTGTTTGCCAACGATGTTCCTTTAGAAAAGAAAAGAATTACGGCCGAAGCTTGTATTCATCACCTGTGGTTTAGCGATGCCGATTACGAAGAAAAAGGAAGATGGATCAAATGGAATCCGGCAGTGAAAACAGCTAAAGACAGAGATGCTGTGTGGAAGGGCGTTTTAGAAAACAACATCGATATTATTGCTACCGATCACGCTCCGCATACCATTGAAGAGAAAGAAGGCAAATATTTAAAAGCGCCTTCTGGCGGACCATTAGTTCAACATTCATTAGTAGCTATGCTCGAGTTTGTGAAGCAAGGTAAAATCACTTTGGAGAGAGCAGTGGAGAAAATTTCACATGCACCAGCCCTTTGCTTGCAAGTAGAAAAAAGAGGTTTTATTAGAAAAGGATATTTTGCCGACTTGGTGATGGTAGATTTGAATGATGCCTGGACGGTGAACAAATCGAACTTGTTGTACCATTGCGGATGGAGTCCCTTTGAAGGCTACACCTTCAGTTCAAAAGTTCTTACTACTTGGGTAAACGGTAAAATAGTATACAAAAATGGCTCCGTGGTTAACGGAGCCAAAGGTAGTGCGCTGACTTATTCCAGATAAATCTAGTTTCCCTCAACAGGTTTAGCTTGCGTATCTGTAGTGGTATTTACATCCATGGTTACAATTTGATCGGCAGCCCATGTTCCAGAGTATTGAGCTGTTCCTAACCAATAGAATTTACCATATCCATCTCTTTTATCGTCTTTCCAGTTTCCAGCGTATTTGCCGCCTTTTATCCAAATGTAAGTTCCAAAACCACTTCTTTTACCTTGAAAAAAAGATCCAATGTATTTGTCTCCGCTAACAAAAATGTATGTACCTGGCCCGTGAGATTTACCGCTCAACCATTGTCCGTCATATTGATCACCATTTGCAAATTTAAATACTCCCGAACCCGTGAAGCAGTTTCCTTTGGTGCATTGTGCAAAGCTATTGTTGTTGAACAGTGCTGTAAAAGCAACAAGCATTGAAATTAATAAGACCTTTTTCATATGATAATTTATTTTCGCTGTGAAGATATTAAAATTTTAATCAACCTTCTATCGTGTAAATTTCTAATTTAGAATGCGAATTTGAAAAAATTGACTCACATTATACATTATTACACTGAATTATGAGATTTTTTTTAGCTTTTCTACTGCCAGTTTATATCTTCTCTTGCACAACCAATAGTGATGCCACAAGTGAAGTGGTTCCACAAAATGTGATTGATTCGGTAACATTTGCCAAAGTTTTGGCCGATATGCACATTATGGATGGAGGTGCTAAATTTCAAGCTTTCCCAGATAATAGAATAGCAGCCAATAAATACAGTCAGAATTTAGGCGTACTTAAAAAATATCACCTCGACAAAGCAAAATTCGATTCTACAATGGTGTACTATTCTGTGCATCCCGATAAATTTGAAAGAGTTTACAATAAGGTGTTGCAGATTTTGAGCGAAGAACAAGCATTGTTAAGCAGCACCGAAAAAGAAGTGGCGAAAGATACTGTGAAGAAAGATAGTTTGTTGAAGATGAAAG
>Ga0208960_1000533_pt1 | contig 21276 bp, 21 predicted proteins | sample GreLakmeON33MSRF_FD_187703 | JGI IMG/M metagenome (GOLD analysis project Ga0208960, IMG submission 187703) | Freshwater lentic microbial communities from great Laurentian Lakes, MI, USA - Great Lakes metaG ON33MSRF (SPAdes) | ecosystem: Environmental > Aquatic > Freshwater > Lake | place: Great...
CCATTGGAACTGGCCGCAAAACCGGCCTCGATCACATCGACTTTGAGCCGCTCGAGTTGACGCGCTATGCGTAGCTTTTCGTCTTTGGTCATGGACGCTCCGGGCGACTGCTCACCATCGCGCAAGGTGGTGTCAAAAATAATCAATTTATCGCTCATGTCAGTCTCCTTGAAGGCTTTGCGTCAAATGTCGATGAGGGCCCACCAACAAAAAAGCCCGTAGGGTTTACTTACGGGCTTGAGATGGTGGTGAACGCAGGCGCTACCGTCTCAGCCCGTCGGGCTTCAGTAGTAGTGCTAGCAGCATGGTGTTCATGCATAAATCCTAACATAGTTCAAGCGGCAAGCCCGGGGCCTTATTTGTGCAGGCCTCGCTCGTCAGGCTCTTCAGTCGAAGTGCTGATGACGCTGGTCTGCACACCTTTGACTTTGCGCCAACCGTAGACCAGGTAGCCGCTCACGCCATAAAGCACGAAAAGACTAAAAATCACAATCGGCGGGTCAATGTTGATGATGGCAATCACAAGCGCAATCATCACGATCACCGCGAAGGGAACGCTTTTCTTCATGTGCACGTCCTTGAAGCTGTAAAAAGGCACATTGGTAACCATGGTCAGGCCCGAGCACAGGGCCAAGGCGAACATGGGCCAGGCGACTGCACTGCCTTTGATACCCTGATCGGTCATCAGCCAGATAAATCCGGCCACCAGGGCCGCTGCTGCCGGCGAGGGCAAGCCCTGGAAGTAGCGCTTGTCCACCACGCCGGTGTTCACGTTGAACCGGGCCAAGCGCAGCGCCGCACACGCGCAATACACAAAGGCGGCAATCCAACCCCAGCGGCCCAGACCCTGCAAGGCCCAAACATAAGAGATGATCGCCGGAGCAGCCCCGAAGGACACCATGTCCGAGAGCGAGTCCATTTGCTCGCCAAATGCACTTTGGGTGTTGGTCATTCGCGCTACGCGGCCATCCAGGCTATCGAGCACCATGGCGCAGAAGATGCCATAGGCGGCCAGGTCAAAGTGGCCATTGATGGCCATGATGACCGCATAAAAGCCCCCAAAAAGAGCCGCTAGAGTGACCAGATTGGGCAACATATAGATGCCCTTTCGCCGCTTTCGCACCAGCAGCGTGCCACCATCAGCAAGGTCTGGGTCGCTGCCGTCTTCTTGCATACAGTTGTTTTCCGTCCGGGGTTGCGCGGCAACCAACAAAGGCCAGCACAGTGGCCTGTGCCAGATGTAAATGCCGGGACATCAATAGCGCATCAGTTGCGGGTTTGGTCGACCAGCTTATTCTTCTTTATCCAAGGCATCATAGCCCGCAGAGTCTCACCGACTGTCTCTATCTGGTGCTCAGACATCAAGCGACGGCGACTCAGCAGGGTGGGCGCACCGGCCTTGTTTTCAAGAATAAAGCTCTTTGCATATTCTCCAGTTTGGATGTCCTTGAGGCACTGACGCATAGCCTCCTTGGTCGCGCTCGTGACGATCTTAGGACCCGTCACATACTCGCCGTACTCGGCATTGTTGGAGATGGAGTAATTCATGTTGGCGATGCCACCCTCATAAATCATGTCCACAATCAGTTTGAGTTCATGCAAGCACTCGAAGTAAGCCATCTCGGGGGCGTAGCCGGCATCCACCAGGGTCTCAAAACCGGCCTTGATCAACTCGACTGTGCCGCCGCACAGCACAGCCTGCTCACCAAACAGGTCGGTCTCGGTCTCCTCCCGGAAATTGGTCTCGATGATGCCGGCCTTACCGCCGCCGTTGGCCATGGCATAGCTCAAGGCCAGGTCTCGCGTGCGCCCGGAGCGGTCTTGGTGCACCGCTATGAGATGCGGCACACCCCCACCCTGCGCGTAAGTGCCGCGCACCGTGTGTCCGGGTGCTTTGGGGGCCACCATCCAGACATCCAGATCGGCCCGGGGACTGACCAGACCGTAGTGCACGTTGAAGCCGTGGGCAAAAACAAGCGATGCCCCTGGCTTGATATTGGGCTCGACATCATGGGTGTAGACGGTGCCGATTTGCTCATCGGGCAGCAAAATCATGACCACATCAGCGGCCTTCACCGCATCGGCAACCTCGGCCACGTGCAGGCCAGCTTTTTCCACTTTGGGCCAGGAAGCGCCCCCCTTACGCAAGCCCACCACGACCTTCACGCCGCTGTCGTTGAGATTTTGGGCATGGGCGTGACCTTGGCTTCCATAGCCGATGATGGCCACGGTTTTTCCCTTGATCAGGCTCAGATCGCAGTCTTTGTCGTAATAAACTTTCATTTTCTTCTCCGTTGTAAAAATTAAACTCTCAGGATTCGTTCGCCACGGCCAATGCCGCTCGAGCCGGTTCGTACCGTTTCCAAAATCGCACTGCGCTCAATAGCCTCTAAAAATGCGTCATTCTTGGTTTGGTCGCCAGTTAGCTCGATCGTGTAGCTTTTTTCCGTGACATCAATGATGCGGCCGCGAAAAATGTCAGTCATGCGCTTCATCTCTTCGCGCTCCTTGCCAACCGCACGCACCTTAACCATCATCAGTTCACGTTCGATGTAGCCACCTTCGGTCAGATCAACCACCTTGACGACCTCGATCAAACGGTTCAGATGCTTGGTGATTTGTTCGATGACATCGTCCGAGCCGGCGGTCTGAATCGTCATGCGGGACAGGCTGGCGTCCTCGGTCGGGGCGACCGTCAGCGACTCTATGTTGTAGCCACGAGCAGAAAATAGACCCACCACGCGGGACAGGGCGCCAGGTTCGTTTTCGAGCAAAACTGCAATGATGTGTTTCATGGTCTGCGATTCCTCTTTTCACCGCCCTCCCCCTGCAGCGATAACCGCAGGACTCGGCAAGCAATAGATTCGTCAAAAATAGTTTACAAATCTTCCGAGCCAAGCAACATTTCGGTAATGCCCATGCCCGCCTTGACCATGGGGTACACGTTCTCTGTGGGGTCGGTTCGAAAATCCATGAAAACGGTGCGGTCTTTCAGCTTACGCGCCTCGCGCAGGGCAGGCTCCACGTCTTGCGGCTTTTCGATCAGCATGCCGACATGGCCATAGGCCTCTGCGAGCTTCACAAAATTCGGCAACGCATCCATATAACTATGGCTATAGCGGCCTTCATAGTCAATTTCCTGCCATTGCCGCACCATGCCCAGGTAGCGGTTGTTCAAGGACACGATCTTGATTGGCGTGTTGTACTGCAAGCAGGTGGAGAGTTCCTGAATGCACATCTGCACCGAGCCCTCCCCAGTGATGCAAAACACCTCGGCTTGCGGTTTGGCCAACTTGATGCCCATGGCATAGGGAATCCCCACGCCCATGGTGCCTAGGCCGCCCGAGTTGATCCAGCGCCGGGGCTGATCGAAGCGGTAGTACTGTGCGGCCCACATTTGGTGCTGGCCGACGTCCGAGGTGATGTAGGCCTCAACATCTTTGGTCATGTCCCAGAGCGTTTGCACCACATGCTGTGGTTTGACAACATCGCCGCTGCCGGGGTCATACTTCAGGCAATCGCGCTGGCGCCAGCCCTCGATGGTGGTCCACCAAGCCGCTAGCGCATCGCTCTCGGCCCTGGTGCTGCTTTCTTTGATCATGGCAATCATTTCGGCGAGCACATCTTTGACATCGCCGACGATCGGTATATCGACCTTCACCCGCTTGGAAATGCTGGAGGGGTCGATGTCGATGTGAATAATTTTTCGCTCGTTTTGAGCGAAATGCTTGGGGTTGCCGATCACCCGATCGTCAAAACGCGCGCCCACAGCAAGCAAAACATCGCAGTGTTGCATGGCATTGTTAGCTTCTACGGTGCCGTGCATGCCCAACATGCCCAAAAACTTACGGTCGCTCGCCGGGTAGGCACCCAAGCCCATCAGGGTGTTGGTGCAGGGATAGCCGAGCATGTCAACCAGGGTTCGCAATTCGGCCGAGGCATTGCTCAACAAAACACCGCCGCCGGTGTAGATGTATGGGCGCTTGGCTGTCAGCAGCAGTTGCAGCGCCTTGCGAATCTGCCCGCCATGGCCCTTGCGGACCGGGTTGTAGGAACGCATTTCAATGGTCTCAGGCTGGCCGGCATACGGTGTCTTTTTAAACGACACATCCTTCGGGATATCCACCACAACCGGACCGGGGCGGCCGCTGCGCGCGATATGAAAAGCTTTTTTCATAATGCTTGCCATGTCGCGCACGTCTTTGACCAAAAAGTTGTGCTTGACTATCGGGCGCGTGATGCCCACTGTGTCGCACTCCTGAAAAGCATCTAGGCCGATGGCATGGGTGGGCACCTGACCGGTCAAAATCACCATCGGAATGCTGTCCATGTAGGCGGTGGCGATGCCGGTGACCGCATTGGTCACGCCTGGACCGGATGTCACGAGGGCAACGCCAACATCTCCGGTCGCCCTGGCATAGCCGTCGGCGGCATGTACGGCGGCCTGTTCATGGCGCACCAGCACATGCTGAATGGTGTCTTGCTTGTAAAAAGCGTCATAAATGTGCAGCACTGCGCCGCCCGGGTAGCCCCAGACGAATTTGACGCCTTCCGCCTGCAGGGCCTTGACCAAAATCTCTGCGCCCCGTAACTCGGGCACGACAGTGCCAGTTGATACTGGTTGGTTGGCAGCACTCGCCAACGCAGCCGAAGCGATTTCAGCTTTTGAAATTTCCATGATGAACCTTTGTGAATTTCTCTAACGAAAAACCTTGGGTGCTCCTTTGATGACCCTTGTGAGGCCTCCTCGGAACTTGAGGCCAAAACCATAGACGCAGCGAATAATGCGTCGGGCTTTGACCCTTTTGCCGTTTGATTTGCAGGGCGCATTATCACACTGCAAAATTCCGCCCAGCAGGCCGACTTCAAATTTACGGCCCCGATGTCATAATTATTCAGGCTCATGCTCTGGATTTAGGCCTCCGAGCGAGTTCAGCCCGGGCACTACTGCACACGCACCGCAACTCCTTTTGGCTACAGAACAAGAACTCACCGAATTCCTCAAGAGCGTTGAGAAACGGGCCTTCAAACGCTCTGTCTACCATGTTCGCAATGAGGAATCGGCCCTCGATATCGTGCAAGAAAGCATGATGAAGTTGGCCGAGCACTACGGCCATAAACCCGCTGCCGAGTTGCCTATGCTGTTTCAGCGCATACTGTCCAACTGCACACTGGACTGGTTCCGAAGGCAAAAATCCAGAAGCCGAATTTTTTCAAACTTCAGCGATTTCCAACCCGCTACTGATGACGATGATGACTTTGACCTGCTTGCGATCCTGCCGGCGACCCAAGAATTGCAATTTGTCGAGAGCACGCAGAGTGCCGCTGAGCGCAGCCAAACCCTGTTGGCGATCGAAATTGAGATCGCAGCCCTGCCCGGGCGTCAACGAGAAGCCTTTCTGTTGCGTTACTGGGAAGAACTTGACACCGCTGAAACCGCGGCGGCAATGGGTTGTTCGGAGGGCAGTGTCAAAACACATTGCTACCGGGCGATTCAGGCTTTAGCAAACGCGCTGCGGGCAAAAGGCACCACACCATGACAAATTCAAGCGACGACCAAAACCTGCTGGCAGCTGACCGCTTTGCCTTCAGGATCGCCAGCAGTCTGTCCGCTGGTTCGAATGACTTGCCGTACGAAGTCACGGAACGTTTGCGCGCGGCTAGGGTGCAGGCCGTGGCCCGGCGCAAAGGTGCGGCAGCCCAGCCGCAACTGGCCAGCCAAAGTGGGGGGGCATTGGGCTTGGTGATACTGGGCTGGCGGGGCAATCCGCTGTGGGGGCAAATCATCGGCGCAGTGGCCTTAGCTGTGCTGGCGGTGGGACTGTTTGTGATCGATGGCGTCCAAAGTGAACAACGAGCCCAAGAGTTGGCCGAAATTGATGCTGCCATATTGACCGATGATCTCCCACCCTCGGCTTACGCGGATCCGGGCTTTGCCCACTTCGTCAAACTCAATATGGGTCCCCGGCCCTGAAAACTCCAATGCAAAGGCCAGTTGTCCTCCATTTATGCGGCTGCCTGCGGCTAGCACTTTGGCGCGGGGCCGCAGTGGCTGTAACGGCTGTGTGTTGCTCGATGCCGGCAGCGCTAGCCGCTGTTGATTTCGCGGGCAGAGCCGCCACACCAGTGACGGGGCCGCCGCCCGGCCCTGCGCTTGGTGCCAAGTCAGGGGCCAAAGCTCCGGTGACAAAACCAGTGTCAAAACCGCTGTGGCAAGAACTGACAGCCGAGCAGCAGCTGTCTCTCAAACCCTTGGCTGCCCAGTGGAACACCCTGGGGCAGACGCAAAAGCGCAAATGGATCGCCATCGCCACCGGCTACCCAAGGCTGGCGCCCTTGGAACAGGCCAAAATGCACAACCGCATGACAGACTGGGTGGGGCTCAGCTCAAGCCAGCGCGCCCAGGCCAGGCTAAATTTTGAAGAATCAAAAAAAATGACGCCTGACGAAAAAAACGCCAACTGGCAGGCCTACCTGGCTTTACCGGCCGAAGAAAAGAAAAGATTGTCAGCTGGTGCCGCAAGCAAACCGCCCGGTGTGGCGGCCACAAGCAAACCAGTTCAAGCACAAAAGCTCGCCTTGGTACCGACCAAACCGGCCAGCGCCAAGCAGGGGCCAAAAATGGCCGCCATCCAGCCCTCCGTTGATCAAAACACTCTGCTGCCGGGCTCGCCGCCTGGCACTGAGGCAGCAGGTACCGAGAAAAATTGATCCTGCGAGCGCTGCTTTCGTGACCACGCCTAGTCTTTGGCGCCGAATGGCCTGCTGGACCTACGAGGGCATGCTGCTGTTTGGCGTTTTGTTCATTGCCGGCTACCTGTTTGGTACCTTGACGCAAACCCGCAATGCCATGGACAACCGGCATGGGCTGCAGGCCTTTTTGTTCTTGATTTTCGGTATCTACTTTGTCTGGCTCTGGTCCAAGGGGCAGACCCTGGCCATGAAAACCTGGAACATACGGCTTGTCGATGTGCAAGGTCGCCCGGTATCTCAGGCCCGGGCCCTGCTGCGCTACCTGCTGAGCTGGATTTGGCTGCTGCCGAGTTTGAGCCTGGTGTGGCTTTTGGGCCTGCCCGCCGCTGGGCTCGTCGCATTGGTGCTTGGCTGGGTCGCAATATATGCCACGCTGAGCCGGTTTCATCCGCAGCGACAGTTTTGGCACGACGCCCTCGCCGGAACTCGGCTGATTTCCAGCCCTGCAAAAAATCCGCAAACCACATGAAGCCAGAGTTTTCAGTGTGCGTCTACTGCGGATCCCGGCCCGGACTTGATGCCGACTTTGCCACCGCCGCTCGCGAAGTAGGGCACTGGATTGGTGAACATGGCGGCCAACTGGTCTACGGTGGCGGCAAAGGTGGCTTGATGGGTATCGTTGCCAGCGCCGCCCTGGAGCGCGGTGCTACTGTGGTTGGCGTGATACCGCAGGCGCTGGTTGACAAGGAATGGGCCAACCACGCGTGTACCGAGTTGCACGTGGTGAACACGATGCATGAGCGCAAGCGCATGATGGCCGAGCGCGCCGATGTTTTTTTGGCTTTGCCCGGTGGCATAGGCACTTTTGAAGAACTGTTTGAGGTCTGGACCTGGCGCCAACTAGGCTACCACGCCAAGCCAATCGGGCTGCTCAATATTGCAGGCTATTACGACCGGCTACTCGGTTTTCTGGAGCAGTCGGTTTCGCAACAGTTTCTGGGCGAGTGGCAAATGTCGCTGCTGAGTTGTGGCCATGAACCGGCCAGGCTGCTGCGGGACTTGGTGCAGCAGGCGGGCATGGCGCCTGCCTCCCGGCTGGACAGAACCTAAATCGCCGATTCGTCCTGCTCGCCAGTGCGAATGCGAACCACCCGCTCGATGCTGGTGACAAAGATTTTCCCGTCGCCTATTTTGCCGGTACGTGCTGCTTTGACAATCGCGTCAACACAGCGGTCTACATCCTCGGTTTTGACCGCTACCTCCACCTTCACTTTGGGTAAAAAATCCACCACGTATTCAGCCCCGCGGTACAACTCGGTGTGCCCTTTTTGTCGACCAAAACCCTTGACCTCGGTGACCGTCAGACCAGTCACGCCGCATTCTGCAAGCGCCTCCCGGACCTCTTCGAGCTTGAAGGGTTTGACAATGGCGGTGATCTGTTTCATGGCAGTCCTTGTGGTGATTAGGCTCGAAAACGACTGGTTATAGGATAACGCCAATCCTTGCCAAAGCTGCGGTGGGTGACGCGAATGCCAAGCGGGGACTGTCGCCGCTTGTATTCATTGAGCTTGATCAAGCGCGTGACCTTCTCCACATCGGCCACAGGAAAACCGGCGGCGACGATATCTTCGATGCTCTGGTCGTTCTCCATGTAGCGCTCGAGAATCCCGTCTAGCACCGCATAGGGTGGCAAACTGTCTTGGTCGGTCTGGTCCGGCCTGAGTTCGGCGCTGGGCGGGCGGGTGATGATGCGATCAGGGATGGGGCTGTCGCACGTGTTGCAAGGGTTGTTGGCATTGCGCCAACGGGCCAAGCGAAAAACTGTGGTTTTTGACAAATCTTTGATCACTGCAAAACCACCCGCCATGTCACCGTACAGGGTGCAATAACCGGTGGCCATCTCGGACTTGTTGCCAGTCGTCAGCACGATGCTGCCAAATTTGTTCGACAGGGCCATCAGCAGAGTGCCTCGGATGCGGGCCTGAATATTCTCTTCGGTGGCATCCTCTGCCAGCCCCTTGAATTCTGCCGACAAGGAGGCCTTGAAAGCAGCAAACTCGGGCTCAATCGATATCTCGGTATAACTCACACCCAACCGTGCCGCCATGTCGCGGGCATCCACCCAACTGATTTCGGCGGTGTAGGGCGAGGGCATCATGACCGCTCGCACCCGGTCTTTGCCCAGCGCATCCACCGCTACCGCCAAAACCAGGGCAGAGTCGATGCCGCCGGAGAGGCCCAACAAAACACTCGGAAAGCCGTTTTTCCCAACATAGTCCCTGACCCCAAGCACCAACGCGTCCCACAAGTCGGCCTGTGCCGAGCGCTCAGCTGCAATGGAGGCGCTCAGCTGCAACAAAGGCGCGTGCCCTGAGACTTCCACAACAAACAGGTTTTCGACAAAGCTCGGAGCCCGACCAGCGACTTCGCCGCTCGATTGCAGCGCGAACGAGTGCCCTTCAAAAATTACTTCATCCTGGCCACCGACCAAATGGGCATAGACCAAGGGCAAGCCGCAATCCTTTGCACGTTCCCGCATCATTTGCTCGCGCTCGAGCCCTTTACCCACATGGAACGGCGAGGCATTGATGACAACCAGCAATTCGGCCCCAGCTTGGCGTGTCAAGCGCGCCGGTTGTTCAAACCAAGCGTCCTCGCAAATCAGCAGTCCTAGCTTCACGCGCTGGCCGGCGGGCCCGGCTTCAAACACGCAGCAGTCCTGCCCGGGCGTGAAATAGCGCCGTTCGTCGAAGACCTGGTAGTTGGGTAACTCACGCTTGGCATAGCTGGCCAAGCGGATACCCTCGCACCAAACGCTGGCCGCGTTATAGCGCTGTTGCACGGCAACCGAGCGGGTGCGGCTGTCGCCCCCGGTGGGTTGGCCGATCACCAGAGTGAATTCTTTTAACCCGCGCAGTGCGGTGGCAACTGTTTTCACGGCATCATCGCAAGCTGCAATGAAAGCTGGACGCAAGAACAAGTCTTCAGCGGCATAGCCGCAAATGGCAAGTTCGGGCGTGAGAAATAAGCGCACGCCATCAGCGTAGGCAGTCTGGGCCGCAGCGATCATTTTCTGGGCATTTCCGGCCAGGTCGCCGACCACAAAATTAAGCTGGGCAACGCAGATTTTGAGTGTCATGAAACGTCACAATGCAGGGTTTGAGGAGGCCGTGAAGATCGAAGCAAATGATTATGTCATTCGGGTGGTGCAATCCCCTGCAGAACTCGATGCTGTCCAGTGGAACAGCCTGTTGGCGCAGCAGGACGAGCCCACGCCTTTCATGCGCCACGAGTACCTGGCGGCCCTGCATGACAGTGGCTGCGCCCAGCCCGGCACAGGTTGGGCGCCGCATTTCATGCTGATGCAGCGGGGCAAGCAGTTGCTCGGCGCCTGCGTCATCTACCTCAAGGCGCACTCCCAGGGCGAGTACGTGTTTGATTGGTCCTGGGCCAACGCTTACGCCCAGCACGGCCTGGCTTACTATCCCAAGGCGCTGGTGGCCGTACCATTCACGCCGGTGCCGGGCAGCCGACTGCTCGCACGCAATAGCGCCCAACGCGCGGCGCTGGCCCAGGCCCTTGTCGCTTGGTGCAAAAGTGAGCAGCTGTCATCTCTTCACCTACTGTTCTCCAGCCGGCAAGACATCGAAGCCTGTGAACAGGCCGGCCTGATGCTGCGGCACACGGTTCAGTTCCACTGGAACAACACTCAGCCCGGCTATGCAGATTTCGAGACTTTTTTGACTACTCTGGCGCAAGACAAACGCAAAAAAATCAGGCAAGAACGCCGCAAGGTCGCAGATGCAGGGGTGGTTTTTCGCTGCATGCACGGCGGGCAGATCACGACTGCCGACTGGGAATTTTTTTACCAATGCTATGAGCGCACCTACCTCGAACATGGCAACGCACCCTACTTGAACCGAGAATTTTTCCAGCGCATGGCCATGGCACTGCCCGAACATTGGCTGCTGTTTGTAGCGCAACGCCAAGGCAGACCAATTGCCAGCAGCTTGATTGCCTTGAACCCTGGCAGCTTGGTTGCCTACGGTCGCTACTGGGGCGCGCTAGAGCGGGTCGACTGCCTGCACTTTGAAGCCTGTTACTACCAACCCCTGCAATGGTGCATTGAGCAGGGCTACTGCCGCTTTGAAGGCGGTGCGCAGGGCGAGCACAAGTTGGCCCGGGCCTTGCTGCCGGTCAAAGCCAGCAGCGCCCATTGGCTGGCCCACCCGGCTTTCTCAGACGCTGTGGCAAATTTTTTGGAACGCGAAGGCAATGGTATCGGGGAATACCTAGAGGACCTCAAGCAACGAAGCCCATTGCGCAAGCTCCCGGCACCGTAGCAAGCAAACGCCAGTGGCGGCCAAGGACCGTCAACGGGGAGCTCAAGCCCTGGACTGCTGGTAGTTGGCAATGCCGTCCAAGATTTCCTGTCGCGCCGACTCAGGCCCCTCCCAGCCCAGTATCTTGACCCACTTGCCTTCTTCGAGGTCTTTGTAGTGCTCAAAAAAATGGGCGATGGTTTTTAAGCGCAGCGGGTTCATATCGCTGGGCTTTTGCCAGTGGGTGTAAATCGAGAGGATTTTGTCCGTCGGCACGGCCAGTATTTTTCCGTCTTCACCGGCCTCATCCTGCATTTTCAAAATACCGATGGCCCGGCAGGTCACCACCACGCCCGGAATCAAGGGCACCGGCGTGACCACCAGCACATCGACCGGATCACCATCGCCAGAAATGGTCTTGGGAACATACCCGTAATTGGTCGGGTAGTGCATGGAGGTGCTCATGAAGCGGTCTACAAAAATAGCGCCGGTGGCCTTGTCAACCTCGTACTTGACGGGGTCGGCATTCATTGGAATTTCAATGATCACATTGAAGGCATCGGGAGCGTATTTTCCGGGTGTGACATTGTCCAGGGACATGGCTGGGAGCTTCGGTTTGGTTTGAGTAGTTGAGGCGGGTGAGCGTAGCGACATTTTACCGGCTCGCGCCCTGCACAGCTCAGAAATGCACCTGATTTCAAGGTACAGTGCGGCGGTTGGCCAATCGCTGACAGGCGCTGTCCAGTGCCTGTGCCTCGGCGAGGAAGCAACGCAGCGGTGGAGCCGAGTGCGTGGCGCCACCTTCAGCGATGCATAAGGAGAATGAACTATGACAGGCAACTCGGCGCTGATTTTGGCGATCGTTTGTGGATTGATTGCCGTGGCTTACGGCGTTTGGGCTCGCAGCTGGATTCTTTCCCAGGACGCGGGCAATGCGAGGATGCAGGAAATTGCTGCAGCCATTCAAACCGGCGCTGCCGCTTATTTGGCGCGCCAATACAAAACCATCGCCATGGTGGGCATCGTTCTGACCATCTTGATCGGTCTGTTTTTGGATGGCCTCAGCGCTGTTGGCTTTGTTGTCGGGGCAGTGCTGTCTGGTGCCTGCGGGTTCATCGGTATGAACGTGTCTGTAAAAGCTAATGTGCGCACTGCGCAGGCCGCCACACGCGGCATCGGCCCGGCCTTGGACGTGGCTTTTCGGGGCGGCGCCATCACCGGTATGCTGGTGGTCGGCCTGGGACTGTTGGGCGTCACGGTCTTTTACTGGTTTTTGATAGGCAACGGCAACCTCACGCCGGATAAAAATCTCGCCAAGCTGCTCGACCCCCTGATCGGTTTTGCCTTCGGCTCGTCACTGATTTCCATCTTCGCGCGCCTCGGCGGCGGCATTTTCACCAAAGGCGCAGACGTAGGTGCTGACCTTGTGGGCAAAGTCGAGGCCGGCATTCCAGAAGACGATCCCCGCAATCCGGCCGTGATTGCCGACAATGTCGGAGACAACGTGGGCGACTGCGCGGGCATGGCCGCCGACCTGTTCGAAACCTATGCGGTAACCCTCATTGCCACCATGGTGCTGGGCGCTTTGCTGATCACCAACGCTGGCACGAGCGCGGTGGTCTATCCGCTGGCCCTGGGCGCTGTGTCTATCGTGGCCTCCATCATTGGCTGCTTTTTTGTTCGGGCCACACCCGGCATGAAAAACGTCATGCCCGCCCTCTACAAGGGCTTGGCAGTGGCTGGTGGCCTGTCCTTGGTGGCGTTTTTCTTTGTCACCCAATGGTTGATGCCAGACAACGCGATTTCCGCCACCGGCAGCCAGATGAAACTGTTTGGCGCTTGCGCCGTCGGGCTGGCCTTGACCGCGGTGCTGGTCTGGATCACCGAGTACTACACCGGCACACAGTACGCCCCGGTTCAGCATATCGCGCAGGCGTCCACCACCGGCCATGGCACCAACATCATTGCAGGGCTGGGCGTGTCGATGCGCTCAACCGCCTGGCCGGTGCTGTTTGTGTGCCTTGCAATCTGGAGCTCCCACGCCCTGGCAGGCCTGTATGGCATCGCGATTGCTGCGACCTCCATGCTCAGCATGGCCGGCATTGTGGTGGCTCTGGACGCCTACGGACCGATCACCGACAACGCCGGCGGCATTGCCGAAATGGCCGAGCTACCGGCCAGTGTGCGCGAAATCACCGATCCGCTAGACGCCGTGGGCAACACCACCAAGGCTGTCACCAAAGGTTACGCCATTGGCTCGGCGGGTCTGGCCGCGCTGGTTTTGTTTGCCGACTACACCCACAAGCTGGAGAGCTACGGCCGGGTCATCAGCTTTGACCTGAGCAACCCAATGGTCATCATTGGGCTGTTTATTGGCGGTCTTATTCCTTACCTGTTTGGCGCCATGGCGATGGAGGCGGTAGGCCGCGCGGCGGGCGCGGTGGTCGTCGAGGTAAGGCGTCAGTTTCGCGAAATCAAGGGCATCATGGACGGTACCGGCAAGCCCGAATACGACACGGCTGTTGACATGCTGACCACGGCTGCCATCAAAGAGATGATGATTCCATCCCTGCTGCCAGTGGTCGCACCGATTGTGGTGGGTCTGGTACTCGGGCCGGCAGCCTTGGGCGGTCTGCTGATGGGTACCATCGTGACCGGTTTGTTCGTGGCGATATCGATGTGTACCGGCGGCGGCGCCTGGGATAACGCCAAAAAATACATCGAAGATGGTCACCATGGCGGCAAAGGTTCTGAAAGCCACAAGGCAGCCGTCACCGGCGACACAGTGGGTGATCCCTACAAAGACACTGCCGGGCCGGCCATCAACCCGCTGATCAAGATCATCAACATTGTGGCGCTGTTGATTGTGCCGGTGATGATGAAAATTCACGGAGGCTGACCGACACCACAGGCGCCCAGAAGCCCGCGAAAGCGGGCTTTTTTATGCTGTTTTACTAAGCCAAAGGTTCAAACAACTGCTGGCACAGCCGCCCCGGGGCTGGCGATGACAGCGCGAATCAGGGCGGCCGCGGTGACAGCGATGTGCGGCAGATGGGCTATCCTGTCCTGCTCGATGGCTACCAAAATCAGTTCATTGACGCCGCCCACCACCGACATCGCCAGCTCAGGCGTGAGCAGGGCCGCCTGCAGCGGGGTGTTGATGACAGCGAGCATGAAGTCGGCAATCTCTTGGTTCACCCGCCGACGCGCAGCCAGACCGACTAAACCCAGACCCAGGATTTCAATGTACAAGGTACGCAACAGCACCGGGTCGCTGGCCAGGAACTCAAGATAGGCTTTGAGCGCCAGTTCGACCTGGGTTTGCCAACCACGTGACGGATCGAGCGCTGAGCGCAAGACGGCGATGGCGCCATGTCCGGCAGCCTCGTAGAGGGCAATCAGGCAGTCAGCACGGCTGTCAAAGTGCTCATAAAAAGTGCGCCGTGACACCCCCGCCTCAGCCACGATGTCGGCAACCGTGCTGGCCGCGTAGCCCTTCATACCCACGCTTTTGGCCATGCCCTCAAGCAAGCGCTGACGGTGGGCCTGGGCCTCAGGCGCTGCCTGGTCTTGCTGCATGGCTGCTAGCGCTCCTCTTGTAAATTGTTCCGAACTGGCGAGCTACTGCGTGGTAGCTACTGCATGGTACTTGACAGTACCACAACATCTGGGCACACTCCAGACATCGTGGTACGCGTTCGTACCGATTTCACTTGAAAGTCCTGTATGTCCGAGCTTGTTGTGCGCCGCCTGCTGATTGACCTAGATGCCCCGGTGCCACGCCATTGGTTTGGCGGGGATGCCTTTCGTACCGCCATATTCAATGCCTTGTCCATGAGTTTCCCCTTTGGCGAGCAGTTTTTCATGGACTCGGTTCGCAGCGGGCTCAAGGCCCTGCCGCCTGCAATGCAAGAAAAATTCGCCGCAGAGGCGCAGGGCTTCATTGGCCAAGAGGCAACCCACAGGCGAATTCATGCCCTGTTCAACGGTCAAATCGAGAAGCATGGGCTGGTCAACCACTGGGAAGCAAGGGCCCGCGAACGCCTGAAAATCGTGGCTGACTTTCATCCCCGGCATTGGCTGGCCATCACCGCGGCGACCGAACACTTCACCGCCGTGTTCGCCGACTGGTTGCTCAGCAACCCGGAGTTGTTTGAGGGCAGCGAAGAGCGTTTCAAGACCATGTGGCTGTGGCACAGCGCCGAGGAGTCTGAGCACAAATGCACCGCCTTTGACCTCTACCTGGCCTTGGGCGGCTCGCACCAGTGGCGCCTGACCTGGTTCAGGCGCATCAGCCTGGTATTTTTTACAGATTTGTTGCGTCAAACTGTGAATAACCTGTACCACGACGGCACCCTGTGGCAGTGGCGCACCTGGGTCAGCGCTGCGGGCTTTTTGTTTGGCAAGCGCGGCTTGATCAGCTGCATGTTCAAGCCCCTGAGGGCTTACACGCAAGAGGGCTTTCATCCGCGGCAACTCCACAACACCTTGTCGGTCGACTGGCTGAACGCCAACCAGACCTCCTTTGTTGAAATGGGCAACCGCACAGCGCCGGCCTGAGCCGCCGCAGTCTGGCTGCCCTGCTGGTCACGGAGCAGCAGCCGGCCAAAAAACCGGGCCTGGCGCCTCTACGGAAGGGGCCAAACCCGGTTTTTGAATGAAAATAAGGGCCATGCAACTCAATTACATTGCCAACCGCGCATGCCCCTCCGGCTCTGGGCAAACCATTGCGGTCGTAGACCCCTCTGACGGCCAGATCTTCGACCATATCCAGCGCAGCAATGCGCAAGACATTGACGCAGCGGTGCGCGCCGCCCATGCGGCACTTGACAGCACTTGGCGCAAGTTCAGCGCGGCCGAGCGGGGCCGGCTGATGATGCGCCTGTCACTCAAAATAGGCGAGCACACCGAAGAATTGCGTGAAATTGAACAACGCGACTGTGGCAAGCCGGTTCGCCAGGCCCGCGCCGATGCTCTGGCGCTGGCCCGCTATTTCGAGTTTTATGCCGGCGCTTGCGACAAACTGCATGGCGACACCATTCCCTACCTAGACGGCTACAGTGTGCTGACCTGGCGCGAGCCACACGGGGTGACCGGCCACATCATTCCCTGGAACTACCCGATGCAGATTTTCGGGCGCAGCGTTGGCGGGGCTTTGGCCGCTGGCAACACCTGTGTCGTGAAACCCGCTGAAGACGCCTGCTTATCCTTGCTGCGCGTGGCCGAACTGGCCACCGAAGTGGGTTTTCCGCCCGGCGTCATCAACATCGTCACCGGCTACGGTCACGAGGTAGGCGACGCACTGGCGCGCCACCCCGGCGTCGATCACATCAGCTTTACCGGCAGCCCCGGCGTTGGCACCTTGATTCAGCAGGCCGCATCCCTGCGGCATTGCCCGGTCACCATGGAACTCGGGGGCAAGAGCCCGCAAGTCGTTTTTGCCGATGCTGACCTGGACGCCGCCGTGCCGGCCATCCTCAACGCGCTTGTGCAAAACGCCGGGCAAACCTGCTCGGCTGGAGCGCGCCTGCTGGTTGAGCGGGCAATTTACGAGCCGCTGTTGGCCCGCCTTGGCGCCGAGTTTGCAAAGCTGCGGGTCGGGCCGGCCGGCATGGACCTGGATCTGGGCCCCTTGATACGCCGCAGCCAACAGCAACGGGTGGCGGGCTTTCTGGCCGACGCCAGGGCTGCGGGCCTGATGATAGTGGGCGCGGGTAAAGTGGTCGATACGGCGCCAGAAGGGGGCTTTTATCAGGCACCCCTGTTGTTGCGCGATGTACCGGTTGGCCACCGATTGGCGCAAGAAGAGGTGTTTGGTCCGGTGCTTTGCGCGCTGCCCTTTGCTGACGAGGCGCAGGCCGTGACACTGGCCAATGCCACCGATTTTGGCCTGGTGGCGGGTGTCTGGACCCGCGATGGGGCACGCCAGTTCCGCTTGGCCAAGCGAATCCGCAGCGGCCAGGTGTTCATCAACAACTACGGTGCCGGCGGTGGCGTGGAGCTTCCTTTTGGCGGGGTTAAATCCAGCGGTTACGGGCGGGAAAAGGGCTTTGAGGCCTTGCACGGTTTCACCACCCTCAAGACTGTGGCCATCAGGCACGGCTAAACGGCCGTGCAAGTCATGCCAGAATAAGCGCCACGGCCGGCGAGCAAGTCCGTCGGACCGAGAGCCTCCGCAAACCTTATTCAACCCTGATCCAAGCCATGAGCCAACGCGTCAAAAACAAATCCGTCATCGTCACCGGCTCGGGCGGCGGCATTGGCGAAGGCATCGCCAAACGGCTGGCCGAACAGGGCGCGCAGGTGATCGTCAATGACATCGACCCGCTTCGAGGTGAGCAGGTGGCAGCAGCGATCAGGTCGGCCGGCGGGCAAGCCTCTTTTTTTGCCGCCGATGTGACCCGCTCAGACCAAGTTGCTGCACTGGTGGCTGCCGCAGTAGAACGCCATGGACGGCTTGATGTGATGGTGAACAACGCCGGCTGGACCCACCGCAATCGCCCGGCGCTCGAGGTCAGCGAGGATGAGTTCGACAAGTGCTACGCAGTCAACGTGAAGAGCATTTACCTTGCCACCATCCATGCCACACCCGTGTTTCGGGCCCAGGGTGGCGGCAGCTTTATCAACATTGCCTCAACAGCGGGCATACGTCCCCGCCCTGGCCTGACCTGGTACAACGGCTCTAAAGGGGCGGTCATCACCACCTCAAAATCATTGGCGGCCGAGCTGGGGCCTGAGAATATCCGTGTGAACTGCATCAACCCGGTGTTTAACCCCGACACCGGCTTGGCCGCAGAATTTGCCGGAGGCCCACTGACCGAGGAGCGGCGGGAAAAGTTTCGCGCCAGCATACCGCTGGGTCGGTTTTCAACTGCGCTGGATGTCGCAAATGCCGTCCTCTATTTGGCCAGCGACGAGGCCAGTTTTATCAGCGGCGCCTGCCTTGAGGTAGACGGGGCGCGCTGCGTATGAGCGGCCTGCATGGGGCTGCCCCGGACAGCGCCTGTGGCTGAAAGAGTCATCCCGCTGCTGGACCACCGGGCGCGGGTTTTGCAGCCCCCGGCGGCCGCATTCGCGCCGGCCACCCGGCTGGGCGCCAACGGCCAACTCACCGATACCATGGGTCGGCCACTGCGAGACCTGCGCATCAGTGTCACTGACCGCTGCAACTTTCGCTGCAGCTACTGCATGCCCAAAGAGGTGTTCGATCAGGAGTACGCCTATCTGCCACAGGCCGAGCTTCTGTCGTTTGAAGAAATTACCCGGCTGGCCAAGGCCTTTGTGGCCCACGGCGTGCAAAAAATTCGCCTCACCGGGGGCGAGCCACTGCTGCGCAAGAACATCGAATTGCTGATCGAGCAATTGGCCAGCCTGCGCACCCTCCAAGGTTTGCCGCTTGACCTCACGCTGACCACCAATGGCGCCCTGCTCAAGCGCAAAGCCGCAAGCCTGAAGGCCGCGGGCTTGCAGCGCGTGACCATCAGCCTGGACGGACTCGACGACAGCGTGTTCCAACGCATGAACGATGTCGCGTTTCCGGTCTCTGAAGTGCTCGCGGGCATTGATGCGGCGCAGGCGGCTGGCTTGGGGCCGATCAAAATCAACATGGTGGTCAAGCGCGGCACCAATGAGCAGGAAATCCTGCCCATGGCCCGGCACTTTCGCGGCAGCGGCATGGTGCTGCGTTTCATCGAGTTCATGGACGTGGGGGCAACCAACGGCTGGCGTCTGAACGAAGTGCTTCCCTCGGGCGAACTGGTCCGGCAGATCCATGCCGAGTTACCCTTGCTCGCCCTGAGTCCCTCGGCACCGGGCGAGACCGCCGAGCGCTGGGGCTATGCAGACGCAAGCGGCCAGTGGGACCGCAGTGCCGGGGAGATCGGTGTCATCAGCAGCGTCACCCAGGCTTTTTGTGGCAGCTGCAACCGGGCCCGTCTGTCTACCGAGGGCAAGCTCTACCTGTGTCTGTTCGCCACCCAGGGCCATGACCTGCGCGGCCTGTTGCGCAGCGGGGCGGTCGAGGCAGATCTGGTGTCTGCCATTGGCCACATCTGGCAGGGGCGTACCGAGCGTTACTCCGAACTGCGCAGCCTTCAGGCCAGCGACACAGGCACGGCTCGGCGGGTCGAGATGAGCTACATCGGTGGCTGAGCGAATCAGCCCGGCCGACATCACCGGCCTGATACTGGCTGGTGGGCGTGGCTCGCGCATGGGTGGCGTAGACAAGGGCCTGCAAAGCTACAACGGCCTGCCAATGGCCCTACACACCCTGACCCGCCTGCAAATTGGCGGCTCGGTGGGCCAAGTCATGATCAATGCCAACCGTAATCTGGCGGCTTATGAGTCATTTGGGGCGGCTGTCTGGCCTGATGTTTTGGCAGACTATGCCGGGCCATTGGCGGGTTTTTTGACCGGTCTGGAGCGCTGCGAAACCCCTTATCTGGTTACCGTGCCCTGCGACACCCCCCGTCTGCCAATCGATCTGGTGCCCCGTTTGGTGCGGGCAATGCAAGACCAGGATGCCGAGATCGCCATGGCGGCAGCGCCAGAGGCTGGAGCCGAGGGCCAGTTGCAGCTGCGCCCGCAGCCGGTTTTTTGCCTCTTGCGCGTGAGCCTGCTCGAGAGCCTGGTGGCCTTCACCCACGAAGGGGGGCGCAAGATTGACGCCTGGACAGCGCGCCACAACACCGTGCTCACCCCCTTTGACTTACCCGGCGACGACCCCCGTGCCTTCTTCAATGCCAACACACTGGCAGAGCTGCGCGAACTCGAAGGCTGGCAGCCATGAGCTCTGTGGCCGAAGTTGCGGCCCAACTGCAAGGCTACGACCCGCAGGCGCTCAGCGTGGCTGGTGTCAACGAGTTTCTGCTGCGCTTGGTGCACAGCATTGATGCGCCGCAGCAACTACCCCTGTTTGAAGCGCTGGGTCGGGTGTTGGCAGAGGATGTGATTTCGCCCATCAATGTGCCTCCCCATGACAACTCGGCCATGGACGGATTCGCCCTGCGCGGCTCCGAGCTGCGGCCCGGCGAGCCGCTGCAGCTGAGCCGGGTTGGGACCGCCTTGGCCGGGGTCGCCTGGCGTGGCACGGTAGGCCCGGGCGAGTGCGTCAAGATCATGACCGGCGCGGTGATGCCCGATGGGCTAGACACCGTGGTACCGCAAGAGCTTGTCAAGCGACTGGCGCAGGACGACCTGCGTATTGAAATCCCGGCCAACCTGCTTTGTGCCGGCGATAACCGGCGCCACTTGGGCGAAGACCTGCGCTGTGGCGAGGTCGCCTTGCAAAAAGGCGCGCACCTCGGCCCGGCCGCGCTGGGCCTGGTGGCGAGTCTGGGCCTGGCAAGGGTGCAGGTTCAGCGGCGCCTGAAGGTCGCCTATTTTTCTACCGGCGACGAAATCTTGAGCCTGGGTGAGCCCCTGCGCGAGGGTGCGGTGTACGACAGCAACCGCTACACCCTGTTTGGCCTGCTCAGCCGGCTTGGTTGCGAGGTGGTTGACCTGGGTGTCGTGCGCGACGAGCCCGCTTTGCTCGAGGCCGCCTTCACCAATGCTGCCAGCCATTGCGATGCCATCATCACCAGCGGGGGCGTGAGCGTGGGCGAGGCCGACTTCACCAAAGCCATGATGAAAAAACTCGGCGACGTGGCATTTTGGAAAATCGCCATGCGACCAGGACGGCCCATGGCGGTGGGCCGAATCGGCCAGGCCCTGTTGTTTGGCCTGCCCGGCAACCCGGTGGCGGTGATGGTGACTTTTTTGGCCTTTGTGCGCCCCGCCCTGCTGCGGCTGATGGGCAGCAGCGCACTGCTGCCACCCCTGCTCAAGGCCTACAGCCTGGAGCCGCTACGCAAAAAACCAGGCCGCACCGAATACCAGCGCGGCACTGTGAGCACCGCAGCCGATGGCTCACTGACGGTCAAAACCACCGGCAACCAGGGCTCGGGCGTGCTGAGCTCGATGGTGCAGGCCAATGGACTGATCGTGCTGCACCATGCGCAGGGTGACGTGGCAACCGGCGAGCCAGTCGATGTGATGATGTTCGACGGCGCAATCTGAGCCGGCCCGGCAAGGGCCCGCCAGCGGGCACCGCCCCGGCTACTTGGCCAGCACCGCTTCGCCCGTAGGCATGACCCCCCGGCTGGGCGCTGTCTCAGGCACCGGCACGGCTTGGGCGGCCAAGGGTTGCACCAACTGCTCAGGCGGCGGGTGATGGGCTGCATCAGGGTCGAGCGTAGGCTCTTTGTTGGCGCCCGGCGCA
>Ga0208960_1000536_pt1 | contig 21226 bp, 19 predicted proteins | sample GreLakmeON33MSRF_FD_187703 | JGI IMG/M metagenome (GOLD analysis project Ga0208960, IMG submission 187703) | Freshwater lentic microbial communities from great Laurentian Lakes, MI, USA - Great Lakes metaG ON33MSRF (SPAdes) | ecosystem: Environmental > Aquatic > Freshwater > Lake | place: Great...
CGGCGGCAGCGCGCCAAAGGGAGCATTCACTTCAGCAGGCACATTCTTTCCCAAGGTCGTCACTGGCCCTGTGACATATTCGCAAGACGAGAAACCGATTGGTGGAATCAACGAGCTCGTCACGCCGACAGTCTTTGAGGACAGCTCTTTCGGATTGCAATGGATGAAAAAACAAACTGGTAATATCGGTCGATTCCCAGCATATTTTCGCCAGAATGGCAAGGATCGAATTGCCGTTGATGCATCAGCAGTACCTGCGAATCTTGGTTTGACTGAACGACAATTTCCAAAGCCAACTACAACGCCAGAGCCATACAGCGCAGAACCACTCGTAGGATCGTGGGCGAAGCCTGGACCAAGCGCTGGACCATTCACTACGAAACTTGTGGATGGATCACTCGTGACATATTCGTGGTATCGATTCATTGACCAACCTGTCTTCGGTCAATTTGCATGGAGCGTTGCCGATCGCGCGGCGCTTCAATCACTCATCGAACGGATGCATCGTGAATGGCCAATCGACGGTGAGTATCTCGCGCCTCCACGAAGTGCCTCTGGTGCAGCAAGCAAACCAACGCTCGCATCGTTCGACGCAAATCTTTTCGTCACGCCGCCAAAGGGTATGGAATTCGGTTATGTCCCGATCGTCATTCGGCAGGAATTCGCGCCCACTTCCCCAAAGGCGTTGACAAAATAATTTTCGGGGGATCAAACCGGGGGATCAATCTGCGGCATCAACCAACGGCATCAACCAACCGCAGAACTCACTTGGCCGAGATACAGAATGCGGTGACACGACGTGCAGGTCACAGAGAGATTTGGGTTGGAAGCCAATGATGCGTACTTTTCAACGGGAAGTTCCATATTGCACGCGGCGCACGAATATTCACGCCGGCGCGCATCGACTGCGACAAGTTCTGCCATTGCTTCACCGTCGTACAGATCAGCTGCGCGATTGAAAATGTCCAAGTCACGCTGAGGAATTTTCGCAGCTGCAACGGTTCTCTCGCGATCGAGTTCTCCCAAACGAGATCCCACTTCTCCGCGGCATGTGTTCAATTCTGCTTGACCTGCATCGCGAACCTTGACGCGTTCTACTGAGAGTCGTTCGAGTTCAACCAACTTTGTCTGCAGGTCATCAGTCTTCTGGATCTGATCAATGGTCAGTTCGTCGATTTCATCTCGCTGAGTCTGCAGCAACTTCAGTTCGTTCAACACGGCGGCGTATTGCTTTGGATTAGTGCTGGTGTTGAGCTGATTACGAAGCGTGTCAATGCGTGCCTTGACCGATCCGCTCTCTGCTTCGTGATTCACACCAGTCGCTTGATGCTGACGAATCTGGCTCTTTGTCTCGTCCATTCGTGAAGACAAGAGCAGTCGTTGTTTTTCCTGAAGCGCAACATAATGTTCCGCAGAATCGAGACGACTTCGCAGCGCGCGAACTTGGCTGTCGACGAGGTGAAGGCTGACGAGATCGGCGATGAGAGTCATTGGATTTATGAGGTTAGCAGACCTTCGCCGTGCCACCAAAGTGCTGAAATATCCGCAAACGACTAGTTTGCCAGCAACCACCACGCCAAGGGGCCTGCGAGCAACAACGAGTCAAAAACATCATATAAACCGCCCATTCCTGGCAAAATGCTGCCCGAGTCTTTCACGCCCGCCCCTCGTTTCAGCAGGCTTTCGAAAAGATCGCCGCCCGTGCCGACGATGCCTAAAACAACTGCTACGAATGCGCCGTAGCCGATTGAAACAGGATCGACGGAGGCGTTGATTGCTGCATCAGAAGAACTGAGTGCAGCCAGACCCGCTCCGACGAGCGCGGAAAGAATCACGCCGCCACAGAATCCTTCCCAAGATTTCCCAGGACTCAACCATGGGATCATCTTGTGGCGACCGATTGAAATTCCCGTGAAATATGCGCCGATATCTGCGCTCTTCACGCACAAAATTGCGCCCGCCAAAGTCCATGCATCTCGGTCGTGCCGCAGGAGAATCCAGAATCCAAGTGGCACGCCGATCCCGGCGTACGCCAACAGGACACCGCCGACAGAATTTGCAAAGCCAGTTGTGAGCCGAGTTCGAGCATGGTTGATCGCACAGGCAATGACCAAAAAGAATGGCCCAGACATAACTATGGGCATCACAAGATGCTTGGGGAGCGCATCTCCAGCGATGCCAACGCTTACAATTCCAATGAAAATCGCCAAAAAATACAGGGGTGTGTTCTTGCGATGCTCTGCAGAATTCATCAGTCGCGAAAATTCGCTAGCCAAAATTGGTGCAAATGCAAAAAGACTCAGTAAAACAAGTATTGCGCCAGGTCCAAGTCGCATGAACCCAATCCAAAGAATTGGCGCGGAAGAATCGACAATTGCAATTCCTGCAAGTCCCGCAATTAACAGACTTCCAACGATCAAGCGCGTTCGCAACATATGCGGAGTCTAGGAAAAAACAGAATGTTTGAATGCGAGTCAAAAATTATTCAAATTCATGAACCCGAAATTGAAAATGTGCCTAAAATGACGAAATGTCTTCAATTGCCAACACATCGTCTCGTGCGAAAAATAAACGCACTGCATCTTCTCGCACTTCTGCACCTTCACTCGCTGATCGCGCAATATGGAATGGAGTTCGTTCCGTTCGAAGAATGGAAATTCTTGAATCAATCAGAGCGAATGGTCCATTGACTGTTCCAGACTTGAGTGAACTTTTCAAGCAGGAAAGCACTGGTCTTTACTATCACGTCAAATTGCTGCAGCAAGCGGGTTTGATTCAGCCAGTTGGTAAAGACGGTCGTGAATCATTTGTCGCGAGTCAGTCTTCAGTTCGAGTGAAGTGCAATCTGAAGAATCCAAAGGAATCAAAGCGCCTCCGCAAAATCGTTGATGGATTTGTCGCCACGAGTCAAGAAACATTCGCCGCAGATTCTTCCGCAAGTGGAAGCGGACAACTGCTGCGAGCCCTGCGCTGGGAGAATCTCGAAGCATCGGAAGTCTCAAAAATTAAGGCACTCCAGCAGCAAATCCAGAACATTCTCGATGTCGCCAAGACTCGACGAGAACGTGCTAAGAAAACTTCTCAGACAATGGCGAATTGGCATGTCGGGTCTTTCATTCAGCCTGCATGCGCTGGTCAATTTCCAGTGACATCGATCGATTGCGTTACGATGGGTTGATGAAGTCGGTTCGCAATTCAAGGCTCATGTTTTGAACGACTTCCGAAGAGCGTTCAATCCTGCTCATCCCATCGCAGTTGCAACTGCGACTCTTTGCGCTGTCTTGGTCTTGTGGGATCTGTACACCGTCGTGACATTTTCATTTGATGGCGGGCCGTGGGATTCACTTGATGATCCCGTCGTCACATTGTCAACGTTGAACGAGTACGAAGCGCGCACGATGCACGATGAGATTCTGTGCTCGTTTGATCCGACTTCGACAACGGACTTCGTTCAGAGTGCCAATGATGCGCAGCAGTGCTGGGATGATTTGCGAGATGAAGGAATCGAAATTGGTGCGATTGATGATGGTGATGAATTGGATATGCGCCGCGACGAAGCGGTTGCGCTCTTCGCTCCTGATGCGCAAGTCGAACCGCTTCCGATGACCAGCCGTGTGGCTTTGATTGTCGGATCAGTTGTTTTATATTCGACCATGTTGTTTTCGCTTGGCTGGCTTGGTGTCATTCTTTGGAAGCGCAGAAAACATGCCGAATCTCAATTTGCTTCCACACTATCCATGCCCATCGCAGGAGCGTGGTATGGCCTGATCGTATTCCTCTATGCATTTATCACCCTCGATGTGGTGATGTGGTCGACTTATGTTTTGCCGCTCTCGGAAGCATGGCTAGAGAGAGTCGGTTCTTCTTCAATGATCGTTGCAATCCCATTTGTGGCCTGCGTTGCGTGGTTGTTTTGTGCGCGGCCAAACCATTTGTTTTTGGAGGCATTTGGATTTGGTTCGCGGCTTACACAGATGAAGGTTCGTGCAACATTGGCGATGGTTGCAGCGGTCATTGGTCTTGGCGGGGTCATCTCGACGATTTTGTTCTATGTGCTGCCCGAAAGTTCGCAGGCAAATGTCTGGTGGGAATCGCTCGACGAAAAACTGATGTTCGGTTCTGCCTCGTCCGCGATTCTGACCTCGCTTGATGCGGTTGTTGGGGCACCAGTTGTTGAAGAAATCATTTTTCGAGGTCTCTTGTTTGCTGGACTTTTTAGCAGGTGGGGTTTCTGGCCAGCGGCGCTTGGATCATCCATTGTTTTCGCATCTGTCCACGGTTATGAATTGGAAGGATCGATTTCAGTCCTCACGACTGGAATAATTCTCTGTTGGCTTTATGCACGTACGGGCCGATTGTGGGCACCGATGCTTGCCCACGGACTCTTGAATGCGATTGTGGTCCTGCCACAGTTTGCGATTCGAGAACTCGCACAAAATATGTGAGGACTCTCCGCGCTAGATTTATGGACACACGCCCCATGCGCTGAGCATTGTTGTCAAGTCTGGACCAGAGACAATGCCGTCGCCATTCAAGTCACCAGCGCCGCCGCCGCCCCAATTGCTCAGGATCACGCTGAGATCTGATCCGCCAACAACTCGATCGCCGTCAAGATCCGCTATGCAGAGCGGTGCGGTTGGTCCAAGTTCTGCGATGCCGATGTGCGCATATCCGCCGCCAGCAAGATTGAGATCATTCCATTTGCTATTACTGCCGAGCATTTCAGCATAATCCTCGAGTCCGCCTGAATTATTCGGCTCGCCAGCATTCCAATTGGTGAATGCCACGGGTTCGCCACTCGACCAGACAAATGTTCCTTCAATTGCTTCGTCATTGAAGCCAATCCAAATGCGTCGATCGGTACCACTGATGTTTCCAAAGTTCAGATGTACCCAATCGCTTTCTGCAAGATCGTTGATCGTTACCAGATGTCCGCCTGCAGAGATGGCAGTTGCTTCAGCTGCTGCCCAAGTTGTCGTTGCGTATGCAACATAGCGATGATTGTTTGCAGGATTCGTCGCATCGAGCAACCATCCTGAACCGATGGTCATGTTTCCAGTTCCAGATCCTGTTGCTGCGTACGCTCCAACACGAATTCCATATGAATGACCAGCTTGAGAATTGAAGGTGACCGTCGCACTTGTCCCACAGGTGTCGTCATTGCACGCGATGACAAGGGCGGGATCTGGACAATGAGAGCAATCGCTATAGACCGCAAGTTTGTTATCGAAGGTTGATCCGCAGAGGTCGATTTTCACGAAGTCGTTGGATGGAGCAGTCCAGCAATACCAGATGTCATTATAGATTTGACTCGTGTTGAAGAAGAGGCACGATGGCGCCGCGATGCCGTCAGTCGTCGCTCCAACGGTGGAGTATGCGGTGACGGCATAGCCAGAAATCGCTTGGGGGAAATTGCAATCGTTGTTCGGGGATTGCGCATTCGCAATTGACACGACAAGGCCAAACATGCCAATTGAGATCAGTGCATAGTTCTTCTTCATAACACCAACATACATCTGTATTGAGAGCGAGCAAATAAAAACCGCAAACTTCTTGGGAAAAAATCGAATTTTGACTCTATATGGATTCTTGATTCGCTTCAGATTTGATTCAACGAGGATCCACGAATCAACCGTAGTTGGCTGATTTTTTCTCCACGAATTTGTGCAAAGAGAGCGCAGGGAGTTCCGGCGCTGATTGCCTTCTGCGTACCTGTTCGTTCAATCATCCACGCACTGACCGCATCGGGCTGAGCGACGATTGTTGCAATCTCGATGTCGATGCCGCCTTCTCGTCGAATAGTGTTGAGAACGACACGAAGTGCGTGAATGTCAATGATGTGCTCGACACCATTGGGGGTGATGTTTTCAATCGTGACATCGATGTGCACAAAGTCCTCCAAGCGCTCCAGCTTTCCATACTGAATCAACATGAGATATCGCAACAAGAGATCTCGGGATCGATTGCTTGCAAGTGTTGAATCATCGATCAATGAGGGAGTTGCGACGGCAGGAAGTGCTTCTTCGACCGATTTGTAGATGGGTAAAAGTTTTTTCAGATTCGAAAGTTGGATTGACTCTTGAACATGCGGTTGCACTGCAGCGAGCGCAAGTCTCAATTCAGCTGGTGGTGTATCTCGCGCAATCTGCACCAACAAGCCAATCGTAGAACTCGACAGATAATCGACATCGCGCATATCCAGCACAATGTGAGCCTGCTTCGACGCGTGTCGGTCTATGACTTGTGCAAGTATGTCGCATCCTGCTTGATCGAGTCGTCCTTGCAAACGAATGATGACAACTCCTTGGGCGTGTTCGACAAGATGCGAGAGCATTCGGACAGAATAGGCGAGGAACTTAGGCCCGAGGCGGTCGACTGCAATTTCCCCATGCTGAGAGCAGCGCCGTCAAGTCGTTGCAGTTGACGATCAGATCGCGAATTTATTTTGATTCGTATTCGCCGTGATACGTAACTTGCAAGCAGTTGTTGAACATATTGAGCATCGAAATCAATCCAATCATCGCAGTCAATTCGACAATCTCAGCTGTGGTGTAATGCAACTGCAGAATCGCAAAGAGAGAGTTCTCAATTCCGTTGGCATCTCTCTGAGCTGCGCGCGTGTATTCCACGGCAAGTCTTTCACGATCGGTCATCAAATCAGGTCGATCGAGGAGTTTCAGCGGATCCCCAGAATCGTCGACGATTCCAAGCATGCGAGCGATTGAGACGTGCGATTGTGTACAGAATTGACATCGATTGTGGCGAGAGGCTTCAAGGATGATCAGTTCCTTCACTCGTCTTTCGACAATGCCTCCTGGATAGACCGCTTCACTTGTTGCTGCGAATGCGCGTAGAAGTTCTGGGCGCAGACTCATTGCCTGCAACATTTCCACAGGCAAATGACCGTGTTCAAATAATTTTGCGCTCTCAGAAAATGCTGGTGAGTCACGCACGGCTTCAAAGGCGACGCGAATCTGATCGTTTGTCGGACGGACTCGCATCTTCAGAGTCCGATCATTCCGCTTTAGGCTCGCATCCACAATCACGAAGGAACCTGCGAATGTGACCAATCTCGTCGTTATCTTCGAGCGTGTGATGCCCGTGCCGAGGGACACCAAAGGTCATTTCTTTTCCGTTGAGTTTTACCTTGAGATGTTCTTTCTTCGTCTCTTCCGTTGTTCCCCCGAGGCCCTCGAACATATGAACAATATCTCTCCAGTGAATGTTGTGAGATGTTGGGTGGGCAAAAATCTGCTTGAGAGTGAGTTGAGTGTGTGACATAGTTTTGGATTCTATACGCCAACGAGAAAGTTATTCTGCTGATCCAAACACGATTTGGAAAAGCAAGAATGCGTTCAGCAGAGCGATGATTGCAGTAATAATCCACGCGGTTGCAATCAGCCAAGGCGCATTCACAAATCGCCCCATCTTGATCTTGCTGCTCGTGAACCACACCAAAGGCACAACTGCAAACGACAGTTGGAGTGACAAAATGACCTGACTCAGGATCAGCAATTTATTCACGCCTGAAGCGCCATACATCGCAGCGACAATGACTGCAGGAATGATTGCGATCAAGCGCGTGATCAATCGTCGCATCCAAGGTCGCAGTTTGATGTCAAGAAAACCTTCCATCACCACTTGCCCAGCAAGCGTCCCAGTCAAAGTCGAATTCTGCCCCGATGCAAGAAGTGCAACTGCGAAAACTGTGCTGGCGAGAGATGCGCCAAGAACGGGAGTGAGCAGTTCATACGCATCCTCGATTCCTGCAACATCTTGATGGCCAGTTTCATGAAATGTTGCTGCGGCAAGAATCAAGATTGCGGCGTTGATAAAAAATGCAAAGAGCAAGGCGATGGTCGAATCGGCGGTGGCATATCGAATCGCAACACGCTTGCCCGTGTCGTCGCGTGGATAGTCGCGCGTTTGCACAATCGCGGAATGCAAGTAGAGATTGTGCGGCATAACGGTCGCGCCCAGAATGCCGATCGCGATGTAAAGCATTCCTGGATTGACGACGATTTGCGTCGTTGGGATGAAGCCACGCAACATTTCAGGCAAGTCGGGGCGCGATGCAACAATTTCATAAATGAAGCAGCCGCCGATTAAGAAAACAAGTCCTGCAACGATTATTTCGATGGCACGCCAACCTTTACTTTGCAGTGCGAGAATCATCAGCACATCCGCTGCAGTGATGATGACTCCCCAGACAAGGGGGATTCCAAAAAGCAGATTCAGTGCGATCGCAGAGCCGATGACTTCTGCAAGATCGCATGCAGCGATTGCAATTTCGCACAAGACCCAAAGTGCGAAAGAAGTCTTGCGTCCAAAGTGATCGCGGCAAGCTTGCGCCAAATCGCGTTCGGCAACCACTCCGAGTTTGACTGACAAATGTTGCAGCAAGATCGCCATCAAGTTGGAGATCAGCACAACAGAGAGAAGTGCATATCCAAATTGCGCACCACCAGCAAGATCGGTCGCCCAATTGCCTGGGTCCATGTATCCAACAGCGACCATCATGCCGGGGCCGCTGAATGCCATCAGTTTTTTCCACCAACCAGCATTCATTGGCACATGCACTGTGGAATATGCCTCCGCAAGCGAATGAATCGTGCGGTTTCTGCGCCATGCAGCGGGGTTGTTTAATGAAGAAGTCGGTTGCTGGTCCATATGAGATGGGTTGAAACTCATTAAAAGAGTACCAATAAAGTTTGAGTCGTCAAACTTTTGGATGATGTGCGTTCAAACTTCTTTGATGAGTAATTCATTCAGTTGGTAGAGTGATTCGATCATGGCCACGGAAACCGTTGAGAATTACATCAAAGCGATTTATGTGCTCTGTCGAGAATCGCCCAGCGGTGAAGCTGGCGTCGTTCGCCTTGCGCAGGAAGTTGATGTGACAAAGGGGACGGCGACAAGCATGATCAAGCGACTTGCGAAGTTGAAGTTGGTGAAAGCTCCGAGGTACAGCGGTATCACACTGACGGCGACTGGGAAGAAAGTCGCGCTTGATGTTCTTCGTCGACACCGAATTATCGAGACATTTCTTGTTTCGACGCTGAACTTGGACTGGGCCGATGTCCATGAAGAAGCAGAGCGGCTTGAACATGCATTGTCCCCGCGCACACTCGACCGCTTGGATGAATTTCTTGGTCGCCCTTCCACGGATCCACACGGCGACCCTATCCCAAGCGCATCGGGCAAAGTTTCGGAATTGCGCGGCAAAGCTCTCTCTGCATATATCAAAGGGGAAAAAGTGGCGATCGTTCGAATCTTGGATCAAGACCGTGCGTTCTTAAAGTTTGTCGCACAAAGTGGGCTGAAACCTGGTGTGTGTGTCACCGTGCAAGCCCTGAGTCCAGAAGGAGATTCGGTCACGGTACAAGTCAAAAGAGGGAAGTCTGTCACGCTTTCGTTGAACGCTGCCGCGAAAATTCTCGCGCGATTGCAATAGGTCAATTCGTGTTTCTTCGCAAAGGAATGGAACTAGCATGCGATTATGTCTTCGGAAACAACGCTCGAGCGGGCAATGAAAGATGCGAATGATGGAAAGCTTGATGCTGCATTAGCGTCAGTCCGACTCTTGATCAAACGCAAGCCGCATGACTTGGATGCTGTGCAGATATTTGGAATGTTGCTGATGAAAGCTGGCGAAATAGCGCAAGCAATTCATCACTTGGGCCGAGCGGTTGCCGCTGCACCGAACGTGACGGCGTATCGAAACAATTATGCCAATGCGCTTATGAATAACGGTCGTGCCGCGGAAGCGGTCGAGCAACTACGTAAGGCGATCGAGATAGATCCAAACTATTCGCGCGGATATCTGAACATGATCTTGGCTTGTGCGACGATTGGTGATTCGCTTGGAGGAATCGAAGCTGGCCGGCGCGGTCTTGCGCTGCGACCTGATTGGCCAGAACTATCGCGCAACCTGGCAAGTGTTCTCAAAGATGCGGGGCGCGTGGAGGAGGCCATTGCGGAATATCAACGCGCAGTTGCAACGGCACCAAAGGATGCGGGGCTCCGATCGAGTTCGTTATTCAGCATGAATTATCCTGATTTCCCAGTGGAATTTGTATTTCAGGCCCACCGAGATTATGCGCAGTGCGTTCGCACGTGCTATGCGCCAGCTCGGACAGATCCATCGCCTGATCGACCGCTACGAATTGGCGTTTTGTCTGGTGATATGCGGACGCACTCGGTTGCGTATTTCGCTGAGCCTTTCATGCGCAATCTTCCGCAAGGTTGCACGCTGACCATCTTTGCAACAGATGTTGCACGAGTTGGAGACGATATGCGTGAAGACATTCGAAGTATGAGTGATCAGTGGGTTGATGCATTTGCAATGGGAGACGAGGCGCTTGATCAAGCGATTCGAAGTCAAAAAATAGATGTCTTGATCGAACTTGGCGGGCACACATCTGGCGGCCGATTGACAGCGCTTGATTTTTCGCCCGCACCAGTGATCGTCTCGGCGATTGGTTATCCCAATACCACTGGACATCCTGCAGTTGGGTGGCGCGTCGTCGATTCGATTACAGATGGTCCAGAAAGTGACGCGCTTTGCACCGAATGCCTCTTGCGGATTGACCCTTGTTTCCTCTGTTATTCCCCGCCTAAAAGTGCCCCAGAGCCGACGATGCCTGCGGTTGATGGGCCAATCATTTTTGGATCGTTCAACTTAGCGGCCAAGATCACGCCGCGTTCAGTCGCGCTTTGGGCAGGGGCTTTGAACTCTGTTCCAAATTCGCGCCTGCTGCTGAAAAGCAAGGCAATCGCAGATCCCGGCAGCCGTGAGTTCTTCTTGGAGAGACTCGCATCAAATGGAATTCCAAGTGAACGCGTCGACATTGTCGCATATACCAAAGGATTGCAAGATCACTGGAATCTGTATTCGCGTGTGCATGTTGCGCTCGACACGACTCCATATAACGGAACGACAACGACCTGTGAAGCCCTTTGGATGGGAGTGCCGTTGGTGACGATCGAAGGAGATCGACATTCGGCGCGAGTCAGCACGAGCATCTTGCATGCAGTTGGACATCAAGAGTGGGTTGCGAATTCACCCGAAGATTTTGCAGCAATCGCATCAGGACTCGCGACAGATCGCGACCGTTTGCAAACGCTTCGATTTGGACTTCGCAGTGAACTGCAAGCATCTGTCCTATGCGATCAAGTTGCCTACGCAGATCGCTTCCATGCTGCGCTGCGAGAAGCGTGGCGTAGTTGGTGCGCATCAGTGAAATGACGCAAGGCATGGTCACACCACCGCACGTCAGCACATTCACAATCGAACCAATGTTGGTTTTCTTTGATGGTGACTGCGCAATGTGTCACAGATCAATTCGATTTCTTCTCAGGCGATCGCGTGTGGAGTCTTTTCGATTTGTGCCGCTGCAATCTCTTGCCAATACGGAATGGGAGAATGCGATTCGCACACAACTTGGGCATGATTTGCAGACGAGTATTGTTCTCTGGCGCAATGGTGAGTTTCTGAATCGTTCGAGAGCGGTGCTTGCGATTTCAGTTGCACTTGGGTTCCCGTGGAATATGGCGGCGCCACTGCGACTATTTCCTTCTGCGTTTTTGGATTTTGGATACGCAATTGTCGCAAGAACTCGCAGAACTGGCCAGAAATCGTTCGAGCAATTTTGCCAGGCTATCCCGCCGAATCAACGTCACTTGCTTTTAACCGAACCGCCGGGCATCCGCAGTAGATCGCATCCGATTCGATCTCCTCATTCTTCATAATCACGCTGTGATGCGTGACGAGTGCGCCTTTGCCAATTGTTGAGCCATAAAAGAGAACAGCATGATGTCCAAGAGTCGCACGATCTTCGATACGGACGGAATCGATTTTCAAAATTCGGTCTTCGAAACTATGCGCTTGAAAGTTGCAGGCGACTGTGACATCGTCGCCAAATGAAAGCATGTCTGGATCGACCACTTGAGTAAATCCGTGCCCGAGCACGACGCGCTTGCCGATTCGCACTCCGATCAATCTCAGAAACGCATTGAGGAAAACGGTTCCATCCAGTCGTTCAAGAGTTCCGCGTGCATAAAAGCCCCATGCAACAAAGAGAAAATCCCAGCGACTGCACCAACAACTCCAAAGCGCGTGCTGACCAGGACGAACGCGACCAAGCAGTGCCCACTTCAGGATGACAATTGATGTGATCATGATGAACGCAGCAGCAAGAGTCGCGAGTGGCGCAATGACAAACGCTGTGATTGTTGCTGGGAAATGTCTGGCGGATTCATTGATTGCACCCCACCAACACCAGCCAACTCCCAGCGGAAAAATTGGCAGAGTGAATCGCAAGAATTCCCAGAAGAAACGATCTGCGTATCGAATGAAGTTTGGCTCGTGGGTCAATGTGCGATCCGCACTCACGACATCTCGCCGTGGAAGTTGCATCGCAGGATGGCCAAACCATGCGGTTTCCTGATGCGTGACAGTTGCATCTGCAACGGTGCTGACTCCAACGAAATAATCTGGTGAGTATGCAAATCCTGCAGAGATCACTGCGTGGTTTCCAATGAAAGTGTTGTCACCGATCGAGGTCTCGCCAATGAAAACACTGTTGCGATCGACACGCGGCGATGCGAAATAGATTCCATCTGCGAAGAAACAGGTCTCGCCGATCGTGACAGTATCTGGAACGACATCGATGATCGTGGAGATCTCGCATCCCTTTCCAATTCGCATTCCTGCAAGACGAAGCCATGTTGGCCAGAAGAGCGTTCCGCTCAACCAACGTCCGGCGGATTCGACCGCTTGTGACTTCGCCCAGATGGAAATGTATTCAATACTCCAGCGATTGATGACGCCTGGATTTGTGCGACCAAGAAGTCGAAGGCTGAGCGCTTGTGTAATGAGCGCCGCGATCACGCAGAGCGGTGATGCGATAACAATGATTGCTGCAATGATGGACGGTTCAACGGTGTTCCACTCCATGTGAAGCAGCCATACAAGAATAATCCAAGGAATTGTCGCAATTATTCCAAGCGCAAGACGCGCGCTGACCATCAGTAATCCATGCATGTTTGGATTCAGTGATCGCCCGCGTGTTGCAGAGATTGCGAGTGGATTTATTGCAACTTTGATTGCAGGAACACCATCCCATTTTTCACCTTGGGGAATGCATGCGGCATCGTCCAACCAAGAGAGCGGTGCGAGAGACGAATCGGACTGCATTTCTGCATGTTGCCCAAGGCCAGCACGCACATCGACGGTGCATCGATCTCCAATTGTGATCGGGGCAAGAATAAATTGCCCGTCGCGTAAATCAATGAGTGTGAGCGTGGATTCTTGTGCAAGCGTGACGTCATCGCCGATTGTCAGCAGGTCCCAACCACCACGACGCAGTTCTACTCCTCGGTGGATATGAACACGCTTGCCAATCTTTGCGCCAAGCAAACGTAAAACAGAATTGTAAAAAACAGTTCCTTCAATCAGTCCCCATGGAATCAACCGAGCGAACTGTTGGACAATCCAGTGACGCAAATATGTTGAGCTGAAGACTGGGGTCGTAATTGCTCGGACTTCGCCCAAGAGAATCCATTTTGCAAACACAGTCAGCGTGATTGCTAGAAGCCCAAAGAGAAGAATCGCAACGCACGTTACAAAGGGCGCAAGTGCAATAGACCAGCCAAATCCAAGGTTTTCAAAGCTCGACGGAATGATGCCGAAGAACATGACATATGAAATTGCGCCAGTTGCGATGGCGAGAACGATGAGGGCAAGTGCTTGAACGATGGATGCGAATCTCGGATCGTCTGCACGACTACCTGCACGCATTCGAGGAGAATGCGTCACTTCAGGCAAGCCATTAGTCAAAGCAAGTCTCTGCGCCAAACGTTCGGGAGTTCGATGTTCATATATGTCTCGAACGCTCAAGCGCTCGGTTGCAGGATTCTTACGAAGTGCGCAGATCGCGCCGACGGCAGAGAGTGAATCTCCGCCGAGCGCCATAAAAAAATCATCATCGATCGAGATCTCGCCAGTACAATTGACTGCGCGAGCGAACGCATTGCAGATTGTCCGTTCGATTGTGCTGCGTGGCGATTGAAGCGGGCGTATTCGATCTTCTTGCTGGTTGATTTCTGGCAAGCGCGCTCGGTCGATCTTGCCTGCGACAGTTCGAGGTACAAAGTCAATTGCAGCGAATCGTGCGGGGACCATATATGCGGGCAGAGTTCGAGCAAGCACAGCGCGAAGTGAATCGTGATTTGGTTTTTGGCTTGGCGAAATCGCCACAATGTGCGCAGCAATGATTTGTGAAGCGCCTTCGCCTTGCACGCGGCAAGCTGCTTCACGAACGCCTTTGCACTGACTGAGAAGTGCGTCGATTGCGGCAAGTTCAACTCGATACCCACGAAGTTTGATCTGTCCGTCAATGCGGCCGAGATATTCAATGTCTCCACTTGGCGTGAGCCGAGTCAGATCGCCAGTTCGGTAGATGCGACCGAATTTGGGATGGATAATAAATTTTTCTGCAGTGATCTCGGTTCGATTGCGATATCCACGTGCAAGTCCGATGCCGCTGATACAGAGTTCGCCTTCGCTTCCAATCGCAACCTCGCACAACGCCTCGTCGACAATGCGTACGGTATGACCTTCGACAGGTCGGCCGATTGTGACTGGAACGCCTGAAAAGATTTGCGTACGAACGACGGTCACAGTGCATTCAGTAGGACCATATCCATTTTCAAGTCGACGCCCTGCGCTCCAAAGGTCCGCAAGATCCTGTGGCAACGCTTCGCCACCGACATAAATAAGTTTCAATAGAGGCAGCGCGTTCGCTGGGTCTTCGCAACCAGTCGTTCGAAGCAGTGTCGGGGGAGGGCAGAAGACCGTGATGCGTTCATGATTCAACCACGGCACAAGATCGGGACCAAGTCGAACGGTTTCGTCATCAAGAAGAACAAGCGTTGCGCCTACCGCAAATGCGAGCCACGTTTCTTCAAGCGATGAGTCGTATGCAGGTGAAGAACATTGCGCGACGCGGTCGTTTGGGCCAAGTCCAAAGCGAGTGACATCGGATTCGACCAGATTCGCAATGCTGCGATGTTCGATCATCACACCTTTGGGCTTGCCAGTGGTTCCAGATGTATAGATGACGTACGCAAGCGAGTTTGGATCAATGTTGCTTGCTGCGATATTGCGTGAAGTCGCATTTGGAATGTTGCTGACATCAATCACGATCCGAGAGCCCGCAATGTTGTTGGATGCAAGGCGTTCACGACCGACACAATCAGTCAAGATGACAATTGCATCCGCATCAATCAAGACGGAACGAATGTGATCATCTGGAAAAAGTGGATCAAGACAAGTGAACGCAGCTCCTATGTTGAGTACTCCAAGTTGGGCGGCATACAAACTCTCCGTATCCCGAGGCAGGAGAATTGCGACGATTGAATCGGGTGCAACTGTTGCGGACTCTTTGATCGCTTGCCCAATTGCAAGACTCATCGATTGAAGCTTTGAATACGTAACAGTGTTTCGGGAAGTGCGTCCTCGCCCAGGTGGAATATCAAGCGCAATTCGGTCGGGATGAATCGCTGCAATGTTGTCGAAAATCTCTGGAATGTGCGACATAGATCGTTTTATTGCTTTGATTTCACGACACAGAATTGAGTGCAGAGAGTTTCAAGATGAAAGCGTTTGGAGTTGAACGAACTTGCGAAGAAGTGTAATCAAATCAGATGGACTTTCGAATTTGAATGAATGAGCGCTGAAGCAGTACTCTTTGAATTGTGAGTGAAATAAAAAATACCACAAGCGATACTTGGACAACTTTCAGGCTTGTCACACTTGTGCTAGGACCCGTAGTCGGATTTTTCCTATGGCTTATATTCCGCCCCGCAAGCCAAGTCGTCGATGGGAATGCTGGCGCGGCAGCAATCGTGATCGGATTGCTCGGTTGGATGGCAATCTGGTGGGCAACCCAAACAGTCGATCTGGCAATCACGGGTTTATTGCCAGTCGTGATCCTTCCAGTTCTTGGCGCATCAAAAGCGGAGCAAGTACTTGCGCCATATGCCAACGATGTGATCTTTCTTTTTGCAGGAGGATGCATACTTGGAATTGCAATACAGCGTCATGGCTTAGGTTTGAAATTTCTCAAGATTGCTATAAGAATTATTGGAGATTCGCCAAGTCGAATCATCGCCGCATTCTTGTTGGTGACAGCACTTGTCAGCGCATGGGTTTCCAATACTGCGACCGCCGCGATGATGTTGCCACTTGGGATGGCAGCAATTGCGATCTATTCCAACGCAGAAAACGCAGATTCTGCTTCTTCCAAGGCCATTTCGAATTTTCAGCGGGCGATTCTCTTGTCGATTGCATATGGAGCAAGCATCGGTGGCGTGATGACAGTTCTTGGGAGTCCACCAAATCCAATTGGCGTTGAATGGATCAACGCGAATGGTGGGAAAATGGATTTCGTGAAGTGGGCATCGATCGGATTACCGACGGGAATACTAATGATGATCGCCGCACAAGTGATTTTCATTTGGGCATTCCCGCTTCATGGTCTGCCTCAACCGAAGGGGGAACTTGAAGTTGATCGCAAAGGAACTGGATTGTCTCGCGCCGCAAAATTGACATTGCTCGTCTTTCTTGCGGCTGTCGTTACGTGGGTCTGCGCACCTTTCATAAAGCCTGTTGTTCCTGACTTGATATTGAAAGACGGAGTTATTGCTATCGCTGCTGCTCTCGCACTTTTTATTATTCCTGCAGCACGCGGAAGTTCGCAAGCGATCGTGCCGTGGTCGGAGACTGGGAAGTTGCCTTGGGGGGTATTCATTCTCTTTGGCGGTGGATTGTCTCTCGCCGAAGCAATGCAGCGCACTGGGGTTTCGCAGATGATTGCTCAGAGTGTTACAGGGATCGGTGGAATGCCCGAACCACTCGTCATTGCAATTGTCGCTGCAGTGATGATTTTTGCGAGTGAAATCGCATCAAATACAGCACTCGCCGCAACGGCGGTCCCAATCCTCGGAGCAATGGCACCTGGACTTGGCATTGCTCCAGAGAAATTGGTGATCACCGCCGTGCTTGGCGCAAGCCTCGCATTCATGCTTCCCGTGGGAACACCACCCAACGCACTCGTGTTTTCAACGGGACTTGTCCCGATGCGCGAAATGCTCAGAGTCGGCTTCGTGCTGAATCTCTGCGCGATTGTTGTGATCACGCTCGTGTGCAGTTTGCTTTTGTGATGTGCCTTCGTGTTCGCAGTTCAACGACCTAGTTCAACGACCTTGCGTTCTGCGCGACATTGATCGACCTGCAACCGATGGACCTCGATGCGCATGTGGCATCTTTGGTGCGTGCGATTGTTCGGGCGCATGTTGACGCTGAGGCGAGTGTCCTCGCTGCGGAGAGTTGCGACGTTGTGGATTCGCTGGTGGTTTTGCTTGGATTGACTGCGCAGGTGCTTGTGGCATCGGTGGCAGAGATGTCGGCAGCGGCAAGAGAGGAATCTGCTTGCGCGTCAATTTCTCCACGCTTCGCAGAAGTCCACGCTCTTCAGTCGAGCAGAATGTGATCGCAATTCCAGAAGCACCTGCACGCGCTGTGCGACCAATGCGATGCACATATGCCTCGGGCTCCATCGGAAGATCGAAGTTGATCACATGCGTGATGCCGTCGACATCAATTCCACGCGCTGCGATGTCAGTCGCAACAAGCACGGGAGATTCCCCAGATCGGAATGCCTCGAGGGCGCGAATTCGATGATTTTGAGCCTTATTACCGTGAATTGCCTGCGCACTCACGCCAGCAGCATGCAGTCGTTTCACAACGCGATCTGCGCCATGCTTGGTCTTCATAAACACAAGAGTTCGCTCGACGCCTTTCGAAGCAAGCACATACAGCAGCAACTGAGTCTTCTGCGCAGTCGACACCTGATAGAGATGTTGTTCGATGCGGTCCACGGTTGACGAAGCAGGGGTGACCGCAACGCGTACAGGATCCTTCATAAAAGAATCCGCAAGATGCTTGATCTCGCTCGGCATCGTCGCTGAAAAAAGCATCGTCTGTCGTTTGGTCGGTACGGCAGCCATGATGCGGCGAATCGGGTCGATGAAACCCATGTCAAGCATTCGGTCCGCTTCATCAAGCACGACGAAAGAAATCGACCGTAGATCGACGAGGCGTTGTTGCATCAAGTCCATCAAGCGTCCAGGAGTTGCGACGAGAACGTCAACTCCGTTTCGCAGTGCATTCACTTGAGGTCGTTGTCCGACGCCCCCATAGACCACGGCACATTTGATTTGCGTTCGACGGCCATACGCAGCGAAGCTCTCGCCGATTTGTGCGGCGAGTTCACGCGTTGGCGCCAAGATCAATGCGCGTGGTGCACGACCGTGCAAAAGCGGAGTTGCTGGTGTTGATTTGCCAATGAGTTGGTTCAAAATTGGTAGCGCAAATGCAGCTGTTTTGCCAGTTCCTGTTTGTGCAATGCCCAAGACATCGCGCCCGTCAAGCGCAGGAGGAATTGCTTGCGTTTGAATAGGAGTTGGCGTGGTGTACCCCTCGGCGTTGAGAGCGTCGAGCAATGGCTTGACCAAGTTGAGTGAAGAGAATGCGGACGGGGGAGAGACTTGAGAGACAGTGTCGTGTGACAAAATGAAAACAACTTTCTAACCACTGGTCTATTCGGAGACCGTTGGTCTATGTACTGGACGGATCTGGCACCACCGCGGACGAGCCGGGAAGAAGCAGAATCAGGCCTATTGGCACTGATGGGGCGCTTCCGATGCGCCACCAAAAGTTGCCGGCTGAATCCCAGAGAAGTGTCGCAAGCAGAGAGCTGCAACCTGAGGCTTACCGGCGGGGTGAGAAGACTATAGCACAAAAATCCCAAACACAAAATAAATTCTTTCAAATGACAAGTGAACAGATTGGAAAAGCACAATAGATTCGTACGAATCGATCTGAGTTGTGCAATTATTGACCGATCAATTGAAATAATTTTTGCATGACATGGCCGAATGGTGCTTGATTTCTCTGTTGGGAAACGTATACTTGCATTATGACGCAAGTACGCAAACGATCTCAGATGACTCCCAAACAAGCCTCGGCGTGCTGTCGGCCGATCGACAATCTGCTTGATCCAGAACTTTTTAAGGCGCTTTCAGATCCCACGCGTGTGAGATTGTTTGGATGTTTAATCAAATGCGGACGGGCGTGCCTGGTGGGTGAGGTTGCCGAGTGTTGCTCTGTCGATCTCTCTGTTGTATCCCGTCATTTGCAACTGCTTGAACGCGCTGGCATTCTTGAAGTTGTCAAAGAAGGTCGAACTGTCAGTTATTGTGTGAAGTACGGCGTGCTGTGTGAAATGTTTCGCTCGATCGCCAATGCGATTGAATCTTCCTGCCCGGTTCATCAACATGCGGCATAGCCGCCAAGGAGTTTGTTGTGCAAAATAATAATGCAAGTCAAGATGCGAATGCCAATCAGGCCGTTACCGACGACACTCTTCGTGAGCAAGTGCGTGAGGGCTACTCGCGGATTGCACAGAGCGGTTCATGGTCATCCGTTGTTGCGGCGCCGAACGCTTGTTGTTCTCCAACTGCTGGTGGAGGATGTTGTGGTCCTGCGACATTCACTCCAGAAGCTCTTGCGCAGGCGATCGGCTATTCGCAGAGTGAACTTGCCACAACTCCAAGCGATTCGAACATGGGGCTTTCGTGCGGAAATCCAACGGCAATCGCATCGCTGAAAATGGGCGAAGTTGTGCTTGATCTTGGCGCTGGCGGTGGATTTGATTGCTTTGTTGCGGGTCCCAAGGTTGGTTCAACTGGAAAGGTCATCGGTGTTGATATGACCCCCGACATGATCACGAAGGCTCGGCGCAACCTTTCGATTTATAGTGAGAACACGGGTCTTTCAAATGTCGAGTTTCGTCTTGGAGAGATTGAGCATCTTCCAGTGGCGGACGCAAGCGTTGATGTGGTTATCTCAAACTGTGTGCTCAATCTTTCGCCAGATAAGAATCAAGTGTGGCGAGAGATCGCTCGTGTACTGAAGCCTGGTGGTCGAGTGGCGGTTTCAGATCTTGCACTTCTGCGGCCGCTGCCAGAAGCCGTGCTACGAGATGTCGAAGCGCTCGTTGGTTGCGTGGCTGGTGCAGTGCTTGTCGAAGAAACACGCGCTCAGGCGATCGCGGCGGGACTTTCTGAAATCGTGCTCACGCCAAAGTCTCATTACATCGACGCACTGACAAACTGGGAAGATCCGCTTTATCGAAAGATCGTCGAATCGCTGCCGCCGGGAAGTAAGCCAAGCGATTTCATCACGAGCCTCGATGTGACCGCGAGAAAATTGTGCAAGTCGAATTGCAAGTGCTAATCAACTTCATGGCACTATTTGTCTTGCTTTGCTGCTTCCACTGCCGCACGCATCTTCCTTGGATCCAAAGTCACTTTGAGTTCTACCCGATCGCTATTTGTCTCTACCCACGCATATCGAGTCACTTTTTGCTCGATTGTTGTTGCGTTGAATGAAACCTTGATGGTTTGACCGGGATCAACATTGCAAGGAACTGCGGGCTCGCTCGTCATTGAAGAACTCGCACTTGTGCGAAGCCGCTGAACTTGAAGCGCAGTCTCTCCAATATTTTGGAGCATGAAATAGACCGTGATTTCGTACTGACCCTTCGGATCCGCTGGCACAACTGGCGGTGAATATGTCGATTGGATGACAAGCAGTTTCCCCGGCATTGATTTGCAGCCGACGCAAGCAAGGGTTGCGATGCAAACAAAGGAAAATAGGAAAAATATTGAAAATGAGGAAGAACGCTTCTTGTACATTAAAGTAAGTTTAGAGACATCATTCCTTGTACGGGGTATCTGGGTTACAGGAGAAAACAATATGGATAAGTTGCAGAAGCAAAGTCTTGTATTCGTCATTATTCTCGGAGTAGTAGGTTTGTTGGGTTATTCAGAACTTCGTGTCGATGCGATGACAGTCACTTCGCTGACAGATGATTCTTCCAAAGAAATCAAACAACTCACGGCAAGAATTGCGGAGTTGGAAAAACGGATGGAAAAATTTGCTTCTGCTTTAAAAGAGTTGAAGCCTCTCCCAGATAGAAGCACGCCCGACACAGATGTATCCACAAAGAGTGATCCTACAGGTGAAGAGCCTACTCCTCCAGTCGCTGCGGGTGGAGACATCATTTTTACTGTTGATTCGTTTTCTAAAATACCAGAC
>Ga0208960_1000541_pt1 | contig 21167 bp, 15 predicted proteins | sample GreLakmeON33MSRF_FD_187703 | JGI IMG/M metagenome (GOLD analysis project Ga0208960, IMG submission 187703) | Freshwater lentic microbial communities from great Laurentian Lakes, MI, USA - Great Lakes metaG ON33MSRF (SPAdes) | ecosystem: Environmental > Aquatic > Freshwater > Lake | place: Great...
CACTTCGGCGGCTCACGCGTCTCGGTCAGCTTCGACTTCGGCCTGCCGCGCCACCACTTCACCTTCGTGCCTTTCAACCGCTTCTGTGACCGCAACCCGCACTACTACGCGCTCGCCCCGACCGTGGTGCAAAACGTCTATCACCAGACCACCGTCATCAACAACATCCAGGTCAACAATAACGTGGTCGTGAACAACGGCGTCGCGGCCGACCGTGTCGCCGTCCTCACGCGCTCGGAGATTCGCAAAGTCTCCGTGCGCGAAGCCGCGCCGCAGGAGCAATCGTTGCTGCGCCTCGACAAGCTGGAGAAGTCCGGCAACGACCTCGTCATCTACCGCCCCGTGCTGAACCCTAACGCACCCGTGAAGCCGATGACGTTCACCAACAGCAAGGGCGAGTCGCGCACCGAGTTGGTTCCCGCCGGTGCGACGCCCGGTGCGAAAATTGCAGGGCGCCCGGTCTATGACACCACGAGCACCGGCGTCCCCGTGCTCACCGGCTACACGTCGGAGCCGCCCGTCACGCGCGGCAACCAGAACACCATTGTCATCAACAACAACATCACCACCACGCCGCCCGCGCCGCCGGCGAATCCACCGGCGGCGTCCAAGCCCGCGCCGGCCGTGAAAATCTTTGGCCTCACGCCGAGCAGCGCGATCGCCAAGCGCGTGGAGGAGCGCTCGCAGCCCCAGCCCACCGTGCTCCTCCCCAACCCGGTGAACAACTCGCTCTTCCGCCCGCTGACGTCGCCGCAGCCCGTGACCAGCACACCGCAGAACCTCACCCCGCCGCAGCCAGTCACCAGCACGCCCACGACGCCGACGGCCCCGCAACCCGTCGCCACGTATCAGCCGGTGCTACGAACTGAGTTCAAGAAGCCGCAGGCCACCGCTGCGCCGACGGCCCCGCCGACTTACACCGCCCCAGTCGCTCCGCCCCGGCCAACGACCAGCGTGCCCGCTTACTCGCCGCCGCCGCCACGCCCGGCCTTTCAGCCGCAGCCCGTCGCTCCGGTCCCCACGCGCCCCACCGTCATCGTCAGCCCGCCGCCGCCGTCCTTCGCTCCGGTCGCACCGCCGACCTCGAACAACTCGTCGCCGTCCAAGACTGAGCAGGAGAAGAAAAAGCCCCAGTAGCCCCGGGGTTCGGAGTCCCGCCGATGAGTTGAGTTGCTGCTCGCCAAGGGAAATTGTCATTTGCCCTGCCGCACCGCTTCCCTAAAGTCCGCCTCGCATGAAGGTTGATTTACAACGAACCATCGGACTCGGAGGCCACGCTTTGCCGCTGACCGACCCCAAGCTCGTCACCTACATCAACCTGAAGCTCGCCGCGCTGGGCTGCCCCACCCACGCCACGGCGGACGCGGCGGAGTTCCGCGACCTCACTGAGTCGCTGCTCGCACGGCATCGCGAGACGGAGCGCTTGCTCGCAGATTACCAGGCCCCGGTGGACTGGCGCATCCAACAGTTCCTCGACGAGTATCTGCACGAGACGGGCGTCGCCGTGCGGCTGCCGCACCAGACCTTCGTGCTGGACCGCCACGGCGTCGCGCGCGCGCTGTCGCTGCCGCCGGACCGGGACGAGTTTCACTCCGACATCGTCAGCTCGTATCGCGTGCGGCAGGGCGTGCTGCACAACCCAGCCAAAGACAAGCGCACGACCGCCGGCGTCTTCCACGTCGCGGAGGGCGGCCTGCCGATTCCTGACGATAAGAAGGCTGTTCCCGTCCGCACCTTCGCCAAGCTGCTCGCGGCCGCGCTGAAGCCACCGCAAACGCTGCTGCGCCTGCCCTTCACCGCGTCGCAGCCGGAGCCGGCGGAGTGCTTCGTCTCGCTGCTGTTGCGACCGCTCGTCTGTCCGGCGGTGCCGGGATTCTGCGCGGAGAAGACGATGGAGATTCGCTTCTTCGTGCCGGGCAATCTGGTGAGCAACCTGGACTTCGTCGAAAGCATCTTCGGCAACGCGGGCGACCCGTATCTGCCGGTGAACGACGCGGCGCTGGACGTGGAGCATTGGACCGGCCACACGGGCTGCGTCCTCCTCGCGCCGCATCTCATCACGGTGACAAAGCAGGACGCCGGCCTGCCGCACTGGGACAAGGCCACCGAGCGCCAGCGTCGCGATGGCATGTGCTGGCGCGAGGAAGGGGAACTCTACAACGACGGCTCCGCGTTCAAGCTCACCGCGCGCGACGAGTCCGGCGTCATCGTCACGCTCATCGCGGACAACTATTTCGGCTACTGCAAGAAAGAGGTGAAGACGCAAATCAGCTTCGCCGCAAATCTCTTCGGCCTGTGCGAAGAGGAGCATTCCGGCGGCGCGCTGGTCTTCCCGAGCTACGACCTCGGCGAGGAGTTCGCCGGCGGCATCCACGTGCAACAGCGCGGGCATTCCTTCGCGGACGCGGCGGCGCTCTTCGCCGACGTGATGGAGCCCAAGCCCGAGGGCTACGCGGTGGACCGGAAGTTTGCCGACATTCTCTACGTGCCGGAGGAAGCGAGCTTTGACCTCCGCACGCAGGCCGTGACGTGGACGGACGCGCGTGGGCCGCAACGGCTCAAGCTCCTTGCCGGGCACACTTATGTGCGACCCAGCGGCTATCGCATCCAGATGGAGAAGCCCGCCAACCGCATCTGGCGGCTCGTGGGCACGCGCGGCGAAGGCACCTTCTGCCACAAGCCAAGCACTGTCTCCGGCGGCGGAAAGTCGGAAATTTCCAAGTCGATCTCCGACGCGATTCTGCAAGGACCGGTCTTCGTCGCCGACTTCAAGAAGGACTTCGACAAGGTGGCCAAGCTGCTCGCGCGCGACTACTCGCCGCGCTTCCGGGACCCGGAGCGCAACGGCAAGGACGTGCGCCCGCTGCTCTCGCGTGAGCGCTCGCTCGGCTCCGTCATCAAGCTGCTCACGCCCTCGCCGAAGGATTACGCGGACGACTACAACGAGTGGCTCGAAAGCATGCCGCAGTATGTGAAGGAGCTAGTCTTCGTGGTGAAGCGCTTCCACAAGCCGGAGTGGGGCAAGACCTGGCGCGAGCACTTCAGCGTGGACGTGGTCAACGGCGTGCCCGGCAACGAACTCAAGTGCGACAACCGCAAGCTGGCCACGACGTATCTGCGCGTGGGCTTCGATACGGACGGCGCGTGGCGCGTGTTCAGCCTGCGCAAGGATTTCTACCCCGCCACGAAGCTCCAGCAGGAGGACGACATCAGCGCGAGCGTGGTGGTGCCGGCGACGGTCGGCGACCCCGCGCCAGCATCTGCGAGCGCGGAGTCCGCCGTGGGCGCAACGGCCTTCCTCACGCGTGCTTCGTTCGCCACGGCTCCGGGCCGCTCGCTGAAGTTCGTCCAGAACTGCGAGTTCCGCCTGTTCCAGCGGCCCGACGACGCCATTCATCGCGGCTACGACCAGCAGGCCGAGCACGACTTCGCGCAGCCGGGGAACTTCTTTTCCAACTACCAGCCGCTCACGCGCGCCGACGCGCAGCGCGAGCTGGAGGACAGCATCAACTTCGTGAAGTTCACGCCGCCGATGGCCGACCTCATCCGCGCCGCCGCGAAGGACGCGGGCCGTCCGAAGTTCTTCGTCAGCTCCGCGCAGCCGCGCCTCGTGGACGGCCAGATGACGAAGAACCCGCGCTACCTTCAGAACCGCCAGGACCTCGTCCACCCGCGCGAAGTCCACCTCGCCGAGATGTCCACGCGCCTCTTGCGCAAGCTGCCGACCAGCGCGCCGTTGCACCGCCCGGTGAACGCCGTGTTGCCCGGTCGCCGCAACAACCCGCCCGAGCCGGGCGTGCGGCCCCTGTGCGTGTTCAACCCCATTCACCACCTTGAGCTGCCCGAGCTGTTCATCGAGTTCATCTCCAGCATGACCGGCAAGTCGCCGTCCACGACCGGGGCCGGCTCCGAGGGCGCGCTCACGAAGGGGCCGTTCAACGCGCTGCATCCCATCATCGACCTCAACGCCGCGCTGGTGAGCTACATCCTCACCGGCAGCGACGTGTTCATCACCTGCGCCGGTCACGTCGGCCCGAAGGTGCGCGTGGACCACGACATCAGCCTGCTGGTGCCGGAGCTGTGGTGCCGCATGAGCCCGGAGGAGCGCGCCCCGGAGTTCATGAAGCGCGAGGGCTATCTGGAGCGCTGTGAAGACTTCGACTTCAACGGCCAGCGCGTGCTCGCCAGCCGCCTGGGCTGGCGCGTCACCGGGCGCTTCGTCCGCCACTTCTTCGGGCGCGTCTTCAACTACCCGCACAGTGTCTTCACCGACGAGATGCTGCGGCCCGAGTTGCAGGACACCGCCACCTTCGCCGACGGCGTGGACAATATCGTGACCACCGCGCGACGCGTGGCGGAGCACTACTTCGCCGACGGCGGGGTGGAGCTCGCCTGCCCGCCGTTGCGCGCGCTGCTGCACATCATGCGCGACGGCCAGCACGAAGGCTGCGACCTGAGCCATCCTGAAATCCGCGCGCTCTTCAGTCGCGAGTCGCTGCTCGCCAGCGACTGGTATGCGGAACGGCTGGCCGCGAAGCAAACCGGCGACGTCAAGCGTTGGCAGCGCCGTGTGAAGAATCTCGAAACCTTCCTCGCCCGCGCGAACACGGGTGGCGTCACCACTCAGCTCAACATCCGCGAGCGGCTCGACTTGGCGTGGGCCGAGCTCCGCCGCACGCAAATGCCCGAACACCTCGCCAGTCTGCGCGGAACGCTCGGCGTGCAGCCCAAGCTGCGCGTGTGAGTCGGGTGCTCGGAAGGAGCGCGGACGCCCACGTCCGCAGCCAGTGCCGATTGCCAAAAGCTTGCTGCGGACTTGGGTGTCCGCGCTCCCTTACCTCGGCCCACCTAGCTTGCGCCGATGCTTCCACAGCTCGCCTGGCTTGAAGATGCCCTCCGGCGTGATGATGCCGGTGATGAGCTCCGGCGGCGTGACATCGAAGCCGGGATTGCGCGCCCCGCTCGTCGGATTCGCCACCCGCACGTAAGCGCGCTCCCCCGACCTTGGACCTTGGACCTTGGACCCTGAAGCTTGGACCATTCCCCACGCCCCGAGCACCTCGCTCTCGCTGCGCTCCTCGATGGGAATGTCCCGCCCCGACTTCATCTCCCAGTCAATCGTCGAGCGCGGGATGGCGACGTAGAAGGGGATGCCGTGGCGCTTCGCCAGCACGGCCTTGGTGTAGGTGCCAATCTTGTTCGCCACCTCGCCGGTGCGGCCCAGCGTGCGGTCGCTGCCCACGATGACGAGGTCAATCTCGCCGCGCCACATGAGGAAGCCGGCGGCGTTGTCGGCGATGATCTGGTGCGACACGCCCTGTTGCGCCAGCTCCCACGCGGTGAGCGTCGCGCCCTGCGAGCGCGGGCGCGTCTCGTCGCAGAAGACGTGGAACTGGCGGCCCGCCCCGTGCGCGGCATACATCGGCGCGGTGGCAGTGCCGATGTCCACGAAGGCCAGCCAGCCGGCGTTGCAATGCGTGAGCACGCGCATGCCGTCGCGAATCAACTTCGCGCCGTGCTGGCCGATGGCTTCGCAATGCGCCACATCCTCGTCAGCGAAGTGCTCGGCGGCGGCGAGGGCGAGGGCTTGCTGCTCGGCGACGGTCGTGCCGGCGGACATGGCGCGACGCACATCCAGCATCGCGTTGACGGGGTCAACGGCGGTGGGCCGGGCGTCCTTGAGCACGGTGAAGACGGCTTCGACGTGCGCCTCAAACTGCGCCAAGTCTTTCCCGCGAAACGCCCGCGCGCCCTGCGCCAGCCCGTAAGCCGCCGTCGCGCCGATGGCGCCCGCGCCGCGCACCACCATGTCGCGGATGGCGGCGGCGGTGTCCCGGAAGTCGCGCGTGCCGACGACCTTGAACTCGTGCGGCAGCAGGCGTTGCTCGATGAGCCGGACTTGGTTCTTGGCCGCGTCGAAGCGGACGGTGCGGTAGTGGCGCGTGCGCCCACGGACGGTCACGTTCATGCGCGGAGTGTGCGGAGCGGGCGGGGATGGGGAAAGGATTTTGGTTCCGTTGGAGTGCGGTGTCACCATCTACGCAAGGCTGAGTTCGGCTTTCGATGAGCCGCTTGGGCTGACACTGCAGGCGCTGGCTAACCCGTCGTTCACAAGCCTTCCGGCGGAACTCCAAGCGTGGAAAATTCATTTCCCTTTCCCGTGTGCTTACCTACTGTGCCCGCTCGTTCGCGCGCCCCGCCGCGCTCAACCTGAATCGGAACTGAAATATGCCACTGACACACACGACCAACTTGTTCGCCAAGGCTCTGAAGGGTAAATATGCCCTCGGCGCGTTCAATGTGAACAACATGGAGTTCATCCAAGCCATCGTCGAGGCCGCCGAAGAGGAGAAGGCTCCGTTGATGCTCCAAATCTCCAAGGGCGCGCGCGATTACGCCCACCCGGTCTATCTCAAGAAGCTCATCGAGGCCGCTGTCAGCCTCTCGAACATCCCCATCGCGGTCCATCTCGACCACGGCGACAGCTTCGAGCTGTGCAAGCAGTGCATTGATGAGGGCTTCACCAGCGTGATGATTGACGCCTCGCACGATCCGTTCGAGAAGAACGTCGAGGTCTGCCGCAAGGTCGTGGAATACGCCCACAAGCACAATTGTGTGGTCGAGGGCGAACTCGGGATGCTCGTCGGCGCACAGCACGACGACGGCGAGGAAGGCGGGGAATACTCCAAAGGCGGCTGCTACACGCACCCCGAGGAAGCCGTTGAGTTCGTGAAGCAATCGGGCGTGGACTCCCTGGCTGTCGCCATCGGCAACAGCCACGGCGCCTACAAGTTCAAGGGCGAGCAGCACCTCGATCTCGAACGGCTCAAGGCCATCAAGCAGGCCCTCATGGACGCCGGTCTGGGCGACTACCCGCTCGTGCTCCACGGTGCCAGTTCGGTGCCGAAGGAACTCGCACAGAAGATCAACCAGTTCGGTGGCGGCATGGGTGAGGACACCGCCGGCGTGCCGGAGGCCGATATCGAGGTCGCGCGACGCACCGGTTGCACCAAGGTGAACATCGACACCGACCTGCGACTGGCGATGACGGCGGCAATCCGGGAAGTGCTCTGGACCAAGCCGAAGGAATTCGATCCCCGCAAATATCTCGGTCCCGCCCGGAAAGCCGTGAAGGAACTCGTTCGCCACAAGATGCGCAACGTGCTCTGCTGCTCCGGTCACGCCTTCGACTGAATCGGAAGACACCTCTTGAAATGCGAAAGCGCCGCCGGACAAGTCCAGCGGCGCTTTTCTTTACCCCAATCTCTCAGGGCAAAATAAAACCGGGGCCAGCAGCCTGAGGAAGGCCGTCTAGCCCCGGGGAGTTTTCAGAAATAGCACGCAGTAGGCTTATGTGGTGATCCGTTCGGAGCCGTGCCAACCCCGACCGAAATTTGTTTGGCTTAAAAAGAACTTGCAGCGTTCTTGCCAGAAATCGTTGCTGCCTACGACACCACAAAACCATCTTCCCGTCCGTGTGTCAACGTCCTTAAAAAAGTATTATCGGCCCTGTTCATCAATATAAGGCAGTGGGTCTGCTGCTAATCTCCGAACAAGTTCTTCATCTGCTCGCGTGCTGCCGACTCGCGTGTGCCGTCGGCCTTCGGCGGCGTGAACTTCCTCTTTGCGAACTCGAAATACTCGCAGAAGTTGCCGACGTGTTTTTCCATCTCCGGGTCCGCCCGACGGTCACGGCACTGGTGCGCGGCGTTTCGGTCGTAGCTCGTGCAATTCAGACATACGCGCAAGTCGGCGCGGCACTGCGGGCATGACTCGCCCCGGCCAGGGCTCACGGAGAACGTCCATTCGCAGCCGCATTTCCAGCAGTGTCGCGTCATGCGCGAAAAGTAGGTTCAAAGTTCAAAGTTCAAAGTTCAAAGTTGCCGGCCCATCTGACTTTGAGCCTTGAACTTTCAACCCCGAACTCAAAACCTCCGCCCCATGTCCGCCTACGTGCAGTTGCTCGACGCCGCCATCCAAGACTTGGAGGACCGCAAGGCCGGCGGTGAGCGTTTCGTGGTCGTCACGCCCGACGCGCTAAATGCCCTCGCAGCGCCAGCGCCTCGTGGCCGCCAACCCAATCCAGTTGCTGCGCCCATTCGCCCGGTAACTCCACTCGCTGTGCCGCCCGTCCGGCCTTCTGCTGCCCGCGCCCCGACCGCCGAGAAATCCGCCGCGTTCGCTGAACTCCGCGCGCGCGTCCTAGCTTGTGTGAAGTGTCCGCAACTCGTCGCCACGCGCCAGTCCGTCGTCTTCGGCGTGGGCGACCTCAACGCACAGCTCATGTTCGTGGGCGAGGCTCCGGGCGCGGACGAAGACCGGCTGGGTGAACCCTTCGTCGGTGCGGCGGGGCAACTCCTCACCAAGATCATCACCGCGATGGGCCAGACGCGGGAGACCGTCTTCATCGCCAATGTCCTCAAGTGCCGGCCCAACCAGCCGCCCGGCGAGCTGGACAACCGCAAGCCGCGTCCCGACGAGCTGGCCACCTGTCTGCCGTATTTGCGGGAGCAGATTCAACTCATTCAACCACGCGTGATTGTCGCGCTTGGCGGGACGGCAGTGGAAGGACTCTTCAGCATGAGCGAGGCTGGCATCACACGACGGCGCGGACACTGGATGGATTTTCTCGGCATCCCCGTCATGCCCACCTTCCACCCCAGCTATCTCCTCCATGCCGAGACTCATGCCGACAAAGGCCTCGCCCTCAAACGCCAAGTTTGGGAGGACATGCTGCAAGTGATGGAGCGGCTCGCCCTGCCCATCAACGAGAAGCAACGCGGCTATTTTAAGTAGCCGCGAACCGCGCTGCTGCCGGGGAGGAACTACCGGACTTCTGCACGCCGCGACCCACGTTCGCCGCGAGGTGCGAGCCGATTTTGAAAAGTGTTTCCTCCGCACCTCCCGCCCCGATGGCAGTGGCAACTTCCCCGACCGTGAAGGACTTACCGGGGTTCGCATTCAGGTGTGCGACGAGTCTGGCTTGGAGTGAAAGCACGGTGCCCGCCGCCTTCTTGCCCGCCTCCACGCCGGGCTGGTGGTAGGCGTTGATGTTCACCAGCGACGCGTAGAAACCCACGGCCCGCTCGAACAGCGCGATGAGCACGCCGATGGTGAACGGAGCGACTTCCTTCACCGTGATCGTGACGGACTCGCGGCCCTTCTCGTGCAGCGCCGCGCGCGTGCCCAGGAGGAAGCCGGTGAGGAAATCGCCGCTGGTCGTCTGCGGCTCGACCTCGATGCTGTCGCCCGCGCGGTCGTTGAGCACCTCGATGAAGGTGACGAAGAAGTTCAGCACACCCTCGCGGAGCTGCTGCACGTAGGCGTGCTGATCGGTCGAGCCTTTGTTGCCATACACGGCGAGGCCTTGGTTCACCACCTTGCCGTCGAGGTCCAGCTCCTTGCCGAGCGATTCCATCAGGAGCTGCTGGAGATATTTTGAAAAGAGTTCGAGCCGGTCTTTGTAAGGCAACACGACCATGTCCTTCGTGCCGCGCCCGTTGCCGGAGTGGAACCACATCAAGGCGAGCTGCGCCGCAGGGTTCCTCGCCACGTCCGGGATTCGCGTCAAGTCATCGCAAGCCTTCGCGCCCGCGAGCATCTCGCGGATGGCCAGGCCCTGTAACGCGGCGGGGAGTAAGCCCACCACCGACAACTCACTCGTGCGCCCACCGATCCAGTCCCACATCGGGAAGCGCCGCAGCCAGCCGTGCTGGATGGCGTATTTATCCAGCTCGCTGCCCACGCCGGTGACGGCGGCGACGTGAGCCTCGAAGCGCAGCCCGGCGCGCTCGTAAGCCGCCTTCGCCTCCAGCAACCCATTGCGCGTCTCCTTCGTGCCGCCTGACTTCGAGATCACCACCACGAGCGTGCGGTCCAAATCCCCGCCGATGGCCGCGAGCACCTTGTCCATCCCGTCCGGGTCCGTGTTGTCGAAGAAGTGAACGGTGAGCTTGTCATCCGCCGGCTGGCCGAGCGCGTGCGCGACGAACTGCGGCCCGAGCGCCGAGCCGCCGATGCCCACGACGAGCAGGCGCTTGAAGGGCCCGCCCGTGCCACGCACCGCCGAGCCGTCGTGGACTTCCGCCGCGAACTTCTCCACCCCCGCGAGCGTGTCCTCGATCTCCCTCGCGAGTTCCGGCGTCGGCGCGAGCGCGGCGTGGCGCAGCCAGTAGTGGCCGACCATCCGTTTCTCGTCGGGGTTCGCGATGGCCCCGCGCTCCAGTTCGGCCATTGCGGCGAAGGCCTGCGTCATGCGCGGCTGCATCGTCGCGAGGAAGTCATCTCCGAAGTTCATCCGGCTCAAGTCCAGCGCGAGGCCGAGGGTGGGGAACTCCGTGTAATGCTTCTGAAACCGCTGCCAAAGCTGATCAGGGGAGGCGCTCATAGTCCCGCGACTTTAATCCGGCACCCGCGCTGTTTGCAGCAAGAAACCGGCTGGCCAACGCCGGCAACCTCGTCTTGGTCTCGCGCGACATCACCGAGCGCGACCGCGCCGAGAAGGAAAACTTCCGCCTCGCCATCCAACTCCAGCGCACGGGCGACTCTGGCAACCTCGGACTGATGGCCGCCACCATCGCCAACGAGCTTGGCCCTCTGCTCGATGCCGTCCGCGACAAGGTGCGTTTCGCCGCTGACGCCGCGCGGCGATTGCAGCCGCTGCTCCGCGCCTCGAAGGAGATGCTCGCCGCGGCAACCTCCAACAAGCTCACTCCTGAACTGCTCGCCCGGGCCACCGCCGCCGATCGCGCGACCGATGTGGACTACCTCGCCGCCGAAGTGCCGAATGCACTCGCCGAGTGCCACGCGAAGATCGAGCGCGTTCGTCGTGCCGGAACGCGTGAGCGAGACCTTCTCGTAATACATGCCGCCGCGCAGATACAGCGTGTCGCCGGGCTGCAACTGCCGTGTCGCGTGCGCAAGTGACTTCCATGGCGCGGCCGGCGAGCCGGCTCCCGTGTCATTGCCGCGCACGGCGTCCACGAAGAGCTTCGGCCCGACGGCGAGCGGTGCCTTCACCGACTGCGGCAATGGCCGCATCGGCGGGTGGGAGCGGTAGGTTTGGGCGAAGGAGAGGTTGCCGCTGGCACCAAGACAAAGCACTGCGAGCAGCGAGAGAAACGGCGCGGAGTTCATCCTCACTTGCTACCAGCTTCCGTGAGCCATTCCAAGTTGAAGCGCGCGAGGCGGAGGGTTTCGTAGGCGCGCTGCTCGCCGCCTTCGTAGAGACAGAGGAGGGTGCCGTCAGGCAGGCGCGCGAGGCTGGAGTAGGCGGACGGGCCTTTGTGCAGGCGCTTGGCGATGGGCCACGTCTTGCCGTCGTCGGGGCTGCTGCGGACGGTCAGGTGGACGCGCGCGCCGCTGGGCTTGCCGTCCTTCGGCTCGGGCGGGAAGGGATTACTGAAGAGCAGGCGCTTCTCGTCGTAGCGCAGCGAACTGGCCTGGCATTTAGGACAAGGAAGTTGCTTCTCGTGCATGATGGGGGTCCACGTCGCACCGCCGTCCGTGCTAGTGGCGGTGCCGCGCAGGCCCTGCCACTCGCCTTGCATCCGTGTGTTGACGAGCAGCGAGCCGTCCGCGCGCTCGATGACTTGGCACTCGTTGCCGCCGGTCTGGATGGGCGCGCTGATTTGCCACGTCGCGCCGCCGTCGTCGCTGAACATCATGTGCGAGTTCCACTCGGGCTGCTTGCTCGCGAGGGCGCGCTTGTGGTCGCTGGGGATGACGAGCCGGCCCTTGTGCGCGCCGCGCGTGAGCTGGATGCCGATGCCCGGCCCGGTGGCGACCCAGTCCCAGTCCGGCTTCATCGTGGTGGCGCTGATGTTGCGCGGCTTGGACCAAGTCTTGCCGTCGTCCGTGCTGGACGTGATGAACACGGCTTTGTTGTCGCGGTTGAACGGCAACCAGATGGTGCCGGTCTTCGCGTCCACGACGGGACATGGGTTGCCGATGGTGATTTTCGCCTCGCCGCCTTCCTCGTGGACGATGCTGTGCGGCGACCAAGTGCGCCCGCCGTTGGTGCTGCGCTTCGCGATAAGGTCCACATCGCCGTGGTCTCCAGAGCCGGTCTTGCGCCCCTCGCAGAACGCGAGCACGGAACCCTTCGCGGTCACGAGCAGCGCGGGGATGCGGTAGGTGTGATAACCCTCCTGGCCGGCGGTCCAAAGGGCGGATTGCTCAAGCGAGGCAGGCGCGGCGAGAAGACTGGTGGCCAACAGCAGCAGGGAAATAAGCCGGATTGCGGCGGATGCTGTCGGCGGCTGATGGACGCGTTGGGCGGCCCCGGCAAGTCGCCGGCACGGGACGAAGGCTGGCCGCAGGTTGACGTTCATTTCTTCCCCTTGCCCACGCCGGACAGCGAGTCCTTGCCGTCGGTGAGCCATTCGAGGTTGAAGCGGGCGACGGTCAGCGAGCCGGTGCGGTAGATGTCCTTTCCGTCTGTGCTGCCGCGCTCGTAGAAGAGAAGGATCGTCCCGTCGTTCGCCACGGCGAGGTCGCTGTAGCCGCTGAAGCCCGGTTCGACAGTCTTGCTCACCGGCCACGTCGCGGACTCGTCGTAGCTGAGTTTCACGGAGATGTTTTTGCGGTCGCGGTTCTTGCCGGGAGCGGCCTTGCCGTCGGCGCGGTCGAGCGTGTGCGGGTTCGAGAAGAGGACGCGGTTCTTGTCCGAGGCGGGCACTTCGCTGAGGCGAACCATGCTGGCCATGCAGATGGGTTCGAGCAGTTGCTCGTGGAACTGCGGGCGGCTCCAGCCTGTCGCGCCGTCCCGGCTGGTGGTGAGCAGGCGGCGGTTCGCCTTCGACTCGCTCCTCATGTTCAACAGCACGCGGCCGTCGGCGAGTTGCACGGCGCAGGTTTCATTCGGGATGCTCCACTCGCCTTCGTTCGGGCCGGCAATCTCGCCGCGCGTCCAGGTGCGCCCGAGGTCATCGCTGTAGATGACCGAGGTGACGGAGGGCCGGTGGGCATGCCCGCCGGTGCCGGTGGAAATCCACACGGGCACGACGAGCCGTCCGGTCTTGAGCTGGAGGCCGTGGCCGGGGCCGGTGGCGAGGACTTTCCAGTCGTATTCGGGCCGGAATTTTTCGAACGCTGCCGTGATCTCGACTGGCTTGCTGAAGGTGAGGCCGTCGTCATCGGTGCGCAGGTAGAAGCAGCGGGCGTATTCGAGGCAGAAGAGGAAGTGAACCGCGCCGTTCGCGTCGGGGATGGCGACGGGGTTGTTGTAGGTGACTTCACCGGTGGTCGCCAGTTTCTGGGCGAGGGCGACGGAGTTCTTCGCCTTCGGTCCCGGCACGTGGGCGATGTTCGTGCGCGCGCCCCACGTCTTGCCTCCGTCCGTCGAGCGGCGCAGGAGGATATCAATCGTGCCCCAGTCGCCCTTGTCGCTCTTCCGCGCCTCGCAATAGGCCAGCACTGTGCCGCGCCGCGTGGTGACGAGACCAGGGATGCGGTAGAGCGTGTAGCCCTCCTTGCCCGCGTCGAAGACATCCACCTTTTCAAGGAACGGTTCGGCGGCCTGGGTTGCGCTGGCGAGCGCAAGCAGGAGGGCGGCGGCGAGGATGAGAAGTGACTTCATGGTGAGTTTGGCGAACCGGTTTCAGACGACGAAGGCAGCGTGCGGGTTCAATTGAGAAAGACAACAGCCTCGTTGCTGTTATCTGCGGACTCAGCTACAAACTATTTCTACCAACGCCATGAAGCACGCCATTCACTACCTGCTCGTTTCGCTTTTCATCATCGTCCCGCTGTCGGCGGCTGAGTTGGCCGGCTACCACACGGTGGCCACGGCGATCACAACGACGATCTCCAAAACCAACGCCACCGCTGGTCAGTCCGGCTTTCTTGGCATCCACGTCTCGCCGGACCCGAAGGGCAAGCTCATCGTCGGCGACGTGGCAGAGGGTTCGCCCGCATCGAAGGCCGGAGTGCTCGTCGGCGATGTCTTGATGAAGCTCGATCAGCAAGCCCTCTCCTCTGCCGACGCGCTGCGCGACGCGCTCCAGCGCAAGGCTCCGGGCGACTTCGCAAAACTCACTGTCCAGCGCGGGCGCAAGTCACTCGACCTCCTCGCGACGCTTGCCGCCACCAGCCGCCCGCGGAAGGTCGGCGCGCAGCGCGCGGTCATCGGCATCCGCACGGGTGAAGTCACGGACGAAGGCGCCCCGGTGTCCTCCGTCACGAGCGGAATGCCCGCAGACAAGGCGGGGCTGAAGTCCGGCGATGTGATTGTGAAAGTCGCCGGGGCCACGGTCGCCGCCGGCCAGACCGTGAGCGAGTTGCTGGCGGACAGGTCACCCGGCGAGGCTGTCACTGTCGTGTTCCGCCGAAATGGGGAGCAGCAGGAATTGCAAATCACGCTCGCCGCCGACACGACTTCCACCACCGGCGAGGAGCCGCGCGTGATGTGGAAAAAGCCGGGGTATAAACTGGCCATCATCGGCGTGGAGTTCCCCGACACGCGGCACAACCCCGCCGTGAGTATGGGCGCGTGGGAGCAGGCCATGTTCAGCAAAGGCACCTACACCAAGACCAATGCCACGGGGCAGACGGTGTATGGCAGCATGCGCGACTACTACGACGAGCAATCCTGCGGCAAGTTCCACCTCGACGGCCGGGCCTTTGACTGGCTGGAGTTGGGCAAGAAGCGCGGTGACTACTCACAGGCCGCGAGCACGACGGCGAAAACAGCCTTTCTCACCGAGGCGCTCGATGCGCTGCTCAAGCGCGACGGCGCAGATGCGCTGAAGGACTTCGATGGCATCGCGTTCATCTACGCGGGCGACCGCTACCCGAACGTGAATCGAGGCAGCCTCTACTGGCCGCATCGCGGCAGCGTCACGCACAAGGGGAAACGCTGGCCCTACTTCATCTGCGCCGAGGGCGGGCGGCGCATGGGAAACATCAGCGTCTATTGCCACGAGTTCGGCCACATGCTCGGCATCCCCGACCTCTACGCGCGCCCGGAGAATCCGGGCTCCGAGGGCCTGGGCAACTGGTGCGCCATGTCGAACCAAACGCCCTACGGCCGCCCGCAGCATTTCAGCGCGTGGTGCAAGGAGCAGCTCGGCTGGCTCAAGCCGGCGGTGCTCGACCCGACCGTGAAACAGAAGCTCGTGCTCGCGCCGATTGAAGGCTCGACCAACGAATGTTTCAAGGTGCTCATCCGCCCGGACGGCAGCGAATACCTGCTGCTAGAAAACCGGCGCAAGACCGGCTTCGACGGCAGCCTCCCGGACGAGGGGTTGTTGATTTGGCGCATCGTTGGCAACCGCGTCATCCTCGAAGAGAGCCACGGCATCGAGGGCCCGAGCGGACCGCGAATGTTTCTGACGGACGTGCCGTATCCCAGCGGGGCGAACGACGCCTACACGCCCTTCACTACTCCCAGCAGCCGCTCGCTCCTCGGCGGCGGACTGCCCGTGCATCTCACAAACATCCGTCAGCATCCCGACGGGCGCGTGAGTTTTCACTTGGGCTATGAATTTCAGTGAGTCGTGGGATGGGAGTGCCCCGCGTGGGGCGACGCATTTGCCCGTTGTCATCACGACGAGCGGGCGTTAGGAACTGCGCGCCAACCTGCTCGATGAACAGCACACCCAGACTCGCCGGAGGAAGAAGTGATTTGTGTTTAGTCACGCCAGCCGCCACGCCCACTGAGAACTAATTACTAGTCACTTCCCCACCGTGTCCTACTTCCTCAAACGCGCCATCTTCCTCGTGCCGCTGCTGCTGCTCATCAGCCTGCTCGCGTTTGCGCTGCTGAAGCTCGCGCCGGGCGGGCCCTTCGACAAGGAGCGCGCGCCGGCCACGGTGGAAATCAAGCGCGCCATCGAGGCGAAGTATCACCTCGATGAACCGTGGTGGCAGCAATACCTCCGCTACATCGGCGGCGTGCTGCACGGGGACTTCGGGCCGTCCTTCAAGTATCGCAACCACACGGTCACGGACATCATCGCGCAAGGGTTGCCGGTGTCGGTGGCGCTGGGCGGGATGGCGTTCGCGCTGTCGCTGGGCATCGGGATTCCGCTGGGCTTCTGGTCGGCGGCGAGGCGGGGCGAGTGGGGGGATTACACGGGGAGTTTCCTGGCCATTCTCGCGGTGTGCGTGCCGGCACTGGTGGTGGGGCCGTTGCTCGTCATGGGGCTGGCGATTCAATGGCAACTGCTGCCAGTGGCGCTGTGGACTTCGCCCGCGCACGTCATCCTGCCGACACTCACGCTCGGGCTTTACTTCTCCGGTCGCGTCGCTCGGCTGATGCGCGAGGGGATGCTCACGACGCTGCACGAGCAATACATCGTGACCGCGCGCGCGAAGGGCCTCAACGACACGACCGTGCTGCTCAAGCACGCGCTGCGCATCGCCATCCTGCCGGTGGTGTCCTACTCGGGGCCGCTGCTGGCAGATTTGCTCACGGGGTCGTTCATCGTGGAGAACCTGTTTCAGATTCCCGGCGTCGGCGTGTTCATGGTGAACAGCTCGCTGAACCGCGACTACCCGATGGTCATCGGCCTGGTGCTGCTCTACGCGACGCTGCTGCTCGTGCTGAACCTGCTCGTGGACGTGGCTTACAGCTATCTCGACCGGAGGGTGAAGTATGAGTGAGCAAGGCGCGGTCAGCGAGTCGCTCAGTCCGAATCAACGGGCGTGGCGGCGCTTCCGGAAGAACAAGTTCGCCTCCGCGTGCGGTGTGCTGCTCCTGTCGTTGCTCGGCGTGATTCTGCTTTGGCCAGTGCTGTCGTCGCCCACCGTGGCAAAGGCGCTGCCAGGCTTCCTCTCTGCCGGCTTGCACACGCCGAACGAGCACTCCGCCGAACTCTTCGCGCCGCCGAGCGGGAAGCACTGGTTCGGGACGGACATCCATGGGCGGGACATCTTCAGCCGGGTGATTTACGGGACACGTGTGTCGCTGCTGGTCGGGGCAGTGGGCGCGTGCGTGAGTCTCGTCATCGGCGTGCTGTGGGGCGCGGGGGCGGGATACTTGGGCGGACGCTGGGACGCCTGGCTGATGCGGGTGGTGGACGTGCTCTATTCGCTGCCGAGCATCATCTTCGTCATCGTGCTCATCACCACGCTGCACGGGGCTTTGGACAAGTTGCAGTCCGCCGGCAAGCTCACAGTGACGATGCGCGATACGGCGAAGTTCGTCGGCCTCTTCGTCGGCCTCGGCGCGGTGTCTTGGCTCACGATGGCGCGCATCGTGCGCGGGCAAGTGCTGTCGCTGCGCACGCGGCAGTTCGTCGACGCCAGCCGCGCGCTGGGTGCGACGCACGCGCAAATCCTCTTCCGCCACATCCTGCCGAACATCACCGGCATCATCATCGTGTATCTGATGCTGCTGGTGCCGGCCATCATCCTCTACGAGTCGTTCCTGAGTTACCTCGGCCTCGGCATCCAGCCGCCGCAGGCCAGCCTCGGCTCGCTCATCGCGGACGGAGCGGCGCAGATCAACCCCATCCGCATCTACTGGTGGCTGCTGGTGTTCCCCTGCTCGGTGCTAGTGAGCACGCTGCTGGCGCTGAACTTCTTCGGTGACGGCTTGCGCGACGCCTTTGACCCTCGGGGAGACCGATGACCGCGAAGCGCCTCGCGCTCTTTGTGAGAACTGGCAGTGCTCCTAGCCCGCTCCGGCGTATTCGTCATCCGTGAGCAACTCCAAGCCCATGAGCACGTAGTCGTGCGTGATGGCCTGCATATCCTTCACATAGTCGGGCAGGCGGATGAGTTCGCTGAAGCCCAGCAGGCCGAACACTTTAATCGCGCCTTCCTGTGTGCCGATGAATTCCGCCTCCACCTTCTCGAGACTGCACGCACGGGCGATGTCCACCGTCTCGCCGACGAGCGCCTGCGCGAGTCCGCGCCCGCGAAATTTCGGATGCACGTGGACGCTCACGCGCCCGATGTGCCGCTTCCAGCCGCCCAGATTTTGGTGGAGCGTGCAGACGCCGACGATGGTGTCACCGTTCCACCCGAGCAGCGGCAGGTTGCGCCCGAGATCGAGGCCCTCGCACCAGGCGCGCACGACATCGGGGTCGGTGACGCGGTGCTTGATGTAGAGCAGCTCCGGCGCGTTGAGCGAGGTGAAGAAACGGTGGAAGGCCGCGTGGTCCCCCGGTTCCAGCGGGCGCACCTGACACGTGAGGCCGTCGCGCACGGTCAGCTTTTTGGGGTATTCGTCGAGGGCGGATTCGAGTGACATAAGTGCCTTTCGTTGGCCACCGAGATCCGGCAGCTCAGGTAATTTCACCGACAATCCCGCGCCCAGTCGCAAGGTGCCGCTCATCAAGCGCGGCCGGGTCCACGCTCCAGCGTGCGGCCAGCATCGGGAGGCGATCGAGGTTCTGCAAGATTGGGTCGTGCGCTTCGCCCCAGTTTTTTTCGACCTCTTCGAGATACTCGTAGCAGCGCAGGTCGAGGCCAAGTTCAGCCGGGCTTGGCGGGCCTTGGTTCCACATGACGTGCCCCGCCCATGCGTAGGCCCGCAACACTTCGCCGGCGTCAAGCCGCGCCCAAGCGTGATGGCCCAGCGCGCGGTTCAGGCTGAAGAATTGCACGAGGCCCAACTTGCGGCTGAGGTCGGTGAGCAAGTGGAAGCACTCGTCCACGTCATCGCCGGGGTCGGGCAGGCTGGAGCCGACGACGAGCACCCACTCGCCGATGGGCGGCGTGATGAACAATCGCCGGTCGCGCGCCTCGGCCAGGCCCTCGGCCCATGTGCAGAGCGTGGGGTTGGCGAGCTTGAGCGCCTTTTGCACCGCGCGGGGCTCCGTGGTGCGGACGGCGATCCAGCGGCACGGGGAATCGAAAATCTCGGGACGGAATGACTCCTCATCCGGCCACCGGCGACTGGGTGGATGGCGCAACGCCGCCTCTGCCAAGGCCTGCCTTTGTCGGCCGTGGCGCGTGGCTAGCCAGAAGAAAAACGCTCCCACTCCGAGGATGAGGAGGAGCAAGCTCAGCAGGATCAGCACCAGATATTCCCCCCCGTGAACCGAGCCTGCTCCGTCTGCGCTACCACGCGAAGCGAAGAAGTCTCGGAGAGCGTTCACGCCCGGCAATCTAGTCCTGCGACCGCGCCGCGCAATCGGAAAAAATTGGTCGCGGCGTCCGGCTGTCAGGAAGATTTCCGCGCGAACAGTTCGCGGATGATGTCTTCGATGGGCACTTCCTGAATGTCGATGTCCCGCACCGGCAGCGCGTCGAAGAGCGCCTTGCAGACCGGCACCACACGGTCGCGCTTCACCTTGAGCTTCACGGTGCCGGGCGCTCGCTCGACCACTTCGCCATACTGGGCCAGAGATTCCGCCGAGCGCTCAGGGCCGGGTTCGCACTCGATGGTCACAAGCTTGAAGTCGGCGAAACGGTCAATCACTTCACTCAGGCGGCCATCGAAAAAGATCGTGCCCTTATCAATGATGATGACCCGCTGGCACAGCTCCTGGATGTCCGTCATGTAATGGCTCGTGAGCAGGATGGTGGTCTTGCGCGTGGCGTTGTGGTGTCGCAGGAACTCGCGGACTTTCTTCTGCGACACGACGTCGAGGCCGATGGTCGGCTCATCGAGGAACAACACCTTGGGCTGGTGCAGCAGCGCGGCGGTCAGCTCCATCTTCATCCGCTCGCCCAGCGACAGCTCGCGCACCATGACATTCAGTTTGTCACGAACGTCGAGTAGTTCTGTCAGCTCACCGACGGTGCGCTCGAAGACGGCGCGCTCGATGCCGTAAATCTTCGCGTTTAACTCCAGCGACTCGCGCGCGGGCAAGTCCCACCAGAGCTGGTTCTTCTGTCCGAGCAGCAGCGCGAACTGCCGCCGGTAGCCATCCGCGCGCTCCCACGGCACGTGGCCCAGCACACTCGCCGTGCCGCTGGTGGGATAGAGCAGCCCCGCGAGCATCTTGAGCGTGGTGGTCTTGCCTGCGCCGTTCGGGCCGAGGAAGCCGACCAGTTCGCCCTCCTCGACTTTGAAGCTCACCTCCCTCGCCGCGAGCGTCTGCTCATACTCGCGCTTGAAAAGCCCGCGCACCGCGCCCCGGAAGCCGGGCAGCTTTTTGTAGGTGCGGAAGGCCTTCGTGAGGCCGTGAACTTCTATGGTGGGCATCGTGTTGAGTCGGTCGCGCGATTGTTTGGCAGTCTTCCGCGGGCAACGCTAGCAGGGAGAAAAACCGATCTCAGCCCGTCGTCAAAGCACCATTTGGATTACGGAAAGGAGGAGAAAACTGAAGTGGTGCCTCGGGTAGGATTCGAACCTACGACCAATTGATTAAGAGTCAACTGCTCTACCAACTGAGCTACCGAGGCGACCGTTTAACACCAACTACTTACACAGCAACCGACAGGTCCGAGTTGACAATCTGATACTGCGATCTGATACTGTTTGGCGTGAAAAACGCACCGACAGACCAAGCCAGCGTCTGGAGCAAGACACCTTTCGCAAATCTTGTCCGCTACGAACCGTCTGGGCGTTATTTTGCGAGAATACGGGTTCATGGCAAGTTGATTCGCAAGACCCTGAAGACCAAAACCCTCTCGGTGGCCAAACTGCGGCTGGGTGATTTGGAAAAGCACGAGCGCGGGGTGTCAGCGGTTCACGTCGCCGTCGAACAAGGCAAGCTGACCTTCAACGATGCACTGAAAACTTATCAGGCTGAGCTCAAGGCCAGCCCGCACCTGAAACCCAACGCCATCCGCTATCGCAACGAAACGGTCAATGCGTTGCTCAGGACGTGGGCGGGGCTCAAAGAGAAGGACGTCCGTAAAATCAGCGAGGCGGAGTGCAAGGCGTGGGCGGCGAAGTTCTCGGGCGAGTATTCGGCCACCCTCTACAACAACACCGTTGGCACCCTCCGGCAGGTGCTGGCCATCGCCATCAAGGCCGGGGCGATTTACCACAATCCCGCCCAAGCTGTCTCCAAGGCCAAGATTCGCCCGAAGGAACTTCGACTGCCGGAACCGGAACAGTTCGCCAAGTTCGTCACCGTTGTGGCCACCGGCGGCGCGCGGCAATCCCGAGACTGCGCGAGCCTGGTGCAGTTTTTGGCCTACGGAGGTTTTCGCAAGGGCGAGGCAGCGAACGTGACCTGGAACGACTGCGACTTCACGAAGGGAGAAATTGTCGTCCGCGGGGACCCGGTGCATGGAACCAAGTCCGGTGCCACTCGCCGGGT
>Ga0208960_1000542_pt1 | contig 21142 bp, 19 predicted proteins | sample GreLakmeON33MSRF_FD_187703 | JGI IMG/M metagenome (GOLD analysis project Ga0208960, IMG submission 187703) | Freshwater lentic microbial communities from great Laurentian Lakes, MI, USA - Great Lakes metaG ON33MSRF (SPAdes) | ecosystem: Environmental > Aquatic > Freshwater > Lake | place: Great...
GGTCCAGTAATTGCCCGTGCCCATCTTGCGCCATTTTTGCCAAACCATGCCTATAGTGATTTAGCAGGGCCGGCAACTGGACCAGGGCCAGTATCGAGTGCACCATTTGGTAGTGCATCAATTCTGCCAATATCTTGGATGTATATCAGGATGATGGGCGGTGCTGGTTTAACTAAGGCAACTGAGGTGGCAATTCTCTCTGCTAATTACTTAGCGAAGAAGATTGACCGGCTATTTCCAGTTTTATACCGCGGTCAAAATGGTCATATTGCCCATGAGTGCATTATCGATATCCGCGAATTAACTAAAAATACTGGTGTAACAGTAGATGACATCGCAAAACGGTTAATGGATCATGGTTTTCATGCGCCAACAGTTAGCTTTCCAGTTGCCGGCACGATGATGATTGAGCCAACTGAGTCAGAGGATATTAGAGAGTTAGATCGTTTCTTAGCGGCAATGGAGAGTATTAGAGAAGAAATTACCCAGATAGAGTCGGGTGAAATAAGTATTGAGGATTCACCACTTCGCCATGCACCTCACACAATTGGTGATCTTTTAAATGAGAAGTGGGATCGTAAGTACTCTAGAGAGATTGCAGCATTTCCAAATGGACAGGAGTTTGGAATTGGTAGAGCAGGTAAGTACTTACCAACTGTTGGGCGCATAGACGGTGTTTATGGGGATAGAAATCTAATCTGTAGCTGTCTGCCGATCGAGGAGTTGGCCTCTAACTAGATCTTTTCTACTTTACATAATGTAGATTATCGGCGATTAAATAAGCGCTTAAAACCCCAAATACTGACCATCGACCAAGCCTCCCAGATGATTGCAAAGCTCATCTTTGAGTACCCATTCTCCCGCTCCACAAAGGTAATTGGCACCTGCTTAATCCCAAAGCCAAGCTTTACCGCTTTAAGTGCCATCTCAATTTGAAATCCGTAACCACGTGTTTGAATCTCGCCAAAGTTTATTCGCTCCAGTAATTGCCTTGGAAATACTCTAAACCCAGAGGTTAAATCCTTATATGGCAGATTTAATACAAAGGCTGCATAACTTGTTCCCATTTTAGATATTAACTGACGCTGCTTTGGCCAATTTACTACCGAACCCCCCGGTATCCATCTAGTACCAATAACTAGATCATTACTACTTGCAGCGTTAAGTAAATCTACTAACTGCTCAGGTTGATGACTTAAATCTGCATCCATCTCAACAAAGTATTGATAATCTTTTTGCAATCCTTGAGTAAAGCCAGCTAGATAGGCAGGTCCAAGCCCTGATTTTTCTGATCTACTTAATATCGACAAATTAGTAAGATTTAATGACCGAATGATATCTGCAGTTTTATCTGGTGAGTTATCATCAACAATTAATATATCGATCTCATGCTTGGCCGCTAATGTAACCCTTACCTTATCTAATCGATCAAGGAGTGATCTAATACTCTCAGATTCATTATAAGTAGGAATAACAATGAGAACGCTGCTCATCTGCTCCCCCTTCGGCGTAATGCCAATATTACTAGTAGCCAAATAATAGCGATAGCTTCTAAGTATTTACCAAATACTTGGGTAAAGGTACTGCCATTTACCTTCTCAATCTCACCAAATAATGTTGCAGATTCAAATTTAGGTAAATCCTTAATAATATTTCCCCTATTATCAATTAAAGTGGTTACTCCAGTGGTGGAGACATATGGAATATATCGACCGCTCTCTGCAGCTCTCACTCTTGCAATATTAAGCTCCTGATCAAGTTGGGCGGTATCGCCAAAGGTTGCATTATTTGTTTGTACTACTAGAAAATCAGATTGAATCTTATCTCGCAACGCATCATCTAAAATCTCATAACAGATTAAACTTTGAAAAGTTACTTTTCCAATTTCAAAAACCGTATCTGATTCCCCGCCAACAAAATCATCGACTTGATTTGCATATTGGGAAAATCTGCTTGCAACTGATCTCATTGGTAGATACTCACCAAATGGGGTTAAATAACGTTTTGTATAAACCTGCTTTATATCTGGATTAAATAGTATTGATTGATTTTGCGGGCCCTTTGTCGACTTTGTTACACCCCCAATTAAAATTGGTGTCTTTAAAGCTTTAGATTGAGCAATGACGCTCTCGCGAACAGTACTGACTGAGTTCACATCCACATCCACAGCATTCTCGGGCCAAATAATTAAATCAACCTGATCTGCTTTAATCGAATCACCGCTCTGTTTAAGGTGGCGAAGAAATACCTCTTGTGGCTTGGAGTTAAAATCAAGACCTAACTTGCCCACTCCCCCTTGCACTAGAGCCACCTTAATTTTCTCATTTGTAATATTTGTTCCAGGTAGTAGTGTGAAGACAAAACCAATTGTTATTAATGCAGCCAAACTTTTTAGCGATCTTGCTGAGCTAAGGCAGGCGATAAAAAAGGTGAGTAGCACAACTCCACCAGAGGGATAAAGTGGTGAAAGCGGGCTATCTATCTGAGTAAAGCCCAGACGGCTCCAACCAAAGCCGGTAAAAGGTAATGTTCGTAGCAGTAACTCAACTAATACATTTGATGTGGCAAAGGTGAATTGATTAAATCTCCTGCCTTTACCAACAAAAAATGCCGGTACTATGAAAAATATCGCTTGCATAAAACACAGTGCTAACCAGGGCGCGTTACCGACGTAGATTCCAGTCCATTGTTGGGTTGGTAGTAACAATCCCAAACCAAAGAGGTATGAGATAAGTAGCCTTGAAATAATCTTTGATTTCAAAAGTAGGTAGTACCAAAGTGCTAATGCGATAAATGCAGCCGGCCAAAAGGAGAAGGGTGCAAAAGATGTCGATGCAATTGCACCTGAAATAATTGCCAGTAGATAATTCATAATTAAACCCAATTTAGCGCACTTATTATGCGATCAATACTGGCACCTAATCCATACTCCTCTTTTAATTTTTCAATCTTGGCAAGTGATTTAGGTTTTTTAGGAAGTGCGATATCCATCTCTGGAATTGCTACATCAAGTGCGCAACCAACTAACTTTGGCGCAATCGCAGCGTAATCAGCACTCTCTAAAAGCTTCTTACATAAATTTGGAGTTAACCGCTCATCACCTGCGGCAGCTGCCTTCATAACCTCACCAAGTGAGGAGAAGCTGTTTGCAATAGTTGCAGCCCCCTTCTCACCAATTCCTCTAATACCAGGTAACCCATCTGAGGCATCTCCCCTAATCATGGCAAATAATGCGTATCTATCCCCTGGAATCTCATAACGCTGCTTAATCCAAGCGCGGTCTACTAAATCATGATTTGAAATCCCCTTAGCAAGATAAACAATCTTCACATCACGTTCATCATCTGCTAATTGAAAAAGATCACGATCACCGGTAACAATTCGAACTGGGCCAGGTTGTTTAACAGCAAAGGTTGCCATTAAATCATCGGCCTCATAATCATCTACGCCAAGCAGTGGGATACCAAGTGCATCTAGCACATCAAGTAATATCGGAATCTGTGGGCCTAAAGTATCTGGCTCCTCCTCATCCCCACTCTCATCAACACGATTTAATTTATAATCTGCAAATAATTCAACCCGCCATGATGGGCGCCAATCACCTTCAAGACATGCCACTAATCGATTTGGTTGATACTTAACAAGCAGGCGTGAGGTCATATCTAAGTAACCACGGATTGCATTAACCGGCATACCAGCAGGTGATACCAAAGTATCTGGCATGCCAAAGTAGGCTCGATACCAAAGTGATGCACTATCTAACAGCATCAATGTCATAACGCAGCTCCAGCATATGCAATTACGCCACGATCTATTTTTGTTAGCGCTAAATCTATAACTGTTTGCAGTTGTGGCGCAGCTCCCCTTAATTGGCGCAGTAGATCAATAATTTGTTTCATTGATCTAACAAAATCACCAACAGTTAAATCACTATCCTTTAAAATTGAGGTTAATGAGTGCCCACTTGCCCACTTGTGAGAGGCCCAACAAAAACCCAAATCTGGAGCTCGCATTGGCTCTAAATTCAAATCAGATTCGGCGTCATGAATTTTTCCATAGATCTTCGAGATCGCAGCAAGTGCAACCTGCACATCACCCCTTGGAATCTTTGCCGCCTCTTCATTTCTAGACTCATAAATACAGCTTGAGATAACCGATACTAGATCAGCAGGTGAAAGTGCGGTAAATACCTCAGCCTGGATTGACTCTGCGATTAATAGATCAGTCTCGCCATATATTTTTGCCAACATTTTGCCGGATTTGGCGATCGCATCATCATGAATGTAACCAAACTTATCTAGTACTACCTTTATCCGATCAAAACGTTTTGCAATCACATTTGTTCTGGTATTGATTCGCTCAGTTAAGCCATCAATCTCACGCTGCAACCTAAGCGCACGTTCGGCTAATCTTGAGTGATTCTCGCGGTCAGGACAACTATTACTTGGATGATTTTTAATCTGCTTTCTGATTGCAGTTATCTCATCCTCAATCTCAGCACGTTTGCGTTTGCTGCGTTTACCTTCACTTTCTAACTTTTTTATTTGGCCCCGTAAATCGGCATACTGCCTAAAATCACCTAGATGACACTTTGATTCATTAAATAAGTTATCGCGCACACTTTCATTTTTACGAATCTGCTTCGCAAGACCTACAACAGCTTTATCAGCTTGAAATTGAGCAAGGGAAGACTCAAGTGAGGTGCGGGCTCGCTCTGAGCCAAATTGGGATATTAAGTTAATGCTCATGTTATATGTTGGCTTAAATGAACTCTTAAGTGGATAGGTTCTAGTTGAAGCAAGACCGCCAACTGAGGTGGAATCTAAATCATTTCCCCAAAGAATTACCGCATTACCCTCGATATCAATACCACGCCGGCCTGCTCTGCCGGTTAATTGGGTGTACTCACCTGGAGAGATTGCAACATGTCCCTCACCATTCCACTTACTTAACTTCTCTAAAACAACTGTGCGTGCTGGCATATTAATTCCGAGTGCTAGCGTCTCGGTGGCAAAGACAGCTTTAACTAAGCCACGCTGAAATAACTCCTCCACAGTTACCTTAAAGGCTGGCAATAAGCCGGCATGGTGGGCGGCAATGCCTCGCTCTAATGCATCAGCCCACTCGTAGTAACCAAGAACAACTAGATCCTCCTGCGCTAAATTCTTCATATTACGGGCAATTACCGATCTAATATCAGATCTCTCCTGAGTATTGGTTAATCGAAGACCTGCGGTTAAACACTGGCGAACTGCAGCATCACAATTATTTCTAGAGAAAATAAAGGTAATTGCGGGCAATAAACTCTCACGCTCTAACTTCTCAACTATCTCAGATCTTGATAATGGTTTTGGTCCCTTAGCTTTACTTTGCCAATTACCACGAACTTGTCGATAGGAATCTCGCTCTAATCTAGTTAGCTCTGGATTTAATTTTGCATCCTCACCAAATAAATCAAGTAATCTATTGCCAAATAAAACATGTTGATAAAGCGGAACTGGCCGAATCTCACTAACTATCACTTCAGTATCTCCTCGGACAGTTTGTAGCCACTCACCAAACTCCTCAGCATTAGAGACGGTGGCAGATAAAGAGATGATTTGAACCGCCTCAGAGAGGTGAATTAAAATCTCCTCCCAAACCGCACCGCGAAACTTATCTGCTAGGTAGTGAACCTCATCCATCACCACATACTTAAGCTCATCAATAGTTGTGGAGTTGGCGTAGATCATATTTCGCAATATCTCAGTGGTCATAACCACTATTTGCGCCTCAGAGTTAATTGAGGTATCCCCCGTTAATAATCCAACCTTTGATTCACCATACTTTTCGGTTAATTCGGCAAACTTCTGATTTGATAAAGCCTTAATTGGCGTGGTGTAGAAGCACTTTCCACTGGAGTTGATAACTAAATCAACAGCAAACTCACCAACAATTGTCTTACCTGCTCCTGTTGGTGCTGCCACTAATACACCTTTACCACTTTCGATAGCGTGGCAGGCATCAATTTGAAACTGATCTAACTCAAAAGGAAAACCTTGCGAAAACTTAAGTGTCTTAGGAAATTTACCTAAAGATTTTACGCGGGCATAATTTTGTGCTGGTGTTAAACTCATATTGCAAGCCAGGTACTTAACGCCCTTGGTACATTACTTACTTCAATTGGTAAATCGCTAACTAACTCACCATCGGCGTAAGCGGCGGTATCAGCTGATATTTTTATAACCTTAGCTTTATAGGTATCAATCTTTGGGTGAGGAATATGATTTCCCTTAAAAACCTTTGGAAAAATTGTTAGTAAAACAACTCTGGAAACTGGACGCACCAGCAATACATCAAGCAAGCCATCGCTGTTTGAGGCTCCAGGGCATATCCGCATTCCCCCACCGTAGCTTTCGCCATTACCAATTGAGAGCAACATTGCATTTTGATCTAGTTTTTTGCCATCAATCTCGATTTTATAACTGATCGGTTTAAATCTTGAGATGATCAATATGGTAGCTATTGTGTATTTTGATTTACCCTTTGGCCAAGTGATCTTATTAGCCAGTGAGTTAACCACTGCATCAAAGCCAGTACTTAATACCTGCACATACCATCGCACCCCGCTACTACTAGATATTCTGCCTAAATCTAATTTAGTTGGTTGCTGCGTGGTAATTAGTTCAAAGATCTGCTTAGTAGATTTACCATTAACACCCACAGCTCTGGCAAAATCATTTCCAGTTCCGGCTGGGATTACTCCGAGAGTAATATCTTTTTGGGCCACAGATTGAAGGCATAGGTTAACTAAGCCATCTCCGCCAACCGCAACTAACTTTGTGTACTTACCACTTTCTATCTCACTTTTTAGATACTCAGATGTCTTATCAAATGTTGACTCTCTTATTAACTTATACTCATAGTTTTTCTGACCTAATAAGGTTATGAACTCACTTGCTAATACAGTTGCTTTGCCTTTACCAGAGCTGGAATTGGCAACTACTAACCACATTTTAGATCTCTTCAGGTTTACTTATTGAAGTAGCCTCTATCTGAGTGCTGCCAGACTTCTTACGTCTTTTATCAACAACAAGTGCAAATAAGCCGCTTAGAAAGTAGAGAAGACAAAGTGGGATGGCAAGAAGTGTCATTGTGATTGGATCTGGTGTTGGCGTGAAGGTAGCGGTAAAGAGAAAGCATAGGAATACTGCAAGGCGCCATGGCTTTAAAATAGCTTTTCCGGAGATAACTCCTAATAAATTAAGTGCGACTAAAAATAATGGCAATACAAAGGCAATGCCAAATATTAAAATAAGCCTTAATACAAAATCTAAGTACTCATCAAATCTAACAAGATTACCAAGATTATTTGGAGTAAAGCCAAGTAAAACATCAACTGCGTGAGGCAGAATCAAGTATGCAAGATAAGCACCAGTTGCAAAGAGAGGTGAGGCAATTGCTGCAAAGATCAGCGTTACGCGACGCTCTTTTTTATGCAAAGCTGGTGTAACAAATGCCCATAATTGGTAGATCCAAACCGGGGCGGCAATGATAATTCCAGAGAGTAAAGCAATTTTGACCTGCAAGTTAAATGGCCCAAGAATGCCATTTATATATAACTCCCCGCACTTACCTTCAACTACAGTTGCTGAGCTTCCGAGATCACAAAATGGCAGTGTAAGTAGGCGAATAATTTTTTGATAGAAGATCCAGCCAATACTTGCGCCAACAACAACTGCGATACTAGATTTGATTAGTCGATCACGGAACTCACGCATGTGATCAAGCAGTGGCATCTTCTCGCCACGGCGCTTACTCATAAAGGTTACTTATCAGAGCTTGGATCTGATTTTTTGTCTCCTGCGGCATCATCATTTTTCATCTCATTAATTTCGCTCTTAAAGATACGTAATGATCTGCCTAGAGATCTAGCGGAATCTGGTAATCGCTTTGCTCCAAATAGAACGATGAAAACTAAAGCTAAAACAAGTAGGTGCCATGGTCGAAGTGAATTCATGGGAAAATCCTACCCTAAATAGCTTTCACAGCCTGATATGAGGCTAGTAGTGAGGTGGCTAACTGCCTTACCTCACCGACCAATATGGTTGGTGAAACCACCTTAATTCCTGGTGCATTGCTGAGAATGCTGCGTTTTAGCCACTCTAAATTACTCATCTGAATATGGACACCAAAGTGATCTGACATTTCCTCGGTTGCGGTAATAATTGAGGAGTTTCGCTCGATAAAGTTTCGATGAGATTTTCTAACATGTAAAACAACCTCAACAGCACTACTCTCGCCATCAATTACATCACTACTGGCAATCTCTCCCAGCGTGCACTTTTTAATTAACTCCACCTTAAATACTCGATCAGAGTTTAACGAAAGATCAAGAGCAGATAAGTATAAATTGCCATTCATAAAATATAGGTTATGCGGCAGCACTTCACGCTCACTCACCTGATCCTTTATTAAAGAGTGATAGGTAAGATGAATTCGTTTTCCTTGCGATATCCCCTGAGTAATTATCTCTAAAAATGGTGATTTATTACCGGTTGGTGAGAAAAGAATAGAGTTACTGCTTCCTAATTTAGTAATTTTGTTAGCCAATGCCAAGAGCTTATTTAATCTATCCTGGTTAGATTGATTTAGCTCCATAAGAATTTGTAAACCTAGGGTAATCATCACTAACTCACTCTTGGCAAACCTTCTAGGTCTATCTAGTACCTGAGGATCAATTATTGAAACTACCCCATCTTCAAAGACTAAATCAATTAATTCATAGGGTGTATAGCCAGGTAAGCCACACATAAAGACAAGTTGTAGATCACTTTCAATTTGCTTCTCAGTAACATTAAATTGTTTTGCTAACTCTCGAATAGAGATGCCTGGATTTTCTAGAATATATGGAATCAGATCCATTGTGCGAAGGGCGCGGGTGGCTGCGGTATCAACCATTAGATAACTCTTTAATCTTAGAGAGAATCTGATTGCGTAGACTCTCTGGTTTGACCACAACAACATTTAAACCATGCCAAAGAACTGTTTCAATTATCTCCTGCTCAAAATTGTACTCAACCTCCATCAGGTCCCACTCATCATCAATCTCAACCGTTGCATGCTTACTGCGTAGTGCAAATGCCTGTTCTTTTCTAACATGAAGATGGGCAACACTTGCCTGCTCATTTTTAGATTGTGCTATAAATGCTGCTAAATCAAAATCAGCTGGCCGCTTAAATTCACCTGGCTTGCCAACTGTTGTTAATGATCCCTCAATCCGAAGTAATTTGAATGATTTTACTGAAAGATCTTCTTGGGCAACTAAGTACCAAAAGCCATCTCGGGTATAAAGGCCAAATGGCTCAACCTCTCTGATCCGCTCTTTGTATTGAAAAGTTAGCCTCTGTTGCCTTTCTACCGCGTTAAATGCAATCGAAAGTATTTGAGAGCTCTGATTATCTCTAATTGCCGGGGTATTAATCTCATCACTTACAATTGGCCCGCTTAAGGATTGAATCTTAAGAAGTGCGGCCTTTGAATCATTTTGCAGCGCTGAGTCATGCCAGAGATTTGCTGCCATTGTTAAATAAAGCAGCTCCTCCTTACTAAACTCATTACCTTGCAGTTGAAAAGATTCACTTTTTATTAAATACCCTTGATCATCCTCAAATAATGGATCAAGCCCCTTAACCTCAATCTCAATACCCATGCTTCGTAATTCATCTTTATCACGTTCAAACATTCGCTCCATTGTCTCTGGTGATCCGCTATATCCAGCAACTACTCTAAAAATCTCATTCTTGGTCAAATATCGTTTGGTTGCCAAAAGCGCCAAAGTTAGGTTAATTAATCGCTCAGTTTTTTGGTCGCTCACCCCCTTAGGTTAGCGATTACCAAAATCTTTGCTAAGATTGGTTGTGCGAAAAATACAAAAATTAACCCTCGCGATACTGCCAATTCTTATCCTGACAGCCTGTTCAACCGATGGAGGCGTAGAGAGTATGACCGATCAAGGCCAAACCAGTTCATCATCCCTTCCTGCCGTAACTGGGGACAAGGGATCAAAACCAAATATCGCAGCGCCAACCGGTGCAGCACCTACTACTCTACAAAAACAGGATGTCATCGTAGGTAGTGGTAAAGAGGCGGTTGCTACCTCAACTCTTGAGGTCCATTACACATTAATGGCGTGGAGCACCAAAGCAGTTGTGGAATCATCATGGGATTCTGGGCGAAGTGCCACATTCCCATTAAGTGGAGTTATCGCTGGTTGGCAACAAGGAATTCCTGGAATGAAAGAGGGCGGTCGTCGCTTACTTGTTATTCCACCTGATCTTGGTTATGGCGCAACAGGTGCAGGGGCCTCTATCGGACCAAATGAAACTTTAGTTTTTGTTGTTGATTTAATAAAAGTTAGTTAATTACTCAACAACTCCATAGGAGCCTTTAGAAGGTCTCCTGCGTCTTTGCAAAACTGGCACACCAGGTGCCATTCTTCTAGCAAATACTAAAAACCCAGTATGGCCAATCATTCTATGTTGTGGCCGCACAGCTAAACCTTCATGGTGCCAGCCTCGCACAATAGTTTCAGAAGATTCAGGCTCAGTAAAATTACCACAATCTTTTATCGCTTCAGCAATCTTTGATAATTGAGTGGTAGTTGCAACATAAGCTAATAAAACACCACCAGGAACTAATGCAGCCGATGCAGTTTCAACACACTCCCAAGGTGAGAGCATGTCTAAGATAACTCGATCGTAATCGGCCTCAAATTTTTGATCCTGTAATGGACTAACTGTTAGCTGCCAATTCTTTGGCTTAGCAGTAAAGTAATTTGTCACATTAGCCTCTGAGATCGTGGCAAAATCATCTCTGATCTCAACTGAGTGCAGATAGCCATCACTACCAATTGCACGCAAAATTGCGATACTAAGTGCGCCAGAGCCAACTCCAGCCTCAAGCACACGCATTCTTGGGCCAACATCAGCGACCCCAAGAATCATGGCAGCATCCTTTGGATAGATAATTGTGGCTCCCCTTGGCATTGAAAGAACATAATCTGCAAGTAATGGGCGAAATGCTTGAAACTTTAACTCACCATTTGTTTGCACAATTGAGCCTTCAGGTAATCCAACCAACTCATCATGTTTGAGCATGCCTTTATGGGTGTGCCACTCAGCTCCTTTGGTAAGAGTTATTGAGTACAACTTCCCCTTTGCATCGGTTAATTGAACCCGATCCCCATATTTAAAATTACGATCTATCACTTAGCACTTACCTGCGTATCTAAGAATGGATACCAATCAAGTAATTTAGCTAGATCAATATCAGAAAGTGATTTAACTACTCTTAAGTTTGGATCATCCGGCATCTGGATTAAGTGTGGAATACCAATTACCTGCGCACCAGATCGTAATCCTGATTGTGCACCGGTTATCGAGTCCTCAAATACCAAACAATTTTTAATATCCACACCCATTAGCTTTGCCGCAAGCAGATAGGGAGCTGGATCAGGTTTTGTTACCTCAACATCATCCCTTGATACTGCAGCCAAAAAAGTTGCCTCTGGAAACCATTTAAGCGCTGCTTGCATTAATCTGCGGCTACTTGCAGTAACTAGTGCAACCTTAATATTTGCATCTTTGCACTGCTCCAATAGCTCTAATGCATTTGGGATTAACTCTAAATTATTAGTTAGCTTCTCCTCCATCACGGCAAATAACTGCTCACCAAAGTATCCATAAGGCTTAATATGATTGCTACGCTCTTGCATATACTTCTCAGTTCGCTCAAGTGGGCCACCTAAGCAATTTATTTGATCCTGCCCATCCCACTTACAACCTACTGCAGCCATTACCTCAATCTCTGCCTGCAGCCAAAGTGGTTCAGAGTCAATTAAGGTGCCATCCATATCAAATAAAATTGCACTCATGAGGCGTTGAAGTACTTTGCTTCTGGGTGGTGTAAAACAATTGATGAGGTTGACTGCTCAGGATGTAATTGAAACTCCTCAGATAATGAAACACCAATCCGCGCTGGATCTAGTAATTCACAGATCTGCACCTGTTGCTCTAAATCAGGACATGCTGGGTATCCAAATGAATAACGAGAGCCTTGATATCCCTGATCAAATATCTCCTTCAAATCCTTAGAGTCATCCTTATCAATACCTAACTCCTGCCTAGTTCTAGCATGCCAATGCTCAGTAAGTGATTCAGTTAGTTGAACCGATAGGCCATGTAACTCTAAATACTCACGGTATAGATTTGCATTAAACAACTTAGTAATTGCCTCACTAATTGATTGACCCATTGTTACAAATTGAAAACTCACCACATCTAACTGATCGCTATCTTTACTACGGAAGAAATCAGAGAGACATAGGCGCCGATCACGGCTTTGTCTTGGGAAGGTGAATCTAACTCGCTCTTTACCTTTATCTTCACCCTCATGGTGTACTACTACTAAATCATTGTCTTCGCTGTAACAAGGAAAGTAACCATAAACAACTGCAGCGCTTAGCCAACCATTTGATTGGACATCATTTAAAAGTGAGCGAAGTTGAGGTCGTCCCTGTTCAAGTGCCATCTCTTCAAAATCTTTGCCCTTAAGTCCCCATTGGCCAAGAAATAATGCCCGCTCATCTAACATGTGAACATAATCTGCAAGTGCAACACCTTTAACAACACGAGAGCCAAAAAATGGTGGAGTTGGAATTAGATTATTGCCGGCAACATCACTTCGCTTGGTATCAATCTCATCTGGGCCACTTTTTTCTGTCTTTGCAGTTCTGCGTGGCTTAAGTGGTGGAAGCTGTGCACCAGCAACCCCTCGTTTAATTCCCATCAAAGTATCCATAAGTTTTAAGCCCTCAAATGCATCCTTGGCATATCTAACAGTTCCCGGAAATTGCTCACTTAGATCCTGCTCAACATAAGATCTAGTAAGAGCAGCTCCGCCTAGTACTACCGGCCATTTTTGGGCCAATCCGCGAGAATCTAACTCTTGCAAATTCTCCCTCATAATTACAGTTGATTTAACAAGTAATCCAGACATACCAATCACATCAACATTGTTCTCAGTTGCTGCATCAATAATTTGATTTACAGTCTGCTTAATTCCAATATTTACCGTCTCATATCCATTATTGGACAAGATAATATCGACCAAATTCTTACCAATATCATGTACATCACCTTTTACGGTGGCAAGTAGAATCTTTCCACGACCTGCATCATCTGTTTTCTCAATAAATGGCTCAAGATATGCAACCGCGCTCTTCATTACCTCAGCAGATTGCAGAACAAAGGGAAGTTGCATCTGTCCCTTACCAAATAACTCACCAACAGTTTTCATACCAGAAAGTAGGTGATCATTAATAATTGCAAGCGCTGGCATGCCAGAATCAAGTGCCACCTGTAGATCATCTGATAAGCCAACCTTCTCGCCATCAATAATTCGCCGTTGCAAACGCTCCTCAAGTGGCAGCGCAGCAAGCTCAGCTGCTCTGCTCTCCTTAGTTGATGTCACCTCAACATTTTCAAACAACTGTAAAAACTTAGTTAGCGGATCATAAGTTACCTCCCCTTGCCCATCTCTGACTCGTCGGTCATAAACTAAATCAAGTGCTACCTCTAGCTGCTCAGCAGATATTCGACTTATTGGGGTGATTTTAGAGGGATGAACAATTGCTGAATCAAGACCATTCTTAACCGCCTCTGCTAGAAAGACTGAGTTTAAAACAATACGCGCTGCCGGATTTAAACCAAAGGAAACATTGCTAACACCTAGCGTAGTTTGCACATTAGGAAACTCATTTTTTAAAGCCTTAATTGCATTTAAGGTTTCAATACCATCTCGCCTGGTTTCTTCCTGCCCGGTTGCGATTGGAAATGTTAGACAATCAATGATTATGTCATCAACCTGCATGCCCCAGTTTTTAGTTAGATCATTGATTAATCTTCTAGCAACCTTTAACTTCCACTTCTCATCTCTAGCTTGGCCATCCTCATCAATTGTTAATGCAATAACCGCTGCCCCATGCTCGGTAACTAATGGCATAATCCTGGCAAATCTAGAGGTGGGACCATCACCATCCTCATAGTTAACTGAGTTAATAACGCTTCGACCACCTAATTGCTTTAATCCAGCCTCAAGAACTGCAGGCTCTGTGGAATCTAGGACAATAGGCAATGTTGAAGTTGTTGCAAATCTAAAAGCTAACTCTTTCATATCTGCCACACCATCGCGTCCTACATAATCAACTGAGAGATCTAACATATGAGCGCCATCTCGAATTTGATCTCTAGCTATTTCAACACAACCCTGCCAATCCTCAGCAAGAAGTGCATCTCTAAAGGCACGTGAACCATTTGCGTTGGTGCGTTCACCAATTGAAAGGTAGGTATTTTGCTGCCGAAATGGTGCAAATTGATAAAGTGAGGAAGCGCCAATCTCTCGCACTACCTCACGCGTAGCTAATTTTGTTCCCTGTAATTGCTTAACTACCTCACCCATATGCTCTGGAGTAGTTCCGCAACAACCACCTACTAAATTAACTTTGTAATCAATCACAAACTGCTTAAGAGACTTAGCAAGCTCTGCTGGTGATAGTGGATAATGGGCGCCATTTTCTCCCAGAACTGGCAAACCAGCATTTGGCATTACTGAGATACCAACTGTTGAACCTTTGCTTAATACTCGAAGATGCTCACTCATCTCAGCCGGCCCGGTTGCACAGTTAAGACCGATCAGATCAATTCCTAGTGGCTCAAGTGCGTTAAGGGCGGCGCCAATCTCAGAGCCCATCAACATCGTGCCAGTTGTTTCAACTGTTACCTGAGCAATTAAAACAATATCCTTTTTAGATTTAGTAATAGCATCTCTGGCGCCATTAACCGCCGACTTTGCCTGCAGCAAATCCTGGGTAGTCTCAATTAATAATGCATCACTACCACCTTCGATTAAACCAGTGGAGGCGGTCTCATAAGCTTGTTTTAATAACTCATATGTCGTATGGCCAAGTGTTGGTAATTTTGTGCCGGGCCCAAGTGAGCCTAAAACCCAACGGGGTTTCTCATCAGTTGTGTACTGATCAGCTACCTGCCGGGCAATCTGTGCGCCAGCAAAAGCTAATTCATATATTCGATCTTCAATTCCATACTCTGCTAAGTTGGCAAAGTTAGCGCCAAAAGTATTAGTTTCAATTGCATCTACCCCAGCATCTAGATACTGAGCGTGTACCGCTTTAACAATATCTGGGCGGGTAACATTTAATATCTCATTACAACCTTCATGATTTTGAAAATCTGCCAGGGAGGGATCTTGTGCCTGCAGCATTGTTCCCATTGCGCCATCGGCGATTACTACCCTTGTTTTAAGGGCGCTGCGAAGGGAGTTCATCTGCGTAGTTTACCGCAATCACTTGTGGAGTAACTCTAAAAGCTATAGCGCAAGTCCTAATAATGCATCAATAGCACGAGAGATTTGACCACTTTGATTAACAACTGGATCACTTTCAGATTGCTTAGCCCAAATAAGCAATCGATTTAGCGCAGTTGGTGTATCAAGATTGTTGGCAATATCACCTATTAAATCAGCAATTAATCTATCGGTTTTAGCAACCTCACTTCTTGCAAGAGCAGACCGAACTTGATCAAGCTGATCCTGTGCAGTTACTAATAAATCACTACTCCACTGACGATCTTGCTGATAATGCCCAGACAGTAATGCCCACCTAATCACCATCGGATCAACCTGCTCACTTAATAACTTTGAGACAAAAACTAAATTTCCCTTTGATTTACTCATCTTCTCACCATTTAAGCCAATCATGGCAGCATGCACAAAGTTCTTTGCAAAATCTCTACCATAGGCAGCTTTTACAATTTGAGCAGACATGAAATGGTGTGGAAATATTAAATCTGAGCCGCCGCCTTGCAAATCAATTATTGGATTACTTCCAGATTTATCAAGATAGTTACAGGCAATTGCAGTGCACTCCACATGCCAACCAGGACGACCAAAACCAAAACTACTCGGCCAGCCTGGATCACCATCAACATTGCCAATCCAGATGACAGGATCTAATGGATGGCCCTTTCCCGCTCGTTTGGGATCTCCCCCGCGCTCGGCAAAGATATCTATCGCCTGCTCTATCGGCATCGGAATTTGAGCTAGAAAATTAGCAACTGAGAAGTAGTAATCATTATCTAATTTATAAAGATGACCAGCCTTATCTAATCTACTAATAAAACTCTCAATTAGATCAAAGGAGTCGGTGACTTTAACTAAGGCAGCAGGTGGTAGTACGCGCAGTGCTGACATATCAGATCTAAACAAATCTGTTTGAGTATTTGCTAAATCTTGCCAACTTTGATTATCCCGTTTTGCTCGCTCAAGCAGAGGGTCATCTATATCAGTGACATTTTCAATAAAGTTAAGTTGGGCGCCAGATAATAATTTATAGCGATTTATTAAATCAAAGGCTAGGTAGGTAGCAGCATGTCCTAAATGTGTTGCATCATACGGAGTTATCCCGCAAACATAAATAGAGAATTGCGCACTATTATCTAACTCAACTACCCCGTTATTACTATCGCTTAATTTAAGGGGCTTAAATACTGCGCCCTCTATTGGAGGCAGGTAGACCTTGGGCCAACTACTCATAATTTATTATCCCCTAAACCGGCGGCCATGGCACAGCTGGCCAGGCATCACTAGGAAGTGGAAACTCTGCTGCAGCCTTTAGCCTTTTAATCCGCACTTGCAGCGCATCAATCTCTACCGCAGTTAAGTAATTAGCAAAGACTGCCACTAGATCAATTGCAACTACATTTGCCAGCAGTGAGATCTCATTACTATTAAATGGCAGCCCAGCAAATTGCCAGATTACTGTGCGCAATTTATCCTCAGTATGAAAGCAGACCCCGTGATCACACCCCTTTAGCAAGCCAGTACTATCAATTAACAGATGGCCAAATTTGCGATCAGTATTGTTAATAATTGCATCAAATAACGCTAACTTACGCAGCTGCTCATCACTACTTTGCCCAAACTCAACTACATCAACACTCTCATCAACATCTATCCATTGCTGAACCATGCCAAAGCCAAATGGTCCCTCCCGTAACAGGGTTAATGGCACAAGATCAAAGCCTGCTAAATCACTTAATAAATATGCGGCGTACTCCCTGCTTGCTAAATCGCCATCTGGAAAATCCCATAATGGGCGCTCACCCGCAACTGGCTTATAAATTACCTGCAGCTTCGGATCGGTATCTTCAACATGGGCAAGTAATGTGGCATTAGAGGCATCAACTAATCGACCAATCACTAATAGATTTCCCTTAGAGATTAAATCAACGGTAGTACTCATCTGCGGTAACCATTTGCTCGCGGACATAGATGACCAGCTGGATCAATTGGTAGCGCACAAAATGGACAGGCGGGGCGCCCAGCAGCGACAATTAACTTTGCCCGTTCACAAAAACCTTTAACCTGATTTAATTCAAGAGTTGCAATCAAAAGATCAGGGCCAAAATCTAAGTCATCTAATATCAAATCATCATCTTGGGAGGCGGCTTGCATATTTACAACTACTAAATCACTCTCCCAAGTAATGCTAATAATTCCCACCTGAAAATCCTCATCAATAGGCAACTCCATTGGTTGATCATCACTTATAGCTGGGGCATTTAACGCAGCAGCGGAGGCTAATTGGCCACGGCGTAACTCTTTAATTAACTCCTCAAACCGGGCGCTTAGTGCAATAACCTGGGTTTTTTCCAATGTGACAGAGTTTAAACCATCGGCAGATTTAACCTGAATAAAAAACTGACGCTCACCAGGATCACCAATTGTGCTGACAATAAATCTAGTAGCTGGTTGGTGGCGATAAATAATGCGTGGCATCTAAGCGCGCCACCATTTAGCCACATTAGCTAGTGAGTTACCGCCTCCGAGCTGGTTACCTGTAAAGCTTTTTATTACTGAATGATTTATCTTATAGTTGCTTTGCAAAACTGTGGCAGAGTTTTTCTCAATATTTATAGTTGAAATCGATGCCGGCTCGGCAACAAAGCTTTGAAAGCGATCTATTGGCAAACTAAGGGAGGATGCCAATATCATTTTAATAATATCCCCGTGGGTTACCAGCAAGATTGGTCCCTTTTCTTTGCTTAATCTAAGTATCAGATTATCAACTCGCTTTCTCATCTGCCGAAAGCTCTCACCCTCTGGGAAGGTAAAGGTTGATGGCTTTTGCTGCACAATCCTCCATTTACGATCTTTACTCAGTACAGAAAGTCGCTTTCCAGACCAAACTCCATAATCCATCTCAATTAGCTCTTGGCTAATCTGAAAATCAATTTTTTGATTACTTTGCATAAAAGGAGCGATAGTTTGCAGGCAACGAGTAAGTGGACTTGAATAAATCTTGGCAAATTTAATACTTGATAGGTAAGGTGAGAGAGCTTTTGCCTGCTTAAAACCCTCCTTTGATAACTCAACAGAGTCATCTTGGCCAGCCAAAATACCTTTGGTATTTGCCACAGATTGGGCATGGCGCAATAGATAGATAATCGGCATTTGGCAAGGTTACCGATCTTTTTCCCCTCTTGTTGCTAACCTCCCGATCATGGAACAACGCAAAATGGGCGGCGTATCGATCTCTCGACTTGGTCTAGGAACTATGACCTGGGGGCGAGATACTGATGAGAATGAAGCTGCGCAACAGTTGCAAGAGTTTGTGCAGGCAGGTGGCAACCTAGTTGATACCGCTGCAGTTTATGGTGATGGCGATGCTGAGCGAGTACTAGGTGGCTTTATTGGCACACTTATTAAACGTGATGAGCTAATTATTGCCACAAAGGCAGGGCTCGCATTTAAAGATGGTAGCCGTCAGGTAAATAATTCACGTAATGAATTAATCTCAGATCTTGATCGCTCACTTAGTAGATTAAATATTGATTACATCGATATCTGGCAGATTCATGGTTGGGATCAAAATACTCCATTGGAGGAAACCCTCTCCGCACTTGATTACGCAACTAGCTCTGGCAAGGTGAGGTATGTAAGTGTTTGTAACTTTAGTGGCTGGCAATTAGCAAGAGCTACCACACTACAAAATCCAATCTTTGGTAAGGCGGCAATTTCTAGCACACAAAATGAGTACTCCCTATTAAATCGCAAGGTTGAGGAGGAGATAATTCCAGCAGCTAATGCGTTAAATCTAGGCTTACTAGCTTGGTCACCACTTGGTCGCGGGGTATTAACTGGTAAGTATCGAAATGGTGTGCCATCTGATTCAAGAGGAGCATCCCCACACTTTGCTAACTTTGTTGAGCCATACCTATCTGAGCGAGCAAAGAAGATAGTTGATTCAGTTTGTGTGGCAGCAGAGATGCTTGGTTACTCACCCCTTGAGGTCGCACTCTCTTGGGTGAGGGACGCACCCGGTGTAACTAGTGCCTTAATTGGTGCACGAACTGGCGCCCAGCTGCGCGGTATTTTAACTGTTGAACAGATAACTCTTCCCGAGCAGGTTAGACAAGCTTTAAATGAAGTATCTGCTATTTAAATATTATCTAAAAACTCATACAAAACTCGCACACCAAATTTAAGTCCATCAATTGGCACCCGCTCATCAACGCCATGAAATAGCGCAAAGAAATCTAGATTTTCTGGCAACTTAAGGGGTGAGAAACCATAACCAATAATTCCTAGATCACTTAACGCCTTATTATCAGTACCACCACTCATTAAGTATGGAACTGGAATACCCTCTTTATCCTCACCAGTTATCGCCTTACACATCGCATCTACTAATGGACCTGCAAACTCAACCTCAAGTGCAATATCGCGGGTTAGGATCTCAACCTCAATCTCATCCCCTGCTAATCTCTTAATTGTTTCTTGCAGTTGATCCTCATACCCAGGCAGAAATCTGCCATCAACAACTGCGCTAGCACTCTGCGGAATTACATTCACCTTATAGCCAGCCTCAAGCATGGTTGGGTTGGCGGTATTTGAGATGGTTGCTCCCAACATCTTCACCGCACCCCCTAAGTGCTTAAGCAGTGGCTTAACATTTTTTTGGTCATACTTATCACCAGTTAACTGCGCAATCTTTCTAAAAAGTAATCCACTAGTCTTAGTTTCAAGTTGCGGCCACTCATAATTTCCAATACGGGAAACTGCATCTGCAACCTTAGTCACTGCATTATCTGGATTAATAAATGATCCATGTCCGGCTGTGCCCTTTGCACTTAACTTCATCCAATTAATACCCTTTTGCGCAGCCTCCACCAAGTAGAGACGATGGCCACCTGTAATAGTTAATGAGAAGCCGCCAACCTCAGAGACCGCCTCGCTATAGCCATCAAATAACTCAGGGCGATTTTTTACCAACCAACGAGATCCATAATCAGAGCCCGCCTCTTCATCTGCAAAAAACGCTAACAAGATATTTCTTGGTGGCTTATAACCAACTCTTTGCCACATTCTTACAGTTGCCAAGATCATGGCATCCATATCCTTCATATCAACTGCGCCACGTCCCCAGATAAAACCATCTTTGATCTCACCACTAAATGGATCAACCGACCAATCATCAGCGTTTGCCGGCACCACATCAATATGTCCATGCAAAACTAAACCTGGCCTACTTTTATCACTACCTTCAATCTTTGCAACAACATTGACCCGATTTGGCGCAGTTTCAATTAACTCACTTTTAATTCCAACCTCAGCTAATTTAGCTGCCACATACTCAGCCATCGCCTTTTCATCTCCGCGGCCCTCGCCATAATTAACACTGGGAATACGAATCATCTCTTGGCAAAGGGTGATCGTCTCATTCTCTAACTCAATGATCTGATCTGCACTTAACTTCATTAGGCTATTCTCCTATATAACTGTGATTTCCCTTGAATTGAGATTGCGTTAAAATACAAGCAGGTCCGGGTGGCGGAATTGGCAGACGCGCTAGCTTGAGGTGTTAGTGCCCGTAAGGGCTTAGGGGTTCAACTCCCCTCTCGGACACAAAGATATCTACAGATTGGAAATCTATCTGCGCTAGCCTTGAATTACCAATGCCAGGTTATTGATGATGTTTTAGAGCCGCCACCAGTTAATGATTCATTAGCTGCTCTTGAACCAC
>Ga0208960_1000544_pt1 | contig 21117 bp, 16 predicted proteins | sample GreLakmeON33MSRF_FD_187703 | JGI IMG/M metagenome (GOLD analysis project Ga0208960, IMG submission 187703) | Freshwater lentic microbial communities from great Laurentian Lakes, MI, USA - Great Lakes metaG ON33MSRF (SPAdes) | ecosystem: Environmental > Aquatic > Freshwater > Lake | place: Great...
AAAAGAAAAATAAAAAAGTGGAGGTCAGAACCCACTCAAAAAAACGGGGCGTAATATGAAAAGCCATAAGAGTAGGAAATTTAGATTTGACAATTATGACTAATAGAGAATTTTTTAAAACTTGCCTTGTAAATGAACTAGCGGCAACAGTTGCTGTAATAGAAGCTTTACCAAATGAAAATCTTAATTACAGACCTCATCCTAACAGCAGGAGTGCCTATGAAATAGCGGAGCACATTATCGCTCATACTTTTGATCTTGATGTAATTTTAACTGAAGAAAAATGTGATGAATGCCTCGAAATGCCATTCAAGGATACTAAGGAAGGATCAAAAGTGCTTTCTGATTATTGGAATAAAGCAATAAAAGTTGTTGACGCAATGAGTGAAGATACTTTCGAAAACATCAATGTTGAACTACTAGTTTCGGGTAATCCGCTTTTAACAATGCCTAGAAATACTATGCTTTGGTTTTTTCTTTTCGATGTTATTCATCACAGAGGGCAATTAAGCGCATACATAAGACCTATGGGTGGAAAAAATCCTGCAGTTTATGGTTGGAGTTTTGATACCAAATCAATACCTCTGCCTCTAACTCAAGCAGATATTGTTACAAATTGAAAACGACTTTTATACAGTTTACAACAACTTTATTGCCAAAGAAATTGAAAAAAAACCAGCCCATAATCGAGTAGACGGCTCCGCTAGAGTTAACTAGCGGAGTGCGCCTCTCACACCAATGGCGGCACAGGGGACAGACGGTAATTTCTTTTTCAAATCCTCCACAATCAAATCTTCCTGCGGCAATAAAAATTCTAATCGCCGCAAATAAGTGGTGAATAAATCATGTATTTATCGCAAAAGAAAGCTCATTATCAATTATTCGGCACACTTTTCAACATCTCCAGCAACATCGTCCAGAATTTACTTACCGATGCAATATTCACTTTCTCATCGGGCGAATGAGGGTATTTAATGGTTGGTCCGAAAGACACCATATCCAATCCTGGGTAAGCCTTGCCGATAATGCCACACTCCAAACCTGCATGAATGGCCATCACTTTTGCATCTTCCTTAAATAGCTCTTTGTATTTATCTCTCGCTACTTGTAAAATAGGTGAAGACATATCGGGTTTCCAGCCAGGGTAGCTTCCTTTGAACAGAATCTCAGCGTCGTACATTTCGAACACAGCGCGCATACTTCTCATCAATTCTTCTTTTCCTTCTTCGCCATTGCTTCTTCCTAAACATTGAATAGAAATCTCACCACCATGCACTGTTACCTTCGCCAAATTATTAGATGTTTCTACTAAGCCAGGGATATCTGTGCTCATAGCGATTACATTATTCGGACAAGCATAGATCGCTTTCAAGAAATCTTTTTGTGATTTTTCTTTCATCACTTTTTCAGGAAGTCCGGTCGCCTCAGCCGTAATCACCAATTTATCTTCCATCTTCAATTCATATTTGATTTGCTTTGCAAAAGCCACCAAATAAGCTTGAAATGCATCTTCCTTTTCAGCAGGAATGACTGCCGACACAAAAGATTCACGAGGAATAGCATTTCTTAAACTTCCACCTTTTACAGAGGAGATACGCAAAGCAAATTTCTCGGAAGCATCGAACAACAAACGATTCATTATTTTGTTAGCATTCCCTCTTCCCAAGTGAATATCAACGCCCGAATGTCCGCCCTTCAATCCTTTCACCGAAATAGAAAAACCTTTATGGTTATCGGGAATATTTTTCTCATCGTATTTCTTAGTCACTATCACTTCAATTCCTCCAGCACAACCTACACATATTTCATTGTCTTCTTCAGAATCTAAATTGAGCAGAATTTTTCCGGTAAGAATTCCCGGCTGTAAGTTGAAAGCACCCGTCATGCCTGTTTCTTCATCCACAGTGATTAAAGCTTCAATTGGTCCGTGCTGAATATCTTTCGATTCAAAAACCGATAGTATCGCCGCCACACCAATACCATTATCAGAACCTAAAGTAGTGCCTTCGGCAGTAACCCAATCACCATCAATTTTGCTAATGATGCCTTGTGTAGAAAAATCGAAATCAACATCGCTATTTTTTTGATGCACCATATCCATGTGCGCTTGTAAAATAACTTTGGTTTTATTTTCTAATCCTTTGGTAGCTGGCTTTCTTAAAATGAAATTACCAACTGCATCTTCTGTATAATCTATAGAATGTTGAATTGCGAAATCGCGCAAAAAAGCACGTACCTGTTCTTCTTTTTTAGAAGGTCGGGGAACAGCATTTAAATTTTCGAAATTATTCCAAAGGAGGATGGGTTGTAGTTTTCTGACTTCTTGCGACATGACAATAAAATTTGAGTGCTGCTAAAATAAGAAAAATGCCGACTTATTTCGCTGCGTCGCCACCATGCAAATGGCAAAAGCCATTTAATGATGGGGTTAGACGCGAACATCTGTTATCTAAAGCATCAACAGTAAGACATTGAATTTCTCTTCTGCGCATTGATTGCTTTAAGGTGTATGAATTGTTTTGTCCTTGCCAAAACAAAGGATTGATTTTGCTTTCTAAATGCACTTCTAAATATTCGGGCATCAAATAAAACAAATCTAAGCCCGTAAATTTCTCTAGCGAATCGATAGTGATGGGGCCGAGTTTAGTAAAATCTTTAGTATCCACATTTGGCACGATGTAACCAATAGCATCCATATCGATACCATTGTACACCAAAACAGCTTTAAAGAAATAATCGGGAACGGGGATGTTATGCAAACCGATGGTATCTATTTTTTCGGGGTCTTTAAAAACCGGACCACTAATAACAAAGATACTGTCGTAAATATAAGCCCAACTGCGCACCGTATTTTCTAAAATATTCCAGGTAAATTGATCGAAGGTGGGTTTCATCGGACAAATATTGGCAAACAAATAAGCATCGTGCATATCTTCGGGACAAGCTCTCGAATCGCCAGATGGTTTTAGGTGTCCGGCAGTAAACGCCCTTTGAATAAAATCTTCATTGCCTATTGCATTTGCGGGAAGTTTAGCATCGTTAAAAAATTTAATCTCGGGGTTCAAAGGCTTCTTTACATCCATACCTCGTAGTTTGTATGCCACCCATTTGGCTTGCCGACACTGAGGAGAGTACTCGTAAAAATAGCCATTGTGAGATGCTAAACTAGCCGAATAAGGCAAAGCAAAATTTTGTGCTTTTAAAACTAAAATCGATAAAATAAAAAGGAAGAATAAAGATTTTTTCATGCCGATCATACGCTTAAACTTATTTTGAGTTTTGAATACTTTACCATTCTCAAAAATAATACCTTATTTTCGCGTGAAATGGAGTTTAATTTCCCATCTAAAGTTTTATTTAAAGCCATAGAAAGCTTTAACAGTTTGCCCGGTGTTGGCAGAAAAACGGCTTTGCGCTATACCTTAAACATGCTGAAGATGCAGCAAGACGAGATTTTACGCTTTGCCGACAACATTAGAAACTTAGCCATTGATATTCGCTTTTGCGATAAATGTCGCAACATTAGCGACCAAGCACTGTGCGACATTTGCGCCAACACTTCAAGGAAGAAAGATGTGATTTGCGTGGTGCAAGATGTGCGTGATGTTTTGGCCATTGAAAACACACAACAATATAATGGTATGTATCACGTTTTGGGCGGAGTTATTTCACCTATCGACGGCATTGGTCCATCAGATTTAAACATTGAAAGCCTTGCCCAACGTGTAGTTAAGGAAGAAGTAAAAGAAATTATTTTGGCCCTTAGCACCACCATGGAAGGCGACACCACTAATTTTTACATTTACAGAAAGCTAGGCAACTTACCTGTTAATATTACGACCATTGCCAGAGGAATGGGATTTGGAGACGAAATTGAATACACCGATGAACTCACCTTGGGACGTTCTATTTTAAATAGAATTCCTTACAAAGGCGGAGCGCTTAAATAAAAAGAAGATTTGAAGTTATCTGTTGTCATAGTAAATTACAATGTTGAACATTTTTTAGAGCAATGCCTTTACTCTGTTGAGAAAGCCATGAAACTAACGAGTGGCGATGTTTGGGTAGTCGACAATAACTCTGTAGATGGCTCGGTAGCCATGGTAAAAGAAAAATTTCCGTGGGTAAAGTTGGTGGAAAGCAAAAAGAACTTAGGCTTCTCTAAAGGAAATAACTTGGTCATGACTCAGGCCGAAGGAGAATACATTTTATTGCTTAATCCCGACACTCTGGTTGAAGAAGATACCTTCAAAAAGATTGTTGATTTTATGGATACTCACCCCGATGCAGGTGGTTTGGGGGTGAATATGGTGGACGGACAAGGGAAATTTCTTCCCGAATCGAAAAGAGGTTTACCTACGCCATCGGTAGCTTTTTATAAAATTTTTGGATTGGCACATCTCTTCCCTAAATCGAAAACCTTTGGAAAATACCATTTGGGCTATTTAAGCAAAGAAGAAACCCATGAAGTAGAGATTCTTTCGGGCGCCTTTATGCTACTGCGAAAATCGGTGTTGGATAGAATTGGTTTGCTAGACGAAACCTTCTTTATGTATGGAGAAGATATCGACTTGTCTTACCGAATTTTAAAAGCTGGCTATAAAAATTACTATTTCGCCGATACACGCATCATTCACTACAAAGGCGAAAGCACCAAGAAAAGCAGCGTTAATTATGTATTTGTGTTTTACCGCGCCATGATCATTTTTGCCAAAAAACACTTTTCGCAAAAAAATGCTTCTTTGTTTTCTTTCCTTATCAACATTGCTATTTATGCCCGCGCAGCCATGGCCATATTCAGTAGAGCGTTAATTGTAATACTGTTGCCCGTTTTCGATGCTACGATTATTTACACCACACTTCATTTTCTAATGAAGCACTACGAAGTGAATGTAAAAGGCTACGCCAACCACTTTCCCGATATATTTTTCAACTGGGAAATACCCGCTTTCATAGGCGTTTGGCTGTTATCAGTTTTTCTTTTCAAAGGCTTTCAAAAAAATCCGAAACCATCTAACATCAGCAAAGGCATTGCTTTGGGCTCGGTCATCATCTTGCTTTTTTACTTTTTACTTCCCCAAGAATATCGATTCTCTCGCGCTCTAATTTTGATAGGGACATTCGTGAGTTTGGGCGTTATTTTAATTAACCGCCTGATTTTACATTACCTAGAGTTTAAAAACTTTGATTTGGGCTTTGTTCAGAAAAAAAAAATTGCCATCGTTGGTTCTAAAACAGAAGCCAAAAGAGTTACCCGAATTCTTAGCTTATCCTACTTAAAGCCCATAACTATTGAACTTATTGCACCCGACAGCGAAAACAAAACAGATGAAGATTTCCTGGGTAGCTTGCAAGAAATAAATACCTTGATTAAAAAAAATAAAATTGATGAATTGATATTTTGCGCTGAAAATGTGGACTTTAAAACCATCATCGACAGTATGAGCAACATACGCAGCAAGAATGTTCATTTTAAAATTGCTCCGCCCAAAAGCGTATTCATTATTGGTAGCCACTCTACCAGCGAACCAGGCGAAATGTATGTTATCAATATGAACTCGATTAACAAAATTGAAAACAAACAAAACAAAAGAATATTTGATATACTAAGCTCAATAATTTTTCTACTACTCTATCCTTTATTGGTTTTCACCATAGAAAAACCTTACGGCTTGCTAAGAAATGTACTATTGGTATTAATTGGCAAACTAACTTGGGTGGGCTATTACGTTGAGCAAAACAAGAAGCAACCAGAAGATCTGCCAACCATCAAAACAGGGATATTAAACCCTAGCGACACCTTAAAAGTGAAGCCAGCCTCACTTCAGTCGGTTGAAAAAATAAATTTAATGTACGCCAAAAACTACAGTATTTACGAAGATTTAGACATCATCCTTAAGGGCTTTAAGCAGCTGGGCAGAATTCCCGCAAATTAAGCTGAGGAAAATGGAAAACATTTAACATATTTTGTTACTTTTGATGCACGCATAAGTAATAACAACAATGGGCGAAGTAAAGTTAATCCTTCCTAAAATGGGCGAAAGCGTAGCTGAAGCTACGCTAACCACATGGCTAAAAAAAGAAGGCGACCGCATTGAATTAGATGAAGCTGTAGCTGAAATTGCTACCGACAAAGTAGACTCGGAGATACCAGCCACGCATGCCGGAATATTAAAAAAACAATTGTTTAAAGTTGGGGAGATAGTAAAAGTGGGGCAAGCTTTCGCTATACTTGAAAGCGATGGTGAAGCCGATGAAAGCGACAACGAATTGGTAGAACTTCACTCTCCTCAATCTAATCCAGCCACATATAAAACGCCTGTTGCTCAAGAAAAAGCAGCCGCTACCGAATTTCAAAAAAGCGATAAATTTTACTCTCCATTGGTGAAAAGTATAGCCTCTAAAGAAAATATTGGCAAAGAAGAATTAGATAAAATTAAAGGAACTGGCAAAGACAACAGAGTAAGCAAAGATGATTTGATGGCCTACTTGCAAGCAGGCAAGCAAAACATAGCTCCCGGCACTCTCTCAAATCCCAATCCCACTCCCACTCCCACTCCCACTCTGATTTCTTCCTCACCCGCTTCCACACTCTCAACATCTTCAATTTCAGGTGAAGACGAAATATTTGAGATGGACCGCATGCGCAAAATCATTGCAGAGCACATGGTGAAAAGCAAACAAATTGCTCCTCACGTTACTTCATTCATTGAAGTAGATGTTACAGCAATGGTGATGTGGAGAGACAGAATTAAAAACGAATTTGAGAAAAAAGAAGGTTTTAAAATCACCTTCACCCCTATATTTATTGAAGCTGTTGCCAAAGCCTTGAAAGATTTCCCTATGGTGAATATTCAAGTAGATGGCAACAACATCATTAAGAAAAAAGCCATCAATATAGGTATGGCGGCTGCTCTTCCTAGTGGAAATTTAATTGTTCCTGTGATTAAAAATGCGGATAGATTAAATATTATTGGACTAACAGAGCAAGTAAACGACCTAGCGAAGAGAGCAAGAGAAAATAAATTGAAACCCGACGAAATTCAAGGCGGAACCTTTACCATCACCAATGTAGGAACCTTTGGAAACATAATGGGAACGCCAATAATAAACCAACCTCAGGTAGCTATTTTATCTACAGGAATCATTAAAAAGAAACCTGTAGTGATAGAAACACCAATGGGCGACACTATCGCTATCCGACAAATGATGTTTCTTTCTCTTTCTTACGACCACCGGGTGGTTGACGGTATGCTAGGCGGTTCTTTTTTAAGAAAAATTGGAGATTATTTGGAAAACTTTGACTTTAACCGGGTTATATGGTAAATTAGCGCACAATTGATAAAAGAATTTTTTTTTATATTTTTAGCACACATTTTGAAATACACAATTGAAATACATAATATCTATCCTATGAGAATTTTACTAGCCTTATTACTACTTATTCCTTTTACAGGTTTATTAGCACAAAATGAAGTTGCGCTAAAAAAAGCACAAAATAATTTTAACAAAAACGAGTACGCCTTAGCCATTGATGCGTTTAAAGAGGCCTACACTGCCGACCCAACCAACGCTAACATTAAGTACAAAATAGGTTTAAGTTACATGAGTTTAAAAAACAACTTACCTGCAGCCATCGCAGCTTTTGAAATTGCGGCTCAAAATGTTTCTGAAGACTTATATAGCATAGAGTCGATTAAAGAAAAGAAAGCTCCTGTTTTAGCTTACCTTGAATTGGCTAAAGCATATCATTTAAATTATCAATTCAGCGAAGCTTCTTTGATGTACGAAAAATTTAAAGGTTACCTAGCCACAGGCGACGAAGACAACAAATTAATGGATCACTACTTGGCTCAATGTGCTTATGCGAAAATCCTTATAGCCAACCCTGTAGAATTAATTGTATCTAACTTTGGTTCTACCATCAACGGAAAGTTCAAAGATTTCGCACCAGTTCTTTCTGCCGATGAAAAAACATTATTGTACACTTCTAGAAGATTTGGTTCTACTCAAAATGCCGAGATAAACAAAGATACTTTAATGAGCGACGGTAACTACTACGAAGACATTTACATGAGTACTAAAGATGTTAAAGGCAACTGGTCGGCACCTAAAAACTTAACTACCATCAACTCACCTTTCAACGAAGCAACCATTGCATTATCTGTAGATGGGCAACAAGTGCTTTTCACTTCTGATAGAGAGAAAGAAGGTGCGGGAAGAGGAAATGGAGATATTTATATTAGTAAATTAAATGGAGATCAGTGGTCAACGCCAGAAATGTTTCCTTCGCCAATTAATACCAAATACCAAGAGCCAGATGCTTGTTTCAATGTGGATGGTTCGGTAATGTACTTTGTAAGCGACCGACCGGGTGGTTACGGAGGTTTTGATATCTTCTATGTTAAAAGACTTCCTAACGGAGAATGGAGCTTGCCAGAAAATCTTGGTCCGAAAGTAAACTCAGCATACGACGATAGAGCGCCTTTCATGCACCCAGATGGAGTAACGTTGTTCTTCTCTTCTGAAGGTCACCAAAGTATGGGGGGATTCGATGTATTTCAAGTAATGCAAAACGAAGACGGTACTTGGGGCGATGTAGAAAATATTGGCTATCCTATCAATACAACTGGTGACGATGTTTGTTATGTAACATCTCCAGATGGTAAAAGAGCTTATTATGCTTCATACCGCGAAGAAGGTTTTGGCTCTTATGACATTTACATGATTAGCTTGCCAACACCTCCTGAAAAACAATTGACCGTATTCTCTGGTAACTTAACCTTAGAAGGTGAAAACTCTATCGTTCCTAAGGGAGCTCAAATTGTGGTAACAGATAATGCAACCAATTCAGTTATTGGTATCTATAAGCCAAATAGCAAAACGGGGAAATACTTGTTCATCTTGCCTCCAGGTAAAAACTATAACATTACTTATGAAGCGGAAGGCGTATTGTTTAGATCAGAAAACTTAATTGTTCCAGAAAACTCACAATTCTCAGCCATTCAAACCGACATTAAACTACCCGCTATCCAAGCTGGAGAGAATATAGTGTTGAACAACATTTTCTATGAATTCGACAAAGATGTTTTAACACCAGAATCTAAAGTTGAGTTGGAAAAATTAACAAGATTGTTATTGAACAACCCCGGCTTGAAAGTAGAATTACAAGGACACACCGACTCAAAAGGTGCTGATGAATACAACATGAACTTGTCTCAAAAAAGAGTTGAAGCTGTTGTAAAATACTTGTTGGCTAAAAGTGTTAGCGCTAACCAAATGAAGGCAAAAGGATATGGTGAAACACAACCAATTGCTAAAAACGAAAATGAAGATGGCAGCGACAATCCTGCCGGAAGAACACTAAACAGAAGAACTGTGCTGAAAGTTATTTCTTTAGATGGAGAAACCAGCTTCGTTAATCCAATAGCTGTTCCCGATCGCTTGAAAAATAGACCAAAAAAAACTACACCTAAAAGCAAAAAGAAGTAATAGTTTAAAGATTTAATCAAAGAAAAAAACCTTCACTGTAGAGCGAAGGTTTTTTTATTGGTAATTATTTGTTAAAAATTAATTAAACTAAACACAAAAGATACTTGGGCATATTCTTCGCTATGCTTATCTTACAATCGTAAATAAATTGAAGATGAAGTCAGTAACCACTTTTCTATTTTCGTTAATATGTATTGCCCTAACAGCTCAAGCAGGTGCTGCACCTCCCTCTGGCAACGTTATTTTAGCAAAGACATATATTGATTATGGCTTGTACGGACAAGCGCTGGGCGAATTAAAATTAGCATTAAAAAAAGAACCCGAGGATTTAAAGTTAAATCAACTCATCGCCGAATGCTACTTAAACACCAATGAAGATAAAACCAAAGCCATAGCTCCATTAGAAAAAGTGCTGAAATCAGGTAAATATGATGCCATCGTACTTTTTGATTTAGGCCGAGCATATGCTTATAATGATGAACTAGACATAGCAATAGATTTTTTCAACCGCTGCAAAAAAGAAGGAAAACTCAAACCAGAAGACATTGAAGAAGTTGACCACGAAATTGAATGTGCGCAAACCGCAAAAGAATTGATGAAAATTCCTATCAAAGTATCATTTACTAATTTGGGTAAAGATGTTAATACAGAATATTTCGACGGACACCCTTTTACAACAGAAAATGAATCTTCAATCTATTTTACCACCAAAAGAAAAGGAACTACAGGCGCTACACAAGGGGAAGATGGCTTTGTATCTGATGTGTACAGCATAGATTTAAAAAACAACGACAAATGGTCGAAAGCCAAAAACGCTGGCGCCACCATCAACACTTTTTCACTAGAAGAAATAACTTCTCTTTCTAGCAATGGCGCTTATTTGGTATTCACAATGATTGATGATTTAGGTACGCAAAGAATTCAATACTGCGAGAAAGTAGGCAAAGCAAAGGCTTTTGGCAAAGCCTTAGATTTTGGCGACTTAATTAACGATGGTAAAAGTGCTCAGGTGGCAGGGTGTATTTCTAACGACGGACAAACCTGTATCTTCGCATCAGATAGATTTGGAGGATTTGGCGGTTTAGATTTATATATTTCTGTGAAAAGACCTAATGGAACATGGGGAGAACCTTTAAACTTAGGCAGTAAAATAAACACCAAATACGACGACACTTACCCCACTTTCGGAGCAGAAGAAAACACGCTGTATTTCGCGTCTGCCGGCCACACCAATATGGGCGGTTTCGATATTTTTAAAACCACCTTTTCAATGGAAAGTCACGCTTTTAACAACCCTAGTAATCTAGGTTATCCTATTAACACCACCGATAATGATTATTCTATATCTTACAATAAAACAGGAAGAAATGCATACATAGGCAGGAGAAAAACAGGAGGCTTTGGAAACTTGGATATTTATCAACTTACTTTCAAAAACACAGAACCACCTTATACCTTGCTAGCTTTAAACTTAAAAGCACATACTCCATATCAATTAAAAATAGACAAAGCAGATTCATTGATTGAATTGCATAACGCTTGTTTAAATGAACCTACTTCAACCACAATTCCTGCCGACAGCTCAAAAAATATTATTGCGAGAATGCGTAAATTAAAATCCTCTCTCGACCCTGTGGCAGGAAGTTTAATTACTGTAGTTAACACTACCACTAAAACAACTTACGGCGAATATTCTCCCAACTTAAAAACAGGTAGAGTTTTAATGATTTTAGAACCTGGAGTTTACGACATTAGCATTGCCAGCGATAATTACAAAGTAAACAAAAGCACCATCACGATTCTCGACAAAGCCAATTTTGTTGCCGAAAAGAAGGTAGATGCGATACTGCACAAAGGAGAATTAGACACCACCAAATAGCCCAAAATGAAATTGAATTTAACCCGTCCGCTTGCCTTCTTCGATTTAGAAACCACCGGAACAGATGTATCAAAAGATAGAATCGTAGAAATCTCTATCGTGAAAATATTACCAAATGGCGATAAAGACAGCAAAACGCGTCGCATCAATCCGGGAATGCCTATTCCCAAAGAAGCATCGGCTGTTCACCATATTTACAATGAAGATGTGAAGGATTGTCCGCTCTTTAAAGCTATTGCCAAAAGCCTTTCCGATTTCTTAATTGGCTGCGACATCGCTGGATTCAACAGCGACCGTTTCGACATTCCATTGTTAGCAGAAGAATTTTTAAGAGCAGAAATAGATTTCGATATCAGCGACAGAAAAACAGTTGATGTACAAAATCTCTTTCATAAAATGGAGCAACGCACTTTAAGCGCAGGCTATAAATTTTATTGCGGTAAATCTTTAGAAAATGCCCATAGCGCATTAGCGGACACAGAAGCTACTTTAGAGATTTTAGAAGCCATGCTCGACCGTTACGAACATACCGAAATAGAAGACGCCGATAAAAAATTATACAAGCCCATCGTGAACGATGTTACCAAACTACAGGCATTCTCTAAAAGAGATAAGAATGTAGATTTAGCAGGCAGAATTGTATTCAACGAAAACAACATTGAATTATTCAACTTCGGCAAGCACAAAGGCAAGCCTGTTGAATTAATTTTGACACAAGAGCCATCTTACTACGCTTGGATGATGGATGGTGATTTTCCTTTGTACACTAAAAAAGCCTTAGAGAAAATTAAAATTAGATTACTGCAGAACAAATTGAATTCTTAGAACATATTACTTTAACAACGCTATTTTTAGAACTTCCCCCGCATTCTTCACATAATGAAATTTCAAATCTTTAATGTATTTAGCATTGATTTCCTTGATGTCTTTTTTGTTCTCTTCTGCTAAAATAATTTCAGTAATATTGGCTCTTTTTGCTGCAAGAATTTTTTCCTTAATTCCACCCACAGGCAACACTCTTCCGCGCAAAGTTATTTCACCCGTCATGGCTAATTTGTGTTTCACTTTTCTTTTAGAAAAAACAGATGCTAATGCGGTTAGCATTGTAATTCCTGCTGATGGGCCGTCTTTAGGCGTTGCACCTTCGGGCACGTGAATATGTACATTCCAATTATCGAAATCATCTTCGTTGATGCCGTTTTCAGCAGCGTGAGATTTTAAATACTCTAAAGCCAAAACAGCCGATTCTTTCATCACGTCACCCAAGTTTCCGGTAAGCGTTAATTTACCTTTTCCTTTGCTTAAACTTACTTCAATATAGAGGATATCTCCACCTACTGCAGTCCAAGCCAAACCTGTAACTACACCCACAAAATCGTTGCCTTCGTATTTGTCTTTTAATCTTGCCGGACCGAGAATTTTTTCCAAATTATTCATAGAAACAATTTGCTCGGGATTCTTACCAATCACAATATTTTTGGCTTGATTACGCACCACTTTTGCAATCTTTTTTTCCAAAGAACGCACACCCGATTCACGAGTATAGCCTTCAATTATAGCTTGTAAAACAATATCGGTAAAAGCAATTTGATTTTCTTCTAATCCGTGCTCTGAAATTTGTTTAGGAACCAAATGTCGCTTCGCAATTTCTATTTTCTCTTCTTCAGTATAGCCACTCACTTCAATAATTTCCAATCGGTCGCGCAATGCAGGTTGAATGTTACTAAGGGAATTTGCAGTAGCTACGAAAAGCACTTTCGATAAATCGTAATCCATCTCCACATAGTTATCATAGAATTTATCATTTTGCTCGGGATCTAAAATCTCTAACAAAGCCGATGATGGATCACCATGCGAATCTCTGGTTACTTTATCAATTTCATCTAACACAAAAACAGGATTCGATGATTTAGATTTCTTTAAATTTTGAATCACTCTGCCAGGCATCGCTCCTATATATGTTCTACGATGACCGCGCACCTCAGCCTCATCGCGAATACCCCCCAAACTCATGCGTACATATTTTCTGCCTAACGCCTCTGCGATAGATTTACCTAAAGATGTTTTACCAACGCCCGGAGGTCCGAACAAACAAAGAATTGGCGCCTTCATGTCTTTCTTCAATTTTAGAACGGCCAAATGTTCCAAAATTCTTTCTTTCACCTCATCCATTCCAAAATGATCTCTATCTAAAATCTTCTTCGCTTTCTTCAAATTAAAATCGTCTTGGGTATATTCATTCCAAGGGAGTTCGGTTAGCAAATCCAGGTAGTTCAAAGACACTGAATATTCAGAAGCTTGCGGATTCATACGTTGCAACTTCTGCATTTCTTTATCGAAATGTTGTTGTGCTTCTGTATTCCATTTTTTTGTTTTTGCTTTTTCTTTAATCGCTTCAACTTCTCGGTCAGATGAATTTACACCCAACTCTTCTTGAATGGTTTTGAGTTGCTGATGTAAGAAATATTCACGTTGTTGCTCGTCGATACCTGTTTTTACTTTCGATTGAATTTGGTTCTTCAATTCCAGCATTTGCAATTCTTTCGAAAGGTGACCAAGCACTGCTGTAGCTCTATCACTCAAATCGCCAATTTCTAACATCTTCTGTTTATCGGTAACAGCAAGATTCATGTTAGATGCAACGAAGTTGATTAAGAAACTCGGACTCTCAATATTCTTTATAGCGAAAGCAGCATCACTTGGAATATGCGGCGATTGCTTAATAATTTGCAAAGCCAAATCTTTCAAAGAAGAAACCGTAGCATTAAAATTCTTGTTGTTGTCTTTTGGTTTTGCCTCTACAATTTCTTGCACCGTACCCAACATATAAGGCTCTTCTTTCAACAATCCAGTAACTTCAATTCTCTTTTTTCCTTGAATAATTACGGTAGTATTTCCATCGGGCATTCTTAATACTTTCATAATCACACCCACAGAACCAATTTTATTCAAATCGTTGAATGTAGGTTCTTCTTGTGTGTTGTCTTTTTGAGAAACCACCGCGATAATCTTGTCTTTGCGATAGGCCTCTTGAATCAATTTAATCGATTTATCTCGGCCAACTGTTATTGGAATCACCACACCAGGAAAAAGAACAGTGTTCTTCAAAGGCAGCAAGGGCAGATCTTTCGGGATTTTAAATGAGTTGATATTTTCATCATCGTCGCTAGTTAACAATGGAATGAACTCTGTTTCGTCATCCATCAAACTTTGCGCGATCATTGGTTGTATATTGAATTCTTCCATAATAAGTCAATTTGTCATTACATTTTCTCCCCCATCACTTCCTTTTCGTTTTAATGGCAATTTTTAGCAGGGATGACTACTGTTCCAATGGATATGCCAATGCGAGAATGCGGACAAGATGACACAAATTATTGAAATGTATTTGCTAATTTTTCATACTAAGTTCGTCATTGCGAGTTACCCCGAAGCAACATTAATTTAATTAGTATTTGCGACATAAGGTTGCTTCGGGGTACCTCGCAATGACGAACTGGGCAATATCAAACAAATTAAAACTCTAAAATTTTTCGCGCCAACTCCATCGATATTTTCTCCTGACCTTCAACTGTACTAGCACCTAAATGCGGGGTAACAGAAACATTGGGATGCTTCAACAATTCTGCTTTTAGTTTCGATGAAAAAACATCTAATCCAGCTTTACCTATTTTTCCTGATTCTATTGCACCTAAAAGAGCTTCTTCATCAACATTACTGCTGCGCGAAGTATTGATAAAAACCACTCCATCCTTCATTTTTGTAATCACATCAGCAGTGATTACTGGCTTATCATGATGCGGAATGTGCAAAGAAATAATATCAGAATTTTGCAGAAATTCATCCAAAGATGAAATGGGAATCATCACCTCTATTTTCTTGCCTCTAATCTCAAACTCAACACTCATATCTGCTTTAGTTGGATGGTAGGCCAAAACATTCATTCCAAAAGACAAAGCCAATCGCGCTGCTTCACTACCAATTCTTCCTGGCCCCCAAACACCAATTGTTTTTCCTTTTAGTTCGTGGCCCTTAGAGAATTCTTTTTTCAAGGATTTCACTTTCGAAATATCTTCTTTAATGAGCTGATTGCTAGGTGAAACAAATCGATACATAGAAAGCAAATGTGCAAACACCATTTCGGCAACTGCTGTGGTTGAACCACCAGGCGTATTGAAAGCTATTATTCCTTTTTCTTTACAAGCAACTTCATCAACATTATCCATTCCCACTCCGCCTCTACCTACATATTTCAATGTTGCACAAGCTTCTATAACTTTTCGATTTACTTTGGTAGCACTGCGCACTAACAAAATACCGATGTTATTTTCATCGATAAAACGAATCAACTCATCACCTTCGTAATTCCCCTTAAAAAGCGAAAACCCTTTACTTTCTAATAGTTTCAAACCACCAGAATGAAAAGAGTCATTCACTAATATGTTTTTGTTGATCATAGCACTTCACGTAGGGGCGTATTGAATACGCCCGATATTACAATTATTGTGGGCGTATTCAATACGCCCCTACCTCTTCGCGAAATCTCTCATCGCATCTACTAAAGCTTGTACGCTTTCAATTGGCATTGCGTTATAAATTGAAGCTCTAAATCCACCAACACTTCTATGTCCTTTAATACCACTCAAACCTCTACCTTCCGCAAGAGCTAAAAACTCTTTCTCTAACGATGCATCTTTCATCACAAAACAAACATTCATTAAAGAACGATCTTCTATAGCTGCTGTTCCAACAAACAAAGGATTACTATCGATTTCATCGTAAAGTATTTTTGCTTTTTGCTCGTTCAATTTTTCAATCGCTGCTACTCCGCCCATTTTCTTCACCCATTGCATCGTCAACAAACTGGTGAAAATAGAAAAGCACGGAGGCGTGTTGAACATTGAAGCATTTTCTATATGCGTTTGATAATCCATCATCGTTGGAATGGCTCTTCCTGTTTTACCAAAAATTCCTTTTTTGGCTATCACAATTACCACTCCAGCCGGACCGATATTTTTCTGTGCACCGGCGTAAATTAAATCGAATTTAGAAATGTCGATTACCTTACTCATGATATCAGAAGACATATCGCAAATCAACGGTAAAGTTGTTTCTGGAAAAGATTTGTATTGTGTGCCGTAAATGGTATTGTTGCTTGTTAAATGCAGATAAGTAAGGTCGTTTGGAATTTCATAGCCCTTAGGAATGAAATTGAAATTAGCATCTTTTGAAGAAGCCAACTCTACAGGTGTACCAAACATTTTCGCTTCCTTTATTGCTTTTGTTGCCCACACTCCCGTATTTACATAACCCGCCTTAGCGCCTTGTGGCAGCAAGTTTTGAGGTATCATGGTAAATTGCAAGCTCGCTCCACCTTGCAAAAATAGTACATCGTAATTGTCGGGAACATTCATCAATTCGCGAAAGATGGCAAAAGATTGAGCCATTACATCTTCGAATTCCGGACTACGGTGCGACATTTCAATGATAGATAATCCGCTATTGTTGTATTCGATAACTGCCTCTGCCGCTTTTTGCATTACTTCTTTAGGAAGAATGCACGGACCAGAACTAAAATTGTGAATGTGTTGTGCCATAAAAAATATTGAGCGGTGAAATTACTAACTTTTTCTATTTTAGCAGCTCTTCACTCTACTCTTCTTCTTAAAACTTTGTGTATGCAATATAGAAGCTTTGGAAAATTAAATTGGAAAGTAAGTGAAATAGGCCACGGAATGTGGGGAATGGCGGGCAGGAAAAAGCGAAAAAACAATATCGCAATTATTGCTAGGGTTCCTTTCGATGAAGGCTCGCTGACAGGAACTTTAAATACACAGTCCACTTGGGATAAAGGCGATTTCAGAAACTTATATTTCTGGCAAGAAAACCTAATTCCAACCTTGGAAAGAGTTCAAAATCTCACGAATGAACTTCCATCTGGTATGAGTTTACCAAAATCAGCACTAAGATTCATTAAACATCACCCTGCCGTAAGCACTGTGATACCGGGTATGAGGAAAATCAGAAACGTGGAAAACAACATGAAAATTGGTAGCGACAAAAACGAATCATTTACCCAGGAAACACTAGCTATTACTAGGAAAAACCGTTGGGACAGACAACCAACAAAATGGTCATACTAATGTAATTTATTCACTATTCGTGGATAACTAAAATGGTATATTACTACTCTATAAGGAGTTATTGCCTATATTTGTATAAAATTGATGAAATGGCAAAAGTAAAATTCAACAACAAAGAAGCAGTGTTTTTTCATGCATTGCGAGAAAGAGTAGATGGCTATTTTAAACAGAACAAGATAGCCCAAACAGGTAACTTTAAATTATTCTCTAAAACAGCAATACTGTTAAGTGCGATCATCATTATGTACTTCCTTTTGTTGTTCGACGAAGCTATTTTAGGCTTCCCTTTAAATGGATGGATTAAATTAGGTGTATGCGCACTATTCGGAGTGAACGTAGCGGCAATTGGCTTTAATGTAATGCACGATGGAGCCCATGGTAGCTATTCAAAATTTAAATGGGTGAATGAAATAATGGGACATTCATTGAATGTTTTGGGTGGTAGCGTTATGATGTGGAAACAAAAACACAATATTGCTCACCACACTTACACCAACATTGAAGGTCATGACGACGATATCGATGCTGGTTCATTAATTCGTTTGCACAAAGACCAACCTAAACTGAAGTTTCATAAATTTCAACACATTTACGGTTTGTTCTTGTACGGATTCATGTATGTTTACTGGGTTTTCTATACCGATTATTATAAATACTTCTCTAAACAAGTTTCTGATAACGTACCCTTGAGAAAACTAAAAACGCACGAGCATTTAAACTTTTGGGTTTCTAAAGTATTCAACTACACCATCTTCATTGTGATACCAATTGTACAGTTAGGTTTTTTAAATTGGCTAATCGGTTATTTCCTAATGGCTTTTATTTGTGGCGTGGTGCTATCAGTTGTATTTCAGTTGGCACACATTGTTGAAGATGCGCATTTCTTTGCACCCAACAACGATGGATTAACTGTTGTAGAAGCAGAGTGGGCAGTTTACCAATTAAACACCACAGTAGATTTTGCCCCAAACAGTAAATTCTACACATGGCTGCTGGGCGGATTGAACTTTCAGGTGGTTCATCACCTATTTCCAAAAATCAGTCACGTACACTACCCTGAAGTAAGAAAAATCATTGCACAAACCTGTAAAGATTTTAATATTGAATATAAAGTTTTTCCTACAATGTGGGGGGCTTTTAAATCGCATATTAGTTATTTAAAACAAGCAGGTAACGCCGCATAATTGCAAAAATACAAAACAAAAAAGAGTCTGGGTTTAAATCACCAAGACTCTTTTTTTTGCTATTTTAAATAAACCATCGTCGCTCCATTTCCATACTTCTTAAAACTGGCATCTTCAATTCGTAAACCTTCATAACGTTTTAAAAAACCTCTTACTTCTTGTTTCAAAGTTCCATTGCCTACTCCATGAATAATCACTACGCGATGCATTCCTGTTGAAAATGCAGTGCGCATGATTTGTTCGGTATGCTTCAATTGTATTTGTACTATTTGAGCGTTGGATAATGAACGATAATTATTGGTGAGTTTTTCTATATGCAAATCGATTTCGATTTCTACATCATCTCTTCGATGCGAATGGGGTCGGGAAATATTTTTTTGATTTTGTTCTTTCATGAACAACATATCAGAAAAATCATCTTCCACTACAATAGGTTTTGGTTTAGGAATTTCTTTAGGCTTCACCTCTTTCTTCTGCTCTTCGGTAAGTTTATGCACCAATTGTTCGGGCATTACCGGAAACTCAAATCCGTCGCTGGTAAGCACCACCACCATTCCACGCGAAGAGATAGATTGCACCAGGCCTTCCATCTTCTCGTTGAGAAATAACACACTATCTCCTTTTTTAAACTTCACTGCTTTAAAATAAGTCCTATTTTTACCAAAAAAAGCAAAAAATGTCGGAACATAAAAACCCATGGACCATTATCTCTCAAAAAGAAGTGCATTCTACACCTTGGATTAAGATAAATCAATTCGATGTTTTGAATCCGGCAGGAACGCCAGCAAAATACAGCACGGTTAACTTTCAAAATTTAGCCATTGGTATTTTAGCTCTCGATGAAGAATACAATACGTGGTTGGTTGGTCAGTGGAGATTCCCCGTTGGTGCCTACAGCTGGGAAATACCCGAAGGTGGTGGTAAAAAAGATGTTCCTCCTTTAGAATCTGCAAAACGAGAACTATCTGAAGAAACAGGAATTGAAGCCAAAAAATGGACTAAGATTCAAGAATTTCACATGAGTAATTGTGTGAGTGATGAGTACGCCATTTTATATATCGCTCAGGATTTAACTTTTCATGAATCTCACCCCGATGAAGACGAACAATTGGCAGTGCAAAAATTACCTTTTACTAAAGTGTACGAAATGGTTTTAAACGGAGAGATTACAGATAGCATGACCATCATATCCGTTCACAAAGCAAAGTACTTAATAGACAAAGGAGAAATATAATTTGTAGCCGACTTAAAAAAGTGGAAACATTTTTTTCATTTCGAAATTAAAAATGATATCTTACAAAGTCAAAACCCCTCATTATGAAGCAAATATTTACTGCATTACTTATTATCACTCTAACTTATAGCGCAAATGCTGGTAAAAGCATAGAAAACGGATTAATTATAGGTACAGCCTCTCAGGTGCACCAATCGATACACAACAATCCCAATCAACTAAATATCAATGGAGAAATTTTAAAAACAAAAATTCTTACCCTAAACAGCACCTCTGTTTCAGGAAGCATCGAAGGCTATGAGGGATCTCAGTTTAGTATCAATACAAACATCAACAATGAAGTAAAGGGATTCGTGCTGCTCTCAAAAGAAAACGATATCGCCTATAGATACATCACCAACGCCAACAATGATGTAGAATTAAAAAAAGTATCGGTACATGAAATTCTTTGTGTAAACTATGTAAGCGATCAAAACAATACTTTAAAAAACAGTAAACAAAAAGTAAATCAAACAACGGTGTTAGGCGGCGGAGCGGTACCCATTTACAACAGTTTGTCTTCTTCAGACAAAATTCTCTTTTTAGATTTCGATGGCTATGAACTACCTGCTGGAAGTGGATGGAACAGCGGAACTGCATTGAGCGCGAGCTCTGCCAACTACAGCGACAACGACATTTTTGAAACATGGAGTATCATCGCTGAAGATTATTCGGCATTTAATGTTAATGTAACTACCGACTCTACCTTATATGACAATGCTCCCCTTAACAAAAAAATAAGAATGGTATTTACCAACACTTCTTCGTGGTATGCTAATGCAGGTGGAGTGGCTTATGTTGATGTGTTTGATTATGCTGATGCAGGATACAAAACAGGATGGGTATTTGTGGATAGAATGTTTGGTGCGCAAAATGCGGGTGAAGCGGGTGCGCATGAAGCTGGCCACACATTTGGATTAAATCACGATGGAACGGTTGCACACGATGCATTGGATGCTGCTGGCTACTATAGTGGGCATGCAAGCTGGGCTCCTATCATGGGTTCGGCTTATGGTCAAGAGATCTCTCAGTTTAGTAAAGGAGAATATACTTATGCAGATAACACAGCACAAGATGATTTGGCTATTATTGCTTCGGTAGTTGGTTACAAAAGTGATGACCATGGGAACACCTTCCTAAGTGCTA